>Ga0233425_10011150_pt1 | contig 10602 bp, 9 predicted proteins | sample Watercolumn_Towu_2_FD_181712 | JGI IMG/M metagenome (GOLD analysis project Ga0233425, IMG submission 181712) | Freshwater microbial communities from Lake Towuti, South Sulawesi, Indonesia - Watercolumn_Towuti2014_140_MG | ecosystem: Environmental > Aquatic > Freshwater > Lake | place: Indonesia... | reverse complement strand
GCAGGGCTTCTGCCATTTGACGCGCGCTGTCAATGTGCTTGGGATAAAAACGCAAAATGTGTTTGCAGATCGCAATCGCTTCATCGTTGCGGTCGTGCTTGATCAATTCGCGGATTTCATCGGCGTATGCGCTGAGAGTTACTTGATCGCTCACGGATGTCACCTCGCCGCTATTATGCAACAAATCAATAAATTGGTCAACAAGTAGAGGCGAAGCATTTTTCGACGGAACTACCGTCGAAAAATGCTTCGCCCCTACCAACCAGGTCATCGAAACACCGGGTCGCGCTTTTCGCGATACGCGCGGCGCGCTTCGAAATGATCGTCGGAGGTTTGCGCGAGCTCTTGCAGTGCGAGATATTTTTCGAGGAACGCATCGTAATCGAGTTGGAAACTCAAGTTCGTCAAGGTTTTCGATTTCATCGTGCCGACCGCGCTCACCTTCGTGTACTGTTGAACGATTTGTTCCAACCGCGTTTCAAATTCCGCGAGTGGCACGAGATAATCAATCAAACCGACCGCGTGCGCGTCGCGCGCCGGAATGTTTTCGCCGGACAGGATGTACCGTTTCGCGCGTCCCAGCCCGACATAGTGCGCGAGCCGATATGTGCCGAGACCGGGAATCAATCCTTCTTTGATCGCGGGCAAGCCCATCACCGTGTTGTCCGCGGCGACGCGCACATCGCACGCGAGCGCGAGTTGCAATCCGCCGCCAAGGCAATACTCTTTGATTCCGGCGATCACGATTTTTTCCAGCGTTTCAAAAATTCGCAAGGCGCGTTCCCAGCGCTGATGATAAATCATTTCGATTTGGTTCGCGGACAATTCTTTCAAATCAATCCCGGTGCTAAACGATCTGCCCGCGCCGGTCAACACGATCACGCGCACGCCGTCTTCGCGCGCGAGCGCGTCTGCAATCGTGTTGAGATCAATCGTCGCTTGATTGTTCATCGCGTTCAGCAGGTGCGGGCGATTAAACATCACGCGCGCGATTTTGCCTTCAAGCGTATAACCCATCGTTTCGAGTTGCATTGCCCCAAACCTCCGTTTGAAAATTAGACACGGACATTTTTTTGTCCGCGTCTAATTCTAACCACATCGCGCGCGTTTGACAATCGCGCTCCCGCGAAATTCGTCGAAAATTCATTGGCAAAAGTATTGACATTTCGTAAAATATGTCTATAATTTGCATTGCGTAGAAAAAACGACATATATTGTTTGTGTCATTCATAGTCAAGGGTGTGCGACATGCTTTTAGGCGCGGTGTAGGGGCGAAGCATTTTTCGTCCCGCGCGCGGGACGAAAAATGCTTCGCCCCTACTTGTCCGTACACCCCAACACCGATTCCGTGATGTGAGGTTCAGTCTGCTTGAGGTAGAGCGTCAACTGAAAAATGTCCGCCGCACTGGAATCGGTTTTTTATTTGGGTGAAATTCGTGGATGGTCTGCGACTTCAATCGCTGGTGATAACCTTGTATGGCGATTACATTCGGCACGCGGGCGGATGTATTTGGATCGGCAGTCTCATCGAACTGCTGAGTCATTTTGGCGTGTCGCAACAAGCGATTCGTTCGACGATTTCGCGAATGAAACGCAATGCGACGTTACGCGTCGACCGTGTCGGTTCGCGCAGTTATTATTCGCTGACGAACAAGAGCGCGAAATTTATCGAGGCGGGCGCGGCGCGCATTTTTCAATTTCCGACGCCGCGCGAAAAATGGAACGGCGCGTGGCATCTCGTAACGTACTCGGTGCCGGAAAATGAACGCGCCGCGCGCGATCGCTTGCGCCAGGAACTCGAATGGCTCGGTTACGGAATGTTGACGAACGCGTTGTGGATCGCGCCGTTCGATCATCGCGACGAAATCGCGCAGTTGAGCGCGACGCTCGGCGTGCGGACGCGCATCGAAATGTTCACCGCGCGGCACGACGGTTTTTCGGAGTTCAAAAATATCGTCGCGCGGTGTTGGGATTTGCCGGCGTTGAACGCGCGCTATATCGCGTTCATCAAAAAATATAAACCGATGTACGAAACGCATTGTCGCATTTTGCAAGAGGGCAAGGATTTGAAACCGAGCGATTATTTCGTCCGGCGGTTTATGCTGATTCACGAGTTTCGCAAATTTCCGTATCTCGATCCGCAGTTGCCGCCCGAATTGTTGCCTGCCGATTGGCGCGGCGATGATGCGGTGAAATTATTCAAGCAGTATCACGATTTGCTCGCGAACAAGGCGAACGAATTTTTCTACTCGATCTATAACCAGGTACCGCAACAGTGTGATGTGTAAATTGGATGTTGGAAATTGGAAGTTGGAAGTTTGAAATGCTTCCAAATGGAAGCGAGCGTTTACGCGGTCCAACCAACAACCCGCTAAAGCGTCGAATCCAATTTCTAATCTCCAACATCCAACTTCCAATTCTCCAGGAGATTTCAAAATGTCACTCGATTGGTTGCCGCGCGAACACGAACTCAAAAATCATGATTTGTGGGGCGATGAATTTTTTGGCGCTGATGCGCCGTCGGTCATTTTTGAAAAACGTCCGATTCTGAATCCGAAAGGCGGACGAATTGACGATTTGTATTCCGCGTGGATCACGTTGAACAATCCCGCGCAATTCAATTCGTACACGACGAAAATGGTCAAGGGCGTGATTGCCGGACTGTTCAAAGCGAGCGTGGATCATCGCGTCGTCGCGGTGGTCATCACTGCGGTCGGCGACAAGGCGTTTTGCACCGGCGGCAACACGAAAGAGTACGCCGAGTATTATTCCAAGCGTCCCGCCGAGTACGGTTTGTATATGGATTTGTTCAATCAGATGATCGACGCGATCCTCAATTGCAAAAAGCCGGTGCTCGCGCGCGTGAACGGCATGCGCGTCGCGGGCGGTCAAGAAATCGGCACCGCGTGCGATTTGACGGTCGCGTCCGATCTCGCGGTGTTCGGTCAAGCCGGTCCGCGGCACGGTTCCGCGCCGGTCGGCGGCGCGACCGATTTTCTGCCGTGGATGCTCGGCTTTGAAGACGCGATGTGGAGTTGTATTTCGTGCGAACTCTGGAGCGCGTACAAAATGAAAATGAAAGGGATGATTAGCAAAGTCGTCCCGGTGATCAAGCAAGACGGCAAGTGGGTTCGCAATCCTGGGATCATCACCGACAAGTACGTGGATGACGGCGAAATCGTCTACGGCGAATTTAAAACCGGCGCGGACGCAAGCGCGGCGCGCGAATTTCTCAAAACCGCGCAAACGAATTTTGAACTGCTCGATAAATCGGTGAACGATATTTTGTGGACGTTCACGAACTTGTTCCCGAATTGTTTGCAAATGTCGGTGGACAGCGTGCGGCAAAAGAAAAAATTCTTCTGGGATCAGAGCAAGGGCGCGTATCGCCACTGGCTCGCCGCGAATATGAACGCGGAAGCATTCATCGGTTTCAACGCGTTCAACGCGCGCAAACAAACCGGTCAAGATGTCGCGGACTTTGTAAAGTACCGGCAAATGGTCGCGCAAGGCGCAGAGATGGACGACGAGTTGTTTGAAGCAGTTCTGCCCAAACCCAAATAGAAGTTGGAAATTGGAAGTTGGATGTTGGACTCGATGCTTTAGCGGGTTGTTGGTCAGGGTGAACAACCGCGTAAACGCTCGACTCCATCGCGAATGTTGATGATGGAACTCGAAGACAAAATCGCAATCGTTACCGGCGGGGCGCAGGGGATCGGCGCGGCGATCGCGCTTGACCTCGCGCAGAATGGCGCGCACATCGCGATTGTGGATCGTATTCCCGCGAACGCGATCTGTGATGATATCGCGAAACTAGGACGGCGCGCCATCGCGTTGAGCGCGGATGTCGCGAACACGCAGGACGTGCAAACGACAGTCAACGCGATTGTTAAAGAATTTGGGCGCGTGGATATTCTCGTGAACAACGCGGGCATCAATCGCGATGCGGTCGTGTGGAAAATGACCGAAGAGCAGTGGGACGCGGTGCTGGATGTTGATCTCAAAGGATGTTTCAATTTCGTGCGGGCGGTCGCGCCGTTGTTCAAGGATCAAGCGTCCGGCAAGATCGTCAACATCGCGTCCATCAACGGATTGCGCGGCAAATTCGGTCAGGTGAATTACAGCGCGGCAAAAGCCGGCGTCGTCGGTCTCACCAAAGCGGTCGCGCGCGAACTTGCGAAATCCAACGTCAATTGCAATTGCGTCGCGCCGGGATTGATCGAAACTGAAATGGTGCGCCAAATGCCGGACGATGCGCGCCAAAAATCGCTCGACGAAATTTTGATCGGACGCTTTGGTCAGCCGGAAGATATCGCGTGGTGCGTAACTTTTCTGTGCAGTGAGCGCGCGCGCCACATCACCGGCGAAGTGATCAAGGTGGATGGCGGGCAATACATTTGAAAGTAAAAAGTGCAAAGTAAAAAGCTAAAAGTGAAATTACTTTTGCCTTTTAACTTTTTACTTTTAACTTGGAGCAAAGATGCGAGACGCAGTAATCGTTGACGCAGTGCGAACGCCGGTGGGGCGATATGCTGGCGCGTTGAAAGATGTGCGCCCGGATGATCTCGGCGCGCTGTGCATTGCGGAAATCGTGCGGCGAAATAATCTCGACGCGAATTTGATCGAGGATGTGATCTTTGGCAACGCGAACGGTGCGGGCGAAGAGAATCGCAATGTCGCGCGAATGGCGTTATTGCTCGCGGGCTTGCCGATCACGGTGGGCGGGCAGACGATCAATCGCTTGTGCGGATCGGGATTGAACGCGATTGTGAGCGCGGCGCAGGCGATCAAATCCGGCGAAGGCGATGTGTTTCTCGCGGGCGGCGTCGAATCAATGACGCGCGCGCCGTTTGTGTTTGCGAAAGCAGACGCCGCCTTCCCGCGCGAGACCAAAGTATTCGACACGACGATTGGCTGGCGATTCACAAATCCGAAACTCGCCGCGATGTATCCGCCAATCGGAATGGGCGAGACCGCGGAGAACGTCGCGGAAAAATACAACATCACGCGCATCGAGCAGGATGAGTTCGCGCTTGCGACGCAAAAGAAATGGGGCGCGGCGCACGCCGCGAAAAAATTCGCGGATGAACTTGTCCCGGTTTCGATTCCGCAAAAAAAAGGCGAGCCGATTGTCGTGAGTCAGGACGAGCATCCGCGTCCCGACACGACGATGGAGCAACTCGCGAAATTGCAACCGGCGTTTCGCAAAGATGGCACGGTTACGGCGGGCAATTCGAGCGGCATCAACGACGGCGCGGCGGTGGTGTTGATGATGGAAGCGGAGACCGCGCGACGTTTGGGTTACACGCCGCTCGCGCGCATTGTCGCGGGCGCGGTTGCGGGCGTTGATCCGTCGTATATGGGCTTGGGTCCGATTCCCGCGTCGCGCAAAGTGTTGGCGCGCGCGGGGTTGAAAATCGGCGACATTGATCTGATCGAGTTGAACGAAGCATTCGCCGCGCAAGCGATTCCGTGCATGCGCGAACTGGGAATGGATCCGGCGAAGGTGAACGTGAACGGCGGCGCGATTGCGATTGGTCATCCGCTTGGCTCGACCGGCGCGCGGCTCACTACGACGCTCGTTCACGAATTGAAACGACGCGGCGCGCGGTACGGTTTGGTAACGATGTGTATTGGCGTGGGGATGGGAATTGCGATGGTGGTGGAGCGGATGTAAGTGGTGAGTCGTAACAAAAAGAATTCACCTGCATGTATCGAATATTCGGGTGTGCCTGGGGCTTCTAAAGAGTGTCAAGATGCTGTCTTGCGACTGTTGCAGTATGGGGACACAATAACGCGAGTACGGATTCTCTCCCATTCCAACACTCACGCCCTCCTGCTTACGATTAATGTAGGTGATCTTGTTGCTGTCAAATCTGGTTTTGGATCGGGGTACTTAGGGGAAGGTTCACGAACCTTTTCATATGTGCTCCAACTTCTTGATACTCATGATGTAGAGATCGAGGAGTACGAAGTAAGTGAGGATTTGATCGAGCGACTTGATGACTCTTCACTAACTCGATTAGATATCAACAACCTTGATAACGCCCACCCCATTCGACCATCTCGCTGGCGCGATTATGTGTTCGAGGATCACTGGGAATTGCAAGAAAATGGAAAGATATGGAGAGAATTTCGTCCTGTAATACCCTTTGCAATCATTGATGATCGCATTGTTGACTTGGCTCTCACTTTTTGGGAAGGCCCTAATGACAAACTTAGAACGGGATACACGCGGTTAGAAGATATCGTCCGCAAACGAACTGGAATCAACGAATATGGCACGAAGTTGTTTTCCCAAGTTTTCAGAGGACAGCTTGGTTGGAATGATCCTGAGGAAGCAGAGCGAACCGGAAAAACCCAGCTGTTTACCTCTGTATACATGGCGTATCGAAACCCGCGCGCTCATCGAGAATTGAAAAATAATTCTGAAGAAGAATTATTAGCAGAATTTCTACTCCTGAATCACCTCTACTTGTTGGAGAAAAAGTCTGTTGAAAGTGAAAGTAAAGAGACGCCCTAGGGCTTATTGAACTGCCGCCCATCACGTATCACGCATCACGTGTCACGAGGACAACCCATGTCAACCATCTCACTTGAAAAATCAAACAACATCGCACGCGTAACGATGAACAAACCTCCACTCAATGTGATTGATATCGCGATGATGGAGGAGATGAACGCCGCGCTCAAATCGCTCAAAGGCGACAGCGCAAAAGTTATCGTCATCGCGGCGGCGGGCAAAGCATTCAGCGCGGGCGTGGACATTGCCGATCATACGCCCGACAAAGTTGGAATGATGATCGAAAAGTTTCACGCGATCTTTCATACGATCTGGTCGCTCGAACAACCGGTCGTCGCGGCAGTGCAAGGCGCGGCACTCGGCGGCGGATGCGAAGTCGCGCTCGGATGTGATTTCATCGTCGCGAGCGAACGCGCGAAATTCGGTCAACCCGAAATCAAGGTTGGCGTGTTCGCGCCGATTGCGACGCTCGTTCTGCCCCGCCTCATCGCGCGCAACAAGGCGATGGAATTGTTGTTGACCGGCGACACGATTGATGCGCGCCAAGCGGAGCAACTCGGCTTGGTCAACGTCGTCGCGCCCGAAGCGGAATTTGCCGCGAAGGTGGACGCGTTCATCGCGCGACTCGCATCGTTGAGCGGCGTCGTTCTGCGCCACTCGAAACGTGCGGTCAAACTCGGACTCGAACAAGGACTCGCCGCAATCGAGAAAGCGTACCTTAACGATTTGATGCAAACGCAAGACGCGGTCGAAGGGCTGAACGCGTTTATGGAGAAACGCGCGGCGGCGTGGAAAGAGAAATGAGAGAGGGAGAGATTGAGGGATTAAGAGATTGCCCCCAATCTCTCAATCTCTTAATCTCTAAAAATAGGGAGGGCTAATGACACCAGTATTCAACGAATGGCGCAACAAACCACTCGATGAAATTTTATACCAGTGCCGAGAACTGGTCGAAGATACCGATTTTCCGACGGTGAAAAAATGGCGCGCGGATGGCGGAAAAATCCTGGGACACTTTCAGGTTTATTTTCCCGAAGAGATCGCGCACGCCGCCGGAATGTTGCCGGTCAAATTGCGCGGCTCGCAAATTGATCGCAAACGCGCGGACTCGCATTTCGGTTCGTACCTCTGTTCCATCGTGCGGAGTTCGCTCGAACTGTGCTTGACGAAAACGGTTGACATTGACATTTTCGTTACACATCCGATCTGCGATGTCGCGCGCAACCTCGCCGGAATTTGGGGACGCAATTTCGAATATCCCTGCCAGATTTTGTACCTGCCGCAGAACGCAAACTCGGCGTACTCGGTGCAATACACGCGCGATGAGTACGCGCGCGTGCAAGGTGAAATCGAAAAAATCGCCGGCAAAAAAATCAGCGATGACGCTTTGCGAAATTCGATTCGCGTGTTCAACGAAAATCGCCGGTTACTGCGCGAGGTGTACGCGATCAAACGCGAGACGCCCTGGTTGCTTTCGATTGACGAAGCGTACGTTCTGGTCAATAGCGCTGGGTTGATGCCGCGTGAGGAACATAACGAATTGCTTGCGACGGTCATCCCGCTCATCAAAACGCGCAACGCGAAAAAGCAAGACAAGATTCGTATCGTCTTTGAAGGCGGATTCTGCGAACAGCCGCCACTCGATCTCTTGCGCGTGATTGGCAATTCGTGTTACGTCGTGGACGACGATTTGCTGATCGGCTTGCGCTGGATTCTGAACGATGTGCCGGCCGACGGCGATCCGTTGAAGAATCTCGCGAACGCGTACATCAACGATTCGTCGTACAGTCCGGTGCAACACGATCTTCGCAAGCCGAAAGAAAAAATGTTGTACAAGCGCGTGCAGGATGCCGGCGCGCAAGCCGCGATCATCACCGCCGCGAAAATGTGCGAACCGGGTCTCGATGAGCAAGTCGCGTACAGCAAATACTTGGACGAAAAGAACGTGCCGTACTTTGTCAGCGAGTTCGAGGAAAAAATGACCGGGTTCGATCACGTTCAGATTCAACTCGAAACGTTTGTGGAAAATATTCTGTTCGAATAACCTGTCACCCTGAGCGGAGCGAAGGGTCTCGCGGTTCGCGAGTCGCGAGATGCTTCGCTACGCTCAGCATGACAGTGGGAGGAAATAATGCCAGACAAAACAACTGGTCAAGAAATAGTTGGGCGCGGCAATGCCGAAGGCGGACGCTTGTTCCGCAATTGGTTCGATTCGCTGACAACCGCGAAAGAACGCAACGAGCCAGCCGCATACGTTTTCGTGATGGGGAGTCTTCAGGAAATTCTGCGCGTGTTCGATTATCACACCGTTTTCCCGGAGATTCACTCTCTGCAAATGGCGGTGCGCCGCGTCGCGCACGAGTACTTGATGGAAGCCGAAGATTACGGCTACTCGCCGGATATTTGCGGCTATGTCAAAGCCGATGTCGCGTTGCAATTGCGCGGCGGCGCGCATCCGATGGGATCGATTCCAAAACCATCGCTCGGAATTTTGACGAACGCGTGCAACACGTACATGAAGTGGGGCGAAATCTGGGAACGAATGTACGAATGCCCAACGTTCACGATTGACGCGCCCGGCTCGCGCGCGATCAAGTCGCTCGATTGGCGACAGGACTCGTACTTTGAAAGCGATCGCAAATACGTCGAGGCGCAACTGCGCGAGTTGATCGCGCTGTGCGAAAAATTGACGAACAAGAAATTCGACATTGATAAATTGCGCGACATTCTGGGCAAGACGAATCGAATGTCCGCCGCGTATCGCCGCGTGCTCGAACTCAACAAGTCGCATCCCGCGTTGTTCAACGCGCTGAACGAAGGCACGATCTATCTCGGCGTGGTCAACGCGTTGCGCGGCACTGCCGAAGGCGCGCAATACTTTGAAGACCTGGTCGAGGAAATGGAATACAAAGCCGCGCACGGCATCGGCACATTGCGCGATGAAAAATACCGGCTCTCGATTGTCGGCGTGCCGTGCTATCCGATCTTCCGGCGCTTTTACGAATTGTTCTCGGAATGGGGCGGCACATTCGTTACGTCATCGTACTTGTGGTTCGCGTCCGGCGGCGCAGACCTGGGATTCCAATACGATCTCAATCGTCCGATTGAAAGTTTGTCGGAAGGCGTGTTGATCAGTTTGCGCCACGCGATGGACGCGATGTTTTTCCAGAATCAATGGATCGTGGATCAAATTGATTCGTTTGATGTGGACGGCGTGGTGTATCATCCGATCAAATCGTGTCGCACAACTTCGACCGGCTTGGCGGACAATCGCCGTTGGGTGATGGAATCGCGCGATGTCGCGACGTTGTTTATCGAATCGGATATGATGGACAAGCGCGTCGTTTCGGAAGCGCAAATGAAAAATCGCATTGACGCGTTTTTTGAAGGGCTCGCAACTCGAAGATTACACGCGCAGACGGGATCGTAATTCGTAATTACCAATTACCAATAACCAATTACTTTCGGAGGAAAGATGGCATACGCAGGCGGCGTTGATGTTGGCTCAACGCAAACCAAAGCAGTAGTTGTGGATGAACACGCGCAGATCGTTGGGCGCGCAATCATAGATACCGGCTCGAATGTCGTAACGGCGGCGGAGAACGCGTTTCGCATCGCGGTCAAAAGCGGCGGCATTGACGAAGAAGAAGTTGAGTACATCGTCGGCACGGGGTACGGTCGTTACAAGGTTACGTTTGGCGACACGCAGATCACCGAGATCAGTTGTCACGCGCGCGGCGCGGCGCATATGTTTCCCGGCACGCGCACGGTGCTCGATATGGGCGGGCAAGATACGAAAGCGATTCGCGTGCGCGACAATGGCGAGGTCGTGGATTTTTGTATGAACGATAAATGCGCGGCTGGCACCGGACGATTTCTCCAAGCCGCCGCGTTCGCGCTCGAAATTCCCTTGCCCGAACTCGGACCGACCGCGTTGCGCGCGGAACGCGCAGTCGCGATTTCGACGACGTGCACCGTGTTCGCGGAATCCGAAGTTTTGTCCTGGTTGGGCAAGGGCAAAAAGATCGAAGACATTTTGCTCGGCGTGCATCGTTCGATTGGCACGCGCTCGATGGCAT
>Ga0233425_10011149_pt1 | contig 10603 bp, 5 predicted proteins | sample Watercolumn_Towu_2_FD_181712 | JGI IMG/M metagenome (GOLD analysis project Ga0233425, IMG submission 181712) | Freshwater microbial communities from Lake Towuti, South Sulawesi, Indonesia - Watercolumn_Towuti2014_140_MG | ecosystem: Environmental > Aquatic > Freshwater > Lake | place: Indonesia... | reverse complement strand
AGGAGGGGAAAGCGATGAGAAGATATATCAAGAAGTTAAGTCTATTATTAACACTCAATTTTGTGTTAATAACATTAGTATTTTCTGATGATGTAAAAATTCAGCGGGTTTTGAATACGGAAAAAGTAAATGCTTCTATAGCGCAGGACAAAGATGGATTGTTGTGGATTGGAACTGAAGGCGGGGGATTATTATGCTACGATGGTACAGAAATAAAGAAAGTTAAAATAGGCGAAAGTGAAAGTTTATTTCAAATGATTCCATCTATCTTTGTTGATAGAGAGGGAATAATATGGTTTTTTGTACATGGTCAGGGTTTATTTTCCTTTGACAAAAAGAGCGGGCTTTGGAAGAGTTATAAACCTGAACCAGGAAATCCCGATTCATTAACGAGTAATAAGTCGTATTGGTTTTCAAACCGCTTTATTATTGGAGAAGATAAGGAAGGATTAATCTGGGTTGGAACAATTGATGGGTTAAATTCATTCGACAAAAAAACCGGCAGGTTTACTCAATACAGACATGATCCTGGCAATTCTAATAGTTTAAGTAACAACAGTGTTTGGGCTATTTTTGTAGATAAAGAAGGGCTCATTTGGATTGGGACAGACAATGGACTGAATAGTTACGACAAGAAAACCAATAGCTTTGCCTGTTACAAACATGATCCAAATAATAAAAATAGTCTCAGTCACGACACTATAAACACAATAAAAGGAGACAGGAGAGGTAATCTTTGGATAGGGACCAAAGGAGGTTTGTGCTCATTTAATAAACAAACAAAGATTTTTACAAATTACAAACACGATCCTAATAATCCAAATAGCCTTTCTTGCGATGAAGTTAGTTACATTATGATTGATCGCTCCGATAACTTATGGATATGCGGCAATGGTGAAACTGGAATAGATAAGTACGATAGTAAAACAAATACCTTTAAAAATTACAGTCACAATCTCAAAAATATCAACAGCATAAGCTCGAATGAGGTTACAGGCGTTTTTGAAGATAATTCCGGGATTATTTGGTTAATAGAAAGTACAGGTGGTCTTAATAAGTGTATTTTGCAGAAAGACATCTTTAAAAACTATTCATATAATCCCGAAGATCCTTTCAGTTTAAATTCAAACAACCTGGCAAGATTATATGAAGACAAAAGAAAGAATGTATGGATAGGAACTTTTAAGGGTGGATTAGGGCTGTATACCCCGAATGATAAGTTTGAAAGGTTTGGGTATGTTAGTAATGACCCGTGCGGTTTGCCTGGCAGCACAGTGTATTCTATAATAGACGCGCCGGATAATAAACTCTGGATAGGAAACATGGGGGATTTTATCAGCCTGTTTGATGTAGAAACCAGGCGTGTAATAAAGAGTTTTCAGAACTCATATCATATGGATACGCCATGCAATTTGGTTATAGACAATAAAAAACCGGAGTTATTGTGGTTTGCGTCTTACTTTACGGGAGGGCTATTCAATTTAAATACAATAACGGGGGAATTTTCCATATATAAACACGATCCATCTGATATATGTTCCGTAAGCAATGAAAATACCTTCGATATTCTGCAGGATGAGAACATTCTTTGGCTAGGTACAGGCGGTAATGGGTTAACAAAATTTGACAAAACCACAGGAAAATGTGTCCATTACAGGCATGATCCAAATGATGAGAATAGTATAAGTGGAAATATGGTTATTCAGTCATATATCGATAGCAAAGGTAACTTCTGGATTACGACTGAGGATGGTGGACTGAATAAGCTTGACAGACAAACAGGAAAGTTTACACATTACAGCACTGAATGTGGGTTCCCAGGCAAGTCAACAAGGCATATTTTGGAAGATGATAATGGGTATCTCTGGATAAGCACGAATTCCGGTATAGTAAAATTTGCTCCAGAAACATTGAAAGTTGTTAAACAGTTTACTACCGCGGACGGGTTAGTAAGTAATCAGTTTGATAAGTGCGCCAATGCCTTGAAAGATTCTAAAGGTAATTTCTGGTTTTCAACGTTAAAAGGCCTTTGCAAATTTAATCCCGAAGAGGCAAGCAAGATTGAATCTAATCTTCGCATTCCGCCGGTTGTTCTGTCATCTTTTAAATCGAAAGAGGGAACGTACGATGAAAATGGCTTAAAGAATCTGACAGAAATAAAGCTTCCCTGGCCAGACAATTCATTTGAATTTACCTTTGCGGCGCTGGACTACACTGATCCGGAAAAGAACCAGTATGCTTACAAGCTTGAAGGCTTCGATAAAGATTGGAAGTACATCGGAACAAACAACTTTGGTCAGTATTCAAATCTTAATCCTGGAGAATATACTCTTCGCCTGAAAGGTTCCAATAATGACGGCATCTGGAATGAAGAAGGTATTTCTATCAAAATATCAGTAACACCTCCATATTGGATGACTTGGTGGTTTAAGGGATTGGGGCTAGCCGTATTATTTGGTACTGTTTGTGGTGTGTTCCGATTAAAAACAAGGGCATTAAAGAGACGAACCGGTTTTTTAGAAGAACATAACGCAAAACTGAATAAAGAGATAGAAGAACGGAAAAAAGCTGAGATTGAACTAGTAAAAACTACAGAAGTGTTGCATACAGCTGAGCTCGAAGCAGCAAGAGAACATGCTATAGCGGAAACAGCTGCTCAGGTCGCGCATGATATTCGGTCTCCTTTAACATCATTAAGTATGATATCCAAAACCTTACCTGAATTATCGGAAGAAAAACGGATATTGATCAGAAATGCCACACAGCGTATAAACGATATTGCTAATAATCTTATTCAGCAGCACAAGGTAAATAGCAAAGAGGTAAATAACAAAACCAAAAATCATGGAGCTCTAAAACCAGAGTTGGTTTCAGTTCTTATGGATTCATTAGCATCGGAAAAACGAATTCAGATAGAACGAAAGGGTATTGATTTTGTTTTAAACATAGAAAATAATGCGCATAGCAGTTTTATCCGTCTTAATTCAGACAGATTTAAACGGATGATTTCTAACTTAATTAATAATTCAATAGAAGCTTTGGCTGAGTCAAAAGGAATGATAAAGCTTACACTTGAAAAAGAAAGAGATACGTTGATTATAAAAGTCATAGACAATGGGAAAGGGATTCAGGCAGATATTTTACCTGAAATAAAAAGAGGCGGAATAAGTGTTAGAAAAAAAGGTGGAGCAGGTTTAGGAATTGCTGGAGCTATTCAAAATATCAAAGATTGGAATGGGAATTATGATATTTTATCAAGGGAAGGAGAAGGAACAACTTTTATTATTAAACTTCCGATAACTGAAGTTCCTGACTGGTTTCAAAGCAGTATAACTATTATTCCTGGACAGCATATTGTAGTGCTGGACGATGATGAATCAATTCATAACGTTTGGGAAACGCTTTTTCAGGACTATATAAAAAATAAACAAATTACATTGCATAACTTTCATACATCATCAGATTTCTTTGAATATTGTAGAACTATAGCTTCAAAAAATGATTTATTCCTGATTGATTATGAATTGCTTAGTTCTGAAGAAACTGGTCTGGACTTGATAGAAAAATTTAATTTAAAAGATCAAGCCATACTTGTCACTAGCCATTATGAAGCTCCGGAAATTAGAGAGAGAGTTAGCAATATAGGAATTAGAATCATTCCCAAAAATTTTACTCCTCACATTCCTATATCTATTAAGTAAGTAAAGAAATTATTTTATGGAATATAAGGACAAAATATTAATAGGTGGAAGAGCATTAATTGCGTATGGTTCTTCAAGAAATACTCTTGATATAGATTATCTGATTGATGATAAATCAAGTAAGGAAGCCTTTTTGCATGATAATGGCATTGATTATTGCAATGCGAATGGAAATAATTTCTTTAAAGCTATTTATAAGATTGAAAAAGGCAGAGAAATAGCTACTCCTCAATCATTGCTGGAACTGAAGGCTTACGCGTTTGTTCAGCATTGTCAAAATTTTAATTTTCAAAAGGCGGATGACTGCGAATATGATATAAAGTTCCTCGTAAGAAAATATGGTCTCAAAGGCATTAAAACAATAAAAAAATATTTGCATAGTGGGGAGTTAAATGAGGTTGAAAAGATTGTAAAATCAGTAAGAAAATGACAGAGAAAAAATGGACAAAAAAGGACCTGTTAAGTATTGAAGATTTGTCAATAGCTGAAATAAATTTGATACTCAATACTGCTAAAGAGTTCAAGAAAATAAATGAACGAAATGTAAAGAAAGCTCCTGCGCTGAAGGGGCGAACAGTTGTTAATTTTTTTGTTGAACCAAGTACCAGGACAAGAGCTTCTTTCGAACTTGCTGAACAGCGGCTCAGTGCCGATATAATTAATATGTCAGCATCATCAAGCAGTTTGACAAAAGGAGAAACGCTTCTTGATACTGGAAAAAACATAGAAGCCCTGCAAGTAGATTTGATTGTCATGCGACATCCAGCAGCCGGTGCCCAGAAGTTCCTCGCGGAAAATCTTCGATGCGGAATTATAAATGCTGGGGACGGCGCGCACAGCCATCCTACTCAGGCATTACTTGATATTTTCACGATTAGGGAAAAAAAGAAAAAAATTAAAGGTTTAAAAGTTTCAATTATTGGTGATATACTTCATAGCCGTGTGGCGAGAAGCAATATAGTCGGTCTTTTAAAACTTGGAGCAAAAATTACAATCGCCGGGCCGCCAACGCTGCTGCCGAAAGAGTTTGAGAAGATAGGCGTAAGGCTTTGTGATAATCTTGTTGATGCTGTGTCAGATGCGGATGTGATTAATCTCCTTAGAATTCAGCATGAAAGGCAGAGAGCTGCTTATTTCCCTAGTATTTCAGAGTATACTTCTATTTACGGAATTAATACTGATACGATAAAATATGTTAAAAAAGATGCTCTCATAATGCATCCTGGGCCAATAAACAGGGGCGTTGAATTAGATACAGCTGTAGCTGACGGAGAACAGTCTGTGATACTTGAACAAGTTACAAACGGGCTTGCAATAAGAATGGCCGTTCTTTACTTGGTGGCGGGATGCTTGAAATAGTTCGTGGTTCGTAAAAATGATTAGACTCAATAATCAGAACACCTATATAAATAATGTTTAATCCGAGTATAAAATTTGAGACAACAGATACTTTTTTATGGATGATCTCCCCGGAACCATCCCATCTTGTAAGTAGGAATGGTTCGGACAATGTAGCTCAGGCGTCTCGCCTGAGTAAAAATAAGATACAGTCGAGACGACTGTACATTGTCTTCGGGACTATCCTCTTTGCAAAGGAGGAGAATTGCTTAAGGTTTCATGTTGATAAAACTATTAATAACGAAAATCAGCGCTAATTATGACGAATAAAAGTGGTTACATATTGGAAAAAGCCAGAGTGATAGATCCAAAGAAAGAGATTAATCACGTTATGGATATCGGAATAGATGAAGGCATTTTTGTCGAACCTGAAAAAGTGAAAAGGCCTGTCAGGATAAAATTAAAGGGCTTTATTGTGGCTCCGGGCTTTATTGATATGCATGTGCACTTGAGACAGCCTGGCGGAACTGATAAAGAAACTATAAAAACCGGAACAATGGCTGCTGCAGCTGGCGGGTTTACAACCATAGTAGCCATGCCAAACACAAGCCCGGCAGCTGATACTCCGGGTGCAATAGAGTATCTGAAAACCCATGCGGAAGCTTCATGTTGTGTAAATGTTTTACCGGCTGGATGTATTACGAAAAATTCTGAAGGAGTAGAGATAAGCAGTATCGGCGGACTTAAGAAAGCTGGTATAGTAGCTCTCACAGATGACGGGAAATGCGTTCAGAATAATGAGCTCATGAAACATGTGCTGGTTTATTCAAAAACTTTCAAACTTCCAGTACTTGACCATTGCCAGGACGCTTTTCTTTCGGAAGGGGGGCTCGTTCATGATGGATTCTGGGCTGCGATTAAGGGACTAAGAGGTCTCCCATCTGCTTCAGAAACTATTATGGTTGCAAGGGACATAATTCTTGCTGATGCAGCAAACTGGAAAGTGCATATCCAGCATGTTAGTACTGCTGGAAGTGTTGAACTTATCAGGAATGCGAGGGAAAAAGGCATTCAGGTTTCAGCTGAAGTAACTCCTCATCACATAGCTCTGACAGATGAATGCATAAAGGATTTTGACACTAACTTTAAAACAAATCCGCCTCTCAGAAGCGAAGATGACAGGAAAAAACTCATTGAAGGGCTTCAGGATGATACAATCTCTGTAATAGCTACGGATCACGCGCCTCATACTATTACTGATAAAATGGTAGAATTTGCTTACGCGCCGTTTGGTGTGATAGGGTTGGAAACAGCTGTTCCGGTTTGCATTACAGAACTTTACCATACCGGTCATTTGGATTTGAAGGATCTTATTTCGAAATTTACATCCGGCCCGGCAGAAGTGCTCGGAATTGACGCAGGAACTATTGAAACAGGTAAAAAAGCAGATGTTACTATTCTTAATCCTGGTCTTAGCTATACTATAGATAAAGAGAAGTTCTATTCAAAATCCAGAAATACTCCTTTTAATGGGAAAAAAATGAAGGGCAGGGCAGTAGCAACAATAGTCTCCGGTAAATTTGTATTCAGTTTGATTGACGGGATAAATGGGATAATCTAATAAAACAAAAAACAATATGATTTAGGGAGTTTTTATTTTGGAAGCGCATGAAGTTTTGACGCCGATGATGCGTCAATATAAAGAAGTTAAAGCTACCATACCAAAAGATACGATTCTCCTTTTTCGTCTGGGCGATTTTTACGAAATGTTTTTCGAAGATGCCATTCAGGGGAGTCGTCTGCTTGATATTGCTCTTACAAAACGGCATGAGATTCCGATGTGTGGAATTCCTTTTCACGCACTGGACAATTATTTGCCAAAATTGATAGAGTCCGGTGTAAAAGTAGCCATAGCCGACCAGATGGAGGACCCTAAACTGGTTAAGGGAATAGTTAAGAGAGAAGTTACCAGGATAATTACTCCCGGAACATTGATGGACAACTCTATTCTCCATCCTGATAAAAGCAATTATCTTGTTGTCGTGGCTGTTCAGAAGTCGAAATACGGACTGGCTTGCCTTGATGTAAGTACAGGAGTTTTCCGGATTACCGAACTTGATTCTGAAGAGGAGTTGGAGAATGAACTTTTCAGACTGGCCTGTAAGGAAATAGTTGTTTCGGAATCTCTGCTTGCTTTATGGGATTCAGAAAATAAAAGACCTGTCAAAGGAGAGGATATTTTTTGGACAACTCTTGACGATAATTGTTTTTCTTATGATTCTGCTTGTAAATATTTGATGGAACATTTTTCCGTTGGGTCACTTGATGGGTTTGGCTGTATGGAAATGAGTGTTTCGGTATCCGCGGCAGGTGCCGCACTTTATTATGCTATAGAAAACCTAAAGCATCAAGCAGGGCATATCAATGGCCTCAAAACTTACAACACAAAAGAATACATGCTTCTTGACTTTGCTACCAGACGAAACCTTGAACTTGTCGAATCTTCAAGAATCGGAGACAATGAGCACACATTATTAAAAGTGCTTGACGATACTCGCACGTCGATGGGCAGCAGACTTTTGAGAGAATGGCTGCTGCAGCCTTTATATAACAAGATAAAAATAGAAGAGCGGCTGGATGCTGTTGAAGATTTTAAATTTGAACCTCTTACATTAGCGGAACTTCAAGAATCCCTTGGTGTGGTACGAGATTTGGAAAGAATAATAGCAAGACTAAATGTGGGGAGTTCAAATGCCAGGGACATTATTGCCTTATCTACAAGTTTGGAAATTCTTCCCGCCCTTAAATCTTTGCTTACCGGGTATAAATCAAAACTCATTTCGGATTATAATGACCAGATAAAAACATTTCCTGAACTTACAGAACTGATTTCAAAAGCCGTGATAGATGAACCGCCATTAGCTATTACTGAAGGCGGAATTATAAAAAATGGATATGATAATGTTCTTGATGAGCATCGAAGCGCTTCAACTGAAGGAAAAAACTGGATAGCGGCATTACAGGCAAAAGAACAGGAACGGACTGGAATAAAGTCACTGAAAATCAGGTATAATAAAGTCTTCGGATACTATATTGAAGTTACTCAATCAAACCTTTCCCTCGTTCCACAGGATTACATAAGAAAACAGACGCTTGTTAATTGCGAACGATTTATTACGCCCGAACTTAAGGAAATGGAGAACAAGGTTCTAGGCTCGGAGGATAAAGCAAAAGCGTTAGAGTATGAAATTTTCCAAAAAATAAGAGAAAAATGTGTGGAGTATACATCTGAAATAAAAAACACAGCTTCAGCAATTGCCGCGACTGATGTGCTTTCATCTTTTGCCGAAGTTGCCAGAAAAAATAATTATATCAGGCCTGTGATAACTAATTCCGATACAATCAGGATAATCGGAGGACGCCATCCAGTTCTTGAAACCTTTCTTACAGATGAACGTTTTGTGCCAAATGATACACTGTTGGATAACCAGGAGAACAACGTAATTGTTATTACCGGGCCTAATATGGCGGGTAAGTCCACATATATAAGACAGACAGCGCTAATTGTGCTTATGGCGCAGGCAGGTTCTTATATTTCTGCTGATGAAGCTGAAATAGGTATAGTAGACAGGATTTTTACAAGAGTAGGGGCGTCGGATGATCTTTCAAGAGGGCAGAGCACTTTTATGGTTGAAATGGTTGAAACCGCAAATATTCTAGCGCACGTTACGAATAAAAGTCTGGTTGTTCTTGATGAAATAGGAAGAGGAACAAGCACTTTTGACGGTCTCAGCATAGCATGGGCTGTAGCTGAGTTTATACATAACACTCCTTCTGCCAAGGCTAAGACGCTGTTTGCCACACACTATCATGAGCTTACCGAACTTGCCATGACTTGTAACGGAGTTAAAAACCTTAATGTTGCGGTTAAGGAATATGGTGACAAGGTTATTTTTCTTCGCCAGATAGTTTCAGGCGCGGCAGACAAAAGCTATGGAATATATGTTGCAAAACTTGCCGGTTTGCCTGAAAAAGTAATATCAAGGGCTAAAGAGATTCTTGATAACCTTGAAAATAATGCTATTAAAGAAGGTCAACCTGTTTTAGCTAAGCATTCTGGTAAGGGTAGAAAGAAAATGCAAAATGATACTGCAGATCAAATGGTTTTATTTTGAAAAGATTGTGGATGTTGTAAAATTAAATCCTACCTAGCAGTTTGTCGGGCAAAGCCCGAAAACTGCTAGATAATGGAAAAACATTCAATTTTCAAAGAAAAGCAACTCCATTGATGGTATATTGGGCAGATGTAATGGAGAAGTCAACATTTATAGAACGCAAGAAAAAATGGCAACAGAATTTGAACTGGTGAAAAGTGTCTATAATATCAAACGCCTATTCAATCTTAGGAAAATTCAAAGGGTTGCCTGCACATGATAGCTGTCAGAGGGGGGCTATGGCATTTGATATAGTGTCAATATCATAGATTTTTCTAAAAACTGGAAGAGTATTAACAATTTTCATGCAAATGAAATTTTATTTAGCAGGATGTCGGGACAAAATCCGACAGGCTGCTGGCATAAAAAGATAACAAAATATGATTGAAACACTATTGATAATATTAATAGTCCTTTCGGTGATTAACATAGGGATTGGACTATTTAAAAAACCAAAAATTGAGATCAAATCTCAGTTAAGAGAAATTGAAGACTCAATGATAAAATTTAGTGCTATTATGGACCGCACAGAAAAATCGATTAAGGACGAATTTCAAAGGAATAGAACGGAAACAAATGATATTGCCAAAACCAATAGAGGTGAATTGGCAAAATCCTTAGAATCTTTTAGTAATCAGTTCTCAAAAAATGTTAAAGAACTTAATGATCTTCTAAAAGGAAAGCATGAAGAGATGCGTATTCGACAAGTTGAGTTTAATAAACAATCCACTGATAATCTGAAAGATGTGAAGGAATCTGTTGAGAAACAACTGCAATCAATACGGGAAGACAATGCCAAACAGCTTGATGAGATGCGAAAAACGGTTGATGAGAAACTTCAAAAAACATTAAATGAAAGATTGAGTCAATCGTTTGAAACAGTTGGTAAACAGCTTCAAGCTGTTCAGGAAGGGCTTGGTGAAATGAAGAATCTCGCTACTGATGTTGGGGGGCTTAAAAAAGTGTTGAGCAATGTCAAGATGCGAGGAGGTATTGGAGAAATTCAACTATCAATGTTGTTGGAACAGATTCTAGCGCCTGATCAGTACGAAGCAAATGTAAAAACCAAATCCAACAGTTCTGATTTGGTTGAGTTTGCAATCAAATTACCGGGTCGGGACGATTCTGGTACAAGTGTATGGCTACCAATCGATGCAAAGTTTCCAAAAGATGTTTATGAAAAGTTGCAGGAAGCGTATGATGAAGGCGATTTAAATAAGATAAATGCTGCTCAAAAAAATATGGAAGCCACTATTAAAAAAATGGCCAAGGATATAGGTGATAAATATATTGATCCGCCTGGTACGACAGATTTTGGAATTATGTTTTTACCTTTTGAGGGTATATATG
>Ga0233425_10011148_pt1 | contig 10604 bp, 6 predicted proteins | sample Watercolumn_Towu_2_FD_181712 | JGI IMG/M metagenome (GOLD analysis project Ga0233425, IMG submission 181712) | Freshwater microbial communities from Lake Towuti, South Sulawesi, Indonesia - Watercolumn_Towuti2014_140_MG | ecosystem: Environmental > Aquatic > Freshwater > Lake | place: Indonesia... | reverse complement strand
AAGTCGTTATTTTTACAGGCGGGCTGCTGCTGCTTCCCCTTTTTGCACAGGCACAGGAGCGTATCGAGAGCCAGCTCAGAATAGGCCGTCTAAAGTACGGCGGCGGTGGCGATTGGTACAATGATCCATCGGCAGATGTGAACCTTCTGACGTTTGTACGGGAGAATACAGCGATCGATGCCGATCCCCGGTATGAATTCGTCGACATCGCAAGCGAGAAGTTGTTTTCATACCCCATACTGTTCATGACCGGCCACGGCAACATTGTATTTTCAGAGTACGAAGTCCAGCGGCTCCGAGCCTACCTGACGAATGGCGGGTTTCTGTATGCCGACGACGATTATGGCATGGATAAGGCGTTCCGACGAGAAATGAAAAAGGTTTTTCCCGATCAGAATCTCGTCGAGCTTCCGTTCAGCTACGGCCTCTACAGTTGCCATTTCAACTTCCCGAACGGTGTGCCGAAAACACACGAGCACGACACGAAACCTCCACAGGGTTTTGGATTGTTCTACAAAGGACGCCTCTGCGTCTATTATACATTCGAGGCGAATCCGAGCGATGGGTGGGTCGATCCGGAGGTTCACGGGGATCCGGAGTCTGTCCGGCAGGAAGCGTTGAGATTTGGGTTGAATATTGTGGTCTGGGCTCTGAGTCACTAGCTTGGTGGCTGAGGAGTAAACAAGAGCCATGTCAAAAAGAGCATACTGTCATTGCGAGGCGTTCTTTGCCGAAGCAATCTCTTTTTTTGCCGCTGAGTTGGAATGAGATTGCTTCGCTACGCCCCTCCTGCCAAACGGTTTCGCGCGTAGGTCGGGGTTCCGCTCGCAATGACTCAGTGGAGGTTTCGAGGCAGGTCTCTCTAAGAAGGGAATAGTGACGGCTCCATCTTCCATACTAGCCGATATTCTCACCCGTCTCGACGCCACACGGCGCCGGCAGAATACCATTGCCCTCCGCGCAAGCTCGCTCTTGTTTGGGACGGTGACGGTCCTTGTGGTTGCAGCTGCACTGCTGCTTGAGGTCGCATTCAGGCTCAACACGACGGGCCGGACGCTGTTGTTCATTGCCGCCGTTTTCGTCTTCGGTGGAGTTTTCACTTGGCACGTCGCACGACCGCTTTTTCGGTCGCTTGGCCTTCTCCGTTCCGCAGACGACTATTCCCTCGCGGTGCTGATAGGATCTCATTTTCCTCAGATTCACGACCGACTCCTCAACCTCCTTCAACTTCACCGGGAGCTCGAGAGCGGGAAATCGCTCTACTCGCCCGAACTGATAGATGCATCCTTTCAGGATCTTGGCCAAAACGTCAGCGGACTCGACTTCGCTACGTCCATTGACAGCTCAGGCATCAAGCGATCAGCGAGACTCTTCTCCGCTGCCATGCTGGGATCATTCATCCTGGTCATTGCATCGCCCTCTCAGTTCTCGGAGGCGCTGAGCCGGATCATCCATTTCAGAACTGCGTTTGCTGTACCGTCCGAGTATACGTTTGATGTTAGCCCCGGAAATGCAGATGTCACCAAGGGACAAGACATTCAGATTGCGATCCGCGTTCGACCCACCAGGCCAACCTCGTTCATTGCGCGGCAACTGTTGACATTCTCCTGGCGCACAGAGGGTGCGGAATCCTTCGAGTCCATTGATCTCCAACTCGATTCCACAGACGCCTTTCATACGACCCTGAAGGGACTTACCGGATCGACAGAATATTTTGCAACGGTCAGCAGCACCGAGAGCGAGCGCTACCGACTAACCGTCGTCGACAGGCCTGTCATTCGCTCGTTCCAGGTGCGACTTGAATACCCGGCATACACGAAACTCCCGGCAAGAGCACAACAGGAGTTCATCGGCGACATTACCGCGCTTGCCGGAACGAGAATCACGCTTTCAGGCCTTGCAAGCAAAGATCTCAAGGAGGGCAAATCCGTCTTCGGGACGGGGAATCCTGTCCCTCTGACAGTTGACAATCAGAAATTCTCAACAACGTTTCGCCTTGAAAGAGAGACCAGCTACCACGTCGAGCTTACCGACAACGAAAATCTCACCAACGCCGACCCGGTGCTCTATCAGCTCAAAATCATCCCTGATGAGTCTCCTTCTGTTGCGGTGATTGTGCCTGGCAAGAACGTCGATCTCGCCGGCGACAAGTCGATCCGGCTTGCCCTTCAGGCCAGAGACGATTTCGGGTTCTCCAGCCTCAGGATAGGCTACCGGTTGCTCCATTCTAGGTACGAGAAGCCGTGGGATGTTCACCGATTCCTTCCGGTGGCTTTTACCTCTTCGTTGACGACCGAGTTCGAGGTACCATACACCTGGGATCTTTCTCCCCTGCGCCTCGCGCCCGAAGATGTTGTCGAGTACTTCGCTGAGGTGTTCGACAATGACGTCATCCGCGGGCCGAAAAGCGGCAGAAGTCAGTTGTACCTGATCCGCCTTCCATCTCTCCAAGAGGTTTTCGCGGAGTTGGACAAAGGGCACGAGACCTCGCTGGACGATCTCAAACAGACGCTCCAGGACGCCAAGCAATTGAAGGACAAGATCGAGTCGATTAACCAGGACATCAAGAAGAACAAGGAGATGGACTGGCAGCAGAAAAAGAAGCTGGAGGAGATGGCGAAGAAGTACCAGGACGTCCAGAAGAAGCTCGACGAGGTGAAAACGCGGCTCGACGAGATGGTTCAGAAAATGGACCAGCAGAAGGTGCTCTCCAATGAGACGATGGAAAAATACATGGAGCTTCAGCAGCTGTTCGAGCAGCTCAATTCTGCCGAGCTCCAGCAGGCACTGAAACAGATGCAGCAGGCGATGCAAAATGTCAACAAGGAGCAATTACAGCAGGCTCTGCAAAAGTTGAGCTTCTCGGAGGATCGATTCCGCGAGAGCATCGAGAGGACGATCGAACTCCTGAAACGCATTCAGATCGAGCAGAAACTCGATGAAGCCCGCAGACGCGCCGAAGAACTGGAGAAGACCCAGCGAGAATTGACCGAGGCGACCAGGCAGGCGCAAGAGAATTCTCAGGCGCAAAAAGAACTCGCGAAGAAGCAAAAGGATCTTGCTCAGAAGCAGAAGCAGCTTGAGGAGTCGACAAGCGATGTTGAGAAGCGGATGGAGGATTTCTTCACCGAAATGCCTGCAGATCAAATGCAGCAACTGAACTCCAAAATGAAGCAACAGGCACTCGATCAGCAGATGGAGAAGGCAGGAAGTCAGATGCAGGCGGGTGAGATGCAGCAGGCGCAGATGGTGCAACAGCAGTTGGGACAGCAGTTACAGGCACAATCGAAGCAGCTCCAGTCGATTCAGCAATCGATGCTGCAGAAGCAAATGCAGCATACGTTGAACGAACTCCGCCGTGCTGCAAACAACATGCTCGAGCTTTCGAAACGCGAAGAGGCGTTGAAGCAGGAGGCTCAAAACGCACCGCTCAACTCCCCCCGTCTCCGCGACAATGCGCAGGAGCAGATGAGAGTGCGTCAGGACATGGAGAACGTCCTGCGCGGACTCAGTGAGCTTTCAAAACGCTCGTTCGCCGTCACGCCCGAAATGGGGCGCTCCATCGGCGAGGCGCTTTCCCACATGGAAAACGCGATGACCGCCCTTGAAACCCGGAACGGCTTCATGGCCGCACAGGAAGAGGGACTCGCGATGAGTTCGCTGAACAAGTCTGCAATGCAGATACAGGGTGCCATGCAAAACCTGATGCAGCAAGGTGGATCGGACGGGATGGGCGGATTGATGCAACAGCTGCAGGTGATGGCAGGACAACAGCAATCGATCAACCTGCAGACGCAGAGCATGCAAGCCGCCGCAGAGGCTGCGCGGCTTGCAGCCGAGCAGGAGGCTGTCCGCAAGTCGGTTGAGCAGCTTAACAGGGAAGCGCAAGCGAGCGGGGAGCAGAAGAAGCTACTGGGTGACCTCGACAAGATTGCCCAGGATATGCGGGAGGTTGTTCAGAACCTGGAACAGAATAATGTGAACGCGGAAACGATACAGAAACAGGAGCGCATACTTTCACGCCTTCTTGATGCCTCGAAGTCGATGCGTGAGAGAGATTTTGAGAAGAGACGAAAAGCCCAGACCGGTACTGAAATTGTCCGCCGCAGTCCCGGTGACATCGATCCCTCAGCCCTTGAGGGAAGGAACAAGCTGCTCGACGACCTCCTCAAGTCGCTCGAGCACGGGTACTCGAAGGATTATAAGGAGTTGATTAGAAAGTACTTCGAGGAACTGCAGAAGATTGAGATGCAGAAAAAGTAATCATCTCGTCGGCGATGAAAACGAAACGGCGTAACTCGTCGGGGCGTATTGCCATACGCCCCGACAGGACAACTCAATGATCTAGAGACGCCGTTTCGTTCGGCTTAGCGCCCCCCCAATTCTCCATCAAAACCTGCCAGGTCTACTTCTCCGCAGATGCGAAGCCAAGCTACCTTGGATCGCTTTGCCGGCCCATGACAATAATCGGAAAAACCACAATTGCCATTGCCGTTGACAGCAAAGGGTAGAACATGTCGATCAGAATGCTGTGGGTTGTATAGAGGTACGATCCCAACAGAAGAACACACGGCAGCAGCGCAAGTAATATCAGAACGGCCACAACGAGTCTGACACGATAGGTGATCAGGCCGGCAAGAATCAAGGACAGAACCGAAATCCATAAGTGCCCTAGCTCCCACTTTCTTACAAGGGTTCCGGTAAGGATGTTCTCAATTGCTGAATCGTAAGCTTTTGAAACGACATACGAACTCGACGACGACACAAAGCTGTCCATAAGCACCACAATCTTGCCTTGAAGACGGGTCCCCAGGTCCTGCAAGGGGACCTTTTTTCCATCTCGTATTCCCCCCTCAATCTTGAGGGCGGCTTTCATTGCTCCGGGCGGAACGAACTTTGGCATGCCATTTTCATCCGACCACGTCCCTGTACTATCCACATAGACAAGCGTGAGGGGAATCCTCAGTCCCCGATCCTTGGAGTACATCCAACCATCTTTTGTGACAGGAATTCTATATTCACCAAACCGGAACTCGCCTCCTTCTTCACTCCAGGCAACATCGTTTCCGTATCCCTTGTACTTTCGCAGAACCTCCATAGATACATCCAACAACCGATGGCTGCCAGCCCTCTCTATTCCCAACGGCCTCAATCGGACAAGCCGATTTGTCTCTTCAACTTCGCGATCTGACATCGTTTTGCTCCCTGCTGAGAGCTTAAATTCCCCCGTCGAGTCAGCGATTCGAATCGTTCGCCCATAGTCTGTTGCGAACACCACAATACCTGTCCGTTCGAGTTCTCTTAAGAGTCTGAAGTCCTCCTTTCCCCCGTATGTAGGACGCATTCCGAGTACCACCACCTTCACACCCGCAGCTTTGAGGTCGGAAACGAGCCTCAAACGGTTTTGAAGAGAATAGTCTCTGAGTGAGTGGATTACCGAGCAGAATTCCACGGTCGAGAAGGCAGATTCCTCTATGTCGGGATAGCGGCCACTCGCTCCTGCGACGATCGTGAAAAGATTGCTGTCGGTCTCAACATCGTGAATCGCCCCCGATTTCCAGATTGCCGTTGTCACCACCATGATGCCAAGCCCCGTCAGGGTCAATCGCCCAACGGTACTCACCGTAAGTGATTGTAGAAAACGCATCGTCGAAACGAACTTGGCCACAACTTCGTCCCGAAAAAACCAATCGAACATTCTCGGGAGCCGGCCTTGCTGGTGTAGCGAAATCAGAATGCACCGAATGAGAGGCAGTATGAACGCTATGGAAAGCATTGCTGAAACCCAAAACATCCATTTCAGATTAATGGTGACCTTTGCGAAGGAGAGGAAGTACGTCACAGTAATGATTCTGCTGGCAAGAATACTGAGCACCGCAAAAATTACAGAAAGGGCGAAATAGAGTATGAGTGTGCTATTCGATTTGCCGAGCTTGTTGTCCATCGTCTTAATCCTTCCCTGAATCAAAACGGCATCACTGGCTGAATGCGGAAAGCGGCGTGGGTGGTGCAGGTTTTTCGATCGTTACATTGACCGAAAACAGGAGGCCAACCAGAAACACCGCCGCAATGATGAATGCAAGAGTCGAAGGTCGCGGAGCGATTCTCGTCCCGTCGAGCACACGAGGTATTGGTTGACGGCCTGAGCGCCACGGCTCCTCCGACGTATGACTTATTGGAAGATGAACCTTGTCCAACTCAGCCTCCAGGGTAAGGAGCATATCATAGAATTGCCGGCACCCCTTGCACGTCGCGAGGTGCTCGAACAGCTCAGCACACCCGGTCGCCTTGATTTCGTGATCGACGAATCTATTGATCGTTCTTTGATGTTCTTCACAGCTCATGTTCTACCTCCACGCATCGAAGTGGCTTGACCTTGTTTTCCTCTGCGGACGAACTGACAGTTCGTCCTACAAGTCCTGAAAATACGGCGCCAGCTTCTTTGCGAGCGCCTTGCGTGCCTTGAACAACCTCGATTCTACCGAGCTCACAGAATCTCCAGTGATCGCCGCAATCTCCGCATATGAGAGCTTGTCATACTGGCGCAGAACAAGGACCTCCCTGTATTCAACTTTCAGCTGGCTTAGGAGCAGTTGCACAATTTCCGAGGTCTCTTCTCTGACGACCTGGTCGTGAGGCGTGTTTTCGATCCAGATATCTTCTTCTTCGATCGAAACGGGAGTTCCGTTTCTCCGGGTCTTGCGAATTCGGCCATAGACCTCATTGCGTGCAATGCTGAAAAGCCAGTAGAAGAACAGATCGGGTTTGTCGAGAGAGCTCAGTGATTCATATGCCTTCTGAAACGAGATCTGCACAATATCTTCTGCCGCAACCGAATCCTGCAGCAGGCGGTAGCAATACGCCAGAAGCCTGCGCCGGTACTTGTTGTAAAGCTCAGTGAAAGCCTGCTCGCTGCCGGCACGAATTCGTTTCAACAATTCCTGGTCGGATGCAGTCTGCATTTAGTCTCGGTGCGGGGATACAGTGAAAACTCTCACAGGTAAGATGCACAATCGGGGAAAAACTTGCTGTGGGAAACTGCAGGAATATCAGGATAATTGCCGCTTAGATGCCGCAGAACTTAGTTGGGTACCTCCACTTCACTCAGTTTTGCCCACTACGGTCACCGTCAGCCGCGGTGCAAAACGCTCACCCTGAGTCCACGATCGCGTACACCCCCAGCCGGTACGTTTGGGAAGAAACTCAACGATGATTGCCTCCCCCTTCTCACAATACTGATACGATCGCTGCTCTCCTTCCGTCATTCGGTACTGCTTGACGATTTTTCCTCTTCCCGATTTCGCATGAAGGATCATGAACGTCTCGTCGTGCAGACTCAACTTGAAGGGCGCCTTCCCCTCGAGTCGCTGCAAAATCGCCTCTTTGCCCGACCTCGACAACCGGACAAGCTCAAATTCGAACTGCTCCCCGGGCGCTGCCGCTCCGATCTCCATCATGAAGTACTTCGGGTATCCTTGTGGTATGCCGGATTGCTCAGTGTTGGTTCCGGAGAGGACTGAGAGAAGAAGCGGGAGCAGGAGTGTGATGAACATGACGCCTCCGAATGGATCCTCACGGTGGAGAGAATCTTCCACGGATTGTGATAACGACTGTGAGGCGAGGCTTCAATCCTCTTTCGCGATGACGAGCGGTGCACCGGCCTCAAAATCATAGAGCGTCAAACGCCGGATTCGGAAGTACGCCGTCCAGTAATCCCACAGCGTCTGAAAACGCTGGCGCCTGGTATTGTCTTTTTCGCTCTGCGCGAGGAACAGGTTCGGAATATCGATCTTGCCGATCAGATACCGCTCCTTCGCGACATCGAACCGGCGCTGCGCAATGGTATCGGATTTCGCAGCGACGGCAACCTGCTTCTGCAGCAAATTGAGCCGGGATGCCTGATACAACACCTCCTGCTCAAAGTCGTGCTTCTGCTGCTCCACAGAAGTTTCGATCCGTTTCTGCTCTGACACAGCGGCATCGACGGCGGAACTTCCCGCCCCCCAGCGAAACAACGGCACGTTGAAACTCAGCGTAAACTGCTGCTGATCCATCAGGTTCTGATATGCATCGGGCAGAAGCTGGGCACGCTGGTTGAATCCCATCGTTGCCGTCATCGTCGCACGCAAGTAGTTGTCCGACTTTGCCTGTGCTACACCTCGATCGGCTGTAAGCTTCTGGAGCTCGAAATTGACGACGTCGCTCCGGTACTGACGCGCCTGCGTGAGCGCCTCCTTCGGCTCAATCGTGAATTTGGGGATCTCTTCAGGCGGAACCGGAACGATGAACTTTTCGGGTCCCAGGCCGAGGGCGACGCGCAGGTTCTGCTGTGACCGGTTGAGTCCCAGTCTGGCATTCTCCAGCTGCGTCTGTGCATTCAGGAATGCGAGCTCGCTTTGGAGGAGGTCGTTCTCGGCTATTTTCCCGACGTTGTACCTCCCCTTTGATATCTTGTAGAGCGTGTCGTTGATTGCCAGATTGAGCGATGCGTTGTTTTCCGTCATCGACGCCAGGTAGAGCTCGAAGAATTTGTTCGTCACATCGCCCGCAGATTCCTCCAGATCTTCCGCCACTTCGCGCTGTGCAATCTTGTACCGCAGTTCCTGGGCATCCATTTCCCACCGCGTTGTGTTGATCTGGAAAATCGGCTGGCGCAGGGTCATGATCAGCGGGTTGGACCGGTAGTACTGCGACTTCGATTCGAGCAGATCGATGCGGTTCAATCCCGACGAGAGCGACAGGTCGCCGCCCGTGAACGGTATCCTCTGCGTGAGGGCGAGATTCAGTGAGGAGCTTGCCTGGCTCTGCGGCGTGAAGACCGTGCTTCCATCCGGCAGTGTAATCGGTGTAATCGATCTGTAGAAACCCGGTACATCTCCCTGCAGACTGAGCTGCGGATAGAGCGTAGCGGAATACGACCGGTACGTCAATTGCTTGTTTTCAAAGGTCTTGAGGGCCATTGACGCAAGAGGACCGTCTGCGCGCGCGAGACGAATGCAATCGGTGAGCGTCAGGTACGTGGTATCCGTTTGCGCTGTAGCTCTGAACGAGCCGGCGACGAGAACAAGTGCCAGCAGCGAAAAGAATCGGTTGTTCATATCAATTCAGATCATTGTTCAACGTGTGAGGGTACCTGCTATCGGTTTCACGACAAGCGAATTCAAAACCAGTCCACTTTGTCATTGCGAGGCGTTGTTTGCCGAAGCAATCTAGACCTTGCCCCCTGTGTTTGGTTGAGAATGTTTCGCTCCGCCCTTTTGGGGCTCCGCTCGCAATGACTTCGACGGATTCTTGAGACACGCTCTATTCATGTTACTCGTAGCGGAGACAGATCACCGGATCCTGTTCGGCCGCCCGGCGGGCCGGAAAGAGACCGAAGGCGATGCCGATGGAGATCGAAATCACAAATGAGAGAAAGACTGAGATGGCGGACACGATCGTCTGAATGCCTGCGAGTTTCTGGATCGCGAAGCTCAGTCCCACGCCGAGCAAGATCCCGATGATCCCCCCTGTCACGCTGATCATCGTCGCTTCACTGAGGAACTGAAGGACGATATCCCGTCGGGTTGCTCCCATGGCACGTCGAATGCCGATTTCCTTCGTCCGCTCCATCACCGAGGCGAGCATGATGTTCATGATCCCGATCCCGCCGACGATGAGCGAAATCGAAGCGATTGCTCCGAGAACGATGTTGAATATCTCCTTCGTCCGCTGCTCCTGTCTGAGGAGTTGTTCGGGGATCGTGACCTGAAAGTCCACCACGTTATTATGGCGCCGCTCGAGCATCCTGCTGATCACTTCCGCCAAACCGCTCATCTTCTCAGTGTTCGAAACGCGAACGACGAGCCTGTCGAGTTGATGGTAGTTGGCCGGCTTCTTCGGCTCAGAATCGTCGGAGCCTCCGGTGGCCCTGGACGCCCGTTGAACGTCCAGCCGGGTCACAAGGGTCCGGTTCTTGTAGCGCAGCAGCAGGGCGCTCACTGGTGTGTAGATGTCATAATTGTAGTCGCGCAGGCCAAGGTGCTGGATGCTCTGCTTGGTGATCGTTCGTTCCTGCAGCACGCCGACGACAGTGAGCCACAGGTTACCGCACTTGATACGGCCCCCGATCGGATCCTCCTTTGCGAAGAATCTTGTTTTGATCGAGTGGCCGATCACCGCTACGGGCGATGCAAGTTCCATGTTCTTCTTCGAAAAGATCCGCCCGCGTTCCAGCACAAAATCTGTCGCCCCGAAATACGTGGAATCGACGCCGACGAGCTTGCTCGTTCGTTTCAGCCCCTCGCGCAGCACCATCGTCTCGACAACGACCTCCGGACTTGTGAACACCACGTCGGGCAGCGTGCGCTGAATGCTCTCGGCGTCCTGCAGCGTGAGACCCGGACTGAAGCGCTTCTTTTCGGCGGCCTTCGTCAGCTCGTCCTCTTCCACCTTCCCCTCCTCCTGCTCGACGACCGGCGTGATGATGATATTGCTTGCCCCCAGGAGCTTCATCTGCTCCAGGATCTCCTGTTTGGCACCGGTCCCGACGGCAAGCATGGAGATCACCGAACCGACACCAAACACGATCCCGAGCGATGTGAGGATAGCGCGAAGTTTGTTAT
>Ga0233425_10011147_pt1 | contig 10604 bp, 8 predicted proteins | sample Watercolumn_Towu_2_FD_181712 | JGI IMG/M metagenome (GOLD analysis project Ga0233425, IMG submission 181712) | Freshwater microbial communities from Lake Towuti, South Sulawesi, Indonesia - Watercolumn_Towuti2014_140_MG | ecosystem: Environmental > Aquatic > Freshwater > Lake | place: Indonesia... | reverse complement strand
TTTGTGGGTGCTCATGTGAGCCAGTTGTAGCCACGCCCCACAGACAGCGCAACCCCCATTCCGGGGTATATCTTCTGGCTACATGCCTCGGCGCGTCGTCCTCGTATACGCTACAGACGCTTCCGCAACCAAAGAGACGTTCTGGCTACACACAGAAAGCCGATTCAGACGGAATTCGGCGTTTTCCCCGGAGCTTTACGCAGATTGAGACTTCTTGAGTCCCGAAAAGTTCGGGCTAACGCGCAGAGACAGCCTGCACGACCCGAGGTAGGACGGATTGTCGATCGCCCCGGTCGTCATGCGGCCGGATTGGCAATCCGGCCTACGAATTTCCCGCGCGGATTCTGAGTAGTCGGCGCGGGTCAGTCGATCACTTCGTTCAGGACTTCTTCCGCCACGAAAATGGGAAGATGCGGATCGCAGGTAACGGCGACGGCAATTGCGTCCGAAGGTCGCGAGTCGATCTCGACCATTTCGCCGTTATGGCGCACGCGCAGTTTGGCGAAGTAGGTGTGTTCGCGCAGTTCGTTGATCACCACGCTGTCCAGTTCACCGCCCAGGGCTTCGATTGCATTGACCAGCAGGTCGTGGGTCAGCGGGCGCGGCGGGTGTTCGGCTTTCACTCGGCGATCAATGCTCGTGGCCTCGAAAATCCCGATCAGAATGGGGAACTGCCGGTTGCCATCGACTTCCTTGAGATAGATCACCTGCTGTTCATTAATTTCGCTAATGATGATGCGGGACAACTTCATCTCGACCGGCATGGCCCGTGGTCTCCTGCGGAAGTCTCGGCGCAGCCGCACGCGCACCGTTGGTGTTGATTATACGCCCGGCAGGCTGTCAGGGGCTAGCGGCACGCCGCGTACGATCGCGGGCGGCGTCGGTCCGTCGTCGATTCCGCTGCGACCGCTACGACCGGCGCTGCAGGCACCGTCTTCGGCGGGTGGCGGAAATCTGAGCTAGAGTTTCAGTGGCCTCCGACTGCCGCCGTCGCTTTCGTCTCGGGACGGCGGAGCTTCTCACTCGCGGTTCGCGATGATCGCCAGGGCAGGGGACCAGCGACAGCACGTCAATCGAAAGGAAACGGAACTCGAGTGTGACCATCGGCGTCAAAGGGCCATGAGGAGCGCGACGACATGAAGTGTACAGATCTGGCAAGTCGCATCGAACAATTGCGACCCGACGCGAGCGCACGTGATGTCGCGCGGCTCTGCCTGTTGCTCAGCAACTATTGCCCCAATCTGCAGGACCTCCACAACGAGGGGCTACTGGCCTCGGCCTGGAAGGAAATGGATCTGCGCTTACAGGCTGCCACCGACCAGCATGCGGCCATGACGGAGGAACTGGAGTCCTTGGCGCGATCGGAACCGCGCCGGTTCAGCTCCGATCAGATCTGGACGTTGATCCGCGTGATCAAAGTGCAGAGTCAGATCCTGCAGCTCTACGTCGGCCAGCCAGCGGTGCAGGCGTAAGAGGTCGAGCGTTCACGCTCCACGATTTCGGTTCCGCGGTCGCATAAGCCAGCAACAAGAAGCAGGCCGGTGCGCGCACGCTCTGCAATTACTGCAGGCCGTAGCGCGACAACGTCTGGCGGAGCGCTTTCTCTCCCGCCTCGCCCAGAGGCGTCATGGGCAGCCGCAGGTCGCCGGTATCGCGCCCGAGCAGCCGCATGGCGGCTTTGATGGGAATGGGATTGGTGGCCAGGCCCAGCATATCGCGGCAGAGCGGGAAAAGCTTATGGTGCCATTGGCAGGCGCGCACGCAATCCCCGGCCAGATAGGCTTTCACCATCTCGATCATGTCACGCGGGACAATGTTGCCGACGACCGAAATCACGCCCTCTCCGCCGACGGCCATCATGGGCAGGGTGAGGCTGTCATCGCCGCTGAGCACCGTGAGGTTGGTCTGGGTAAGCACCTGGGAGGCCTGGTCGAGCGAGCCCGTGGCCTCTTTGACCATGGTGATGTTGTCGATTTCCGCCAGGCGTGCAATGGTCTCCGGTTCGATGTTCTTGCCCGTCCTTCCCGGAATGTTGTAGATGCAGATCGGAATCGAGACGGCTTCGGCCACCGCCCTGTAATGGAGGTAGAACCCTTCCTGCGTCGGCTTGTTGTAGTACGGGGCGACCATGAGAGCGGCGTCGGCACCTTCCTTGGCCGCCCATTTCGTCAGCCGCAGTGCCTCGGAAGTGCTGTTGGAGCCCGTCCCAGCCATGACCTTGGCCCGGCCTGCCACAGCCTGTACGACTTCGGAAATGACCCGTTCGTGCTCTTCGTGTGACAAGGTAGGGGACTCGCCGGTCGTGCCCACCGGGCAGAGACAGGTCGTACCGGCCGCGATCTGAAAATCAATCTGTTCGCGCAGCCTGGCACAATCCAGCACCCCGTCGCGAAACGGCGTAATCATGGCGACGGACAAACCAGCAAACGCAGATCCTTTTCTTGGCATGATCGAGGCCCCAACCGTGGGTAAGAGTAAGGTGATCTCGCACCGATCGGTGCCGGAGCCGCCTTCCGGGCTCGCGGCAGGAATGTGATTTATAGAAACTCAACTTGTCGGCCGCAATTCCCTCTGGCGCGGGAGTCAGATGCCGGCCGCGCTGTCGAGCAACTGCTTCATTTCACGGACCGCGCGTTCCAGACCGACCAGCACGGCGCGAGAAACGATGCTGTGGCCGATGTTCAGCTCCCGCATGTCCGTCATGGCGGCAATCGGCTGCACGTTGTGGTAATTGAGTCCGTGGCCGGCATGGAGTCGCAGGTCGAGTTCCCGCACGCGTCTTCCGGCATTGACGAGTTTGATCAACTGCTCCTGCCGAGTGGCACCTTGGGCCAGGGCGTAGGCGCCTGTGTGGAGTTCAATCGCATCGGCCCCGGTCGCGGCACCTGCGGTGATCTGGTCCGGGTCGGGATCGAGAAACAGACTGACGAAGATGCCCGCCCCGCGCAGTTGCTCCACCGCGCGCGTCACCGACGCTTCGCGGGACCGCACAGCGAGACCTCCCTCCGTCGTGACTTCCTGGCGGCGCTCCGGCACAAGGGTCGCCTGGTCAGGGCGCACTTGACAAGCAATGTCAATCACGGCTGATTCACAGGCCAGCTCCATGTTCAACTTGACCGTTACTGTCTCGCGCAGCAGGCGCAGATCACGGTCCTGGATATGCCGGCGATCTTCCCGCAGATGAATCGTAATTCCATCGGCTCCCCCCAATTCGGCGAGCATGGCAGCCCATACCGGATCGGGTTCGTACGTGTTGCGCGCCTGCCGCAGTGTCGCCACATGATCGATATTCACTCCCAGCTCTACCATAGTCTGCCGCTCTTCTTCGTTGTGCCGATCGTGGTTCCGCCTCGGTACGTATTCAGGTTAACGTGGGCGCGCCTCACGCACCACGGGTGGACAATACACGTCATTGGATCGTTTCTTCGTGCGCGTATGTCACGGTCACCTGCGCGCCGGCATTGCACGGCGCTGCAACCGTTACCTGAGTGTCGTGCAGGAATTGTCTGTCGGCCAGCCCGCGGATGAGTGACTCCGCCTGTGACGCGTCGCGGCAGATCGCAAAGACCGTCGGTCCCCAGGAACTTTGGCCGGTTCCGACGACCCCCAGATCGCGGATGGCCCGAACGAGTTCCGTCGGTCGAGGACCGTTGTAGGGACCGCCTTGCACTGTTGCATAGCACAAGCCGGCTCGATAACCGAAACGATAGACGCTTTCGCTGAAGGCTTCGAAACGGCCGGCCACAACGGCCGGCAGCAGGTGATCCTGCAGTTCGCTCACCAGCTCGCGTGACACATCGGCCGGTACAGGCGGCAAGTGCTGAAACGTTGCGTTCTCCCTCGGACCATCAAGTCCGCGCACGCCGTCGGGGCAGACCAGCACAAAGCGCCACGCCTCAGGCAGGGCCAGGCGGCGGTCGAGAGGCGACAACATTTCTTCCGACTTGCCGCCTTCGGCAATCAAGCCACCCCAGGCGAACCCATAGGTTCCCACAGCGGACCGGCGTCCGCGGCCCATGGCCACCGCGACCTCTGCGATCGGCGGCGTGGGATAACCTGTCCATGCATCCAGGGCGTGGGAGACGGACAGAGTCAATTGGGTTCCGACACCCAGTCCTGTGTGCAACCACGGCAACTCCAGCACGTCGATCCGGCAAGCGAGACTCTCGACCTTTCGCCATGCAGACCAGGCGCGGACAATGGCGGCGACGCGATCCTTCGCGGGTCCCGTGACCAGAAATCGCTCGGCCGGCGAAACTCGCAAGTGAACGGCGGGAGTACTCACCATTACTCCCGCACCGCCGAACTGGCGCACGGAGTTGTTACCGAACGACAACAGTCCGAAGTGCAAGCGGCTACCCGCGACCACATCGACCTTTCGTGGTACCATTTTCGTGGGCCGGTAAACTGGCATTGGGAATTCGCGTGGGTCGATCTACGATTTGAGCGGCAATTTGCCTTGCCGGCCAGTACGGTTGCCGCCGCGTTGCCCGTAGACGGCAGCGTTGATTCTACAAGCGAAATGGGGCGTGTTGGCAATCGGGTAAGCGATCGGCAAGCGCAAGAGTCGTACACCCACTTGGTTGCGTGGGACGCACACGATCGGGAGGAACCACGGGAGTTTGCCATGGACCAGCAGAACGGCCAGCAGGAACGGGATTCCGTCAGGCCGCAGGAATCCGCAGCGCTATCGACGCGTCGCGCGGGAAGCCGAGTTCCGCCCTTGTGGGTGTGGCTGGTAATCGCGATCGCTGCGGCGGCCATTGCCTGGATCCGGATCCGCAACGTGACCGACGATCATGCGGTGGTCAACGTCTTGACGTTCATCTGCACGTTCGTGGCCTTCGCGGCGCTGTCGCTCTGGTACCTGCTGTTCAGCGGGTACCGTTTCCTTTGGCGCGTGCTGACGCTGGTGGTGGGTTTCGGCGGCGTGGTACTCCTCTACAACCTCGTGCGGATTGACCATGTCACGGGCGAGTTAGTTCCGTCCTTTCGCTGGCGTTGGACGCCGCCGCGCGACCAGTTGCTCGACGTCCCACCGACGGAAGCGAAGGCGAACGGAATCGACGTGGTGACCACCACGCCCGATGACTACCCGGGCTTCCTGGGGCGGGAACGGAATCTGCGCGTCGAACACGTGTCCCTGGATTCCGACTGGTCGGCGCGCCCACCCCGACTGGTCTGGAAGCACGCCATCGGCGCCGGTTGGTCCGCCTTTGCCGTGGTCAATGGTTACGCGTATACGCTGGAACAACGGGGCAGCCAGGAACTCGTGACCTGCTACGCTGCGAAGACGGGCGAACTTCTGTGGGCTCGAGGTGTGGAGGCGCGCCACGAGACAGTGCTGGGTGGCGTGGGACCGCGCAGCACTCCCACCGTACACGAAGGCAAGGTCTATACGCTGGGAGCCACCGGCATCCTCCGGTGCCTCGACGGCGCCACGGGAAGCACGATCTGGAGCGACGATTTGCTCAAGCGCTACGGCGTCGATCCGGCCCAGGAACAGCAGGCGATCGGCTGGGGCCGAGCGGCATCGCCGTTGGTCGTGGATCACCTGCTCGTCGTACCTGCGGGCGGACCCGTCGGAGGCCCGTATGTGTCGCTGGTGGCCTTCGAGAAGTCGACCGGCCAGGTGGTCTGGGAAGCCGGTGATCGGCAAGTCAGCTACAGTTCGCCGCGACTTCACCACATGCTGGGAATCCGTCAGATCCTGATGGTCAACGAGAACAACGTTACGGGGCATGATGTCGCCACCGGCCGCGTGTTGTGGCGACACGATTGGCCCGGGGGGAGCACGACGAACGCCAGCGTGTCGCAGGCCGTTCCCGCCGGCGATGATCGCATTCTGCTCTCGAAAGGTTACGGCGGAGGCGCGGAACTGATTCAGTTGGCCACCGATGGCAACGGGCCGTGGCAGGTCACCTCCGTGTGGCGCGACAATGGCGTCTTGAAAACGAAATTCACCAACGTGGTCCTGTTCGAGAACCATGCCTTTGGTCTGTCCGATGGCATCCTGGAATGTGTCGATCTGGCCGACGGCAAACGGAAATGGCGGCGTGGTCGGTACGGTCACGGACAGATCCTCGGTGTGCGAGAATTGCTCCTGGTGCAGTCCGAAACAGGGGAACTTGCCCTGGTGGAGGCCAACACGAAGGAGTATCGCGAGTTGGGTCGTGTTCCCGCAATTGAAGGCAAGTCGTGGAACAACCTGTGTCTCTTTGGCTCCCTGCTGCTCGTGCGCAATGCCGAAGAGGCCGCCTGTTATGAATTGGCGGTGAAGCCCGGTCCGGGGCCAACGTGAAACAGCTCCGTACGACGTCAGCGAGTCTCGACATGTCTCTTGAATCCGGTGTGAATTTGGCTGCAGAGCAGGAACTCACCGGCATGCGCGCGATGGTGACCGGGTCTTCCAGTGGCATCGGGCGCGCGATCGCATTGGAACTGGCGCGGGCCGGCTGCGACGTTCTGGTGCACGCGCGCGCCAACCGGCAGGCGGCTAACCAGGTGCTGCACGAGGTGCGTGCGCACGGCAGGCGGAGCGAACTGCTGCTGAGCGACCTGTCCGATCCGGTACAGCAGCAGAGCCTGGTCACGCGTGCCTGGGAGACGTGGAGCGGACTGGAGATCTGGATCAACAACGCGGGCGCTGATGTGCTGACCGGCGAACGGTCGCAATGGAGTTTCGAAGAGAAGCTGGAGAGACTCTGGCAGGTGGATGTGCTGGCAACGGTGCGTCTCTCGCGATTGGCCGGCGAGCTCATGAGCCGCAGTCCTGCGGATGTAGGCCGCCGCTGCATCGTGAACGTCGGCTGGGACCAGGCGGAAACGGGAATGGCCGGCGACAGCGGCCAGCTGTTCGCCACGGTGAAAGCCGCCGTCATGGCGTTTTCTCGCAGCCTGGCAATGACATTGGCGCCACAGGTGCGGGTCAACTGTGTGGCTCCGGGTTGGATCAAGACCGCGTGGGGCGATCAGGCGCCCAGCTATTGGCAGGAAAGGGCAGTGCGCGAGTCGCTCTCAGGACGCTGGGGCACACCCGAGGATGTCGCTCATACCGTGCGATTCCTGGTCTCACCGGCGACCCAGTTCGTCAACGGTCAAGTCATCCACGTGAACGGCGGATTCAGGTCGTCGAACGCATGACGGGCGAGCACATTCATTTCGTGACAGGCCGTTTGGCGGAGTCGTCGCTGCGATCGGTGGTCGGCTCGCTGGCTTCCGCCCTCGGCTTTGACTACTCCATCGACGTGCTGCCGATCACCGTCGCAGCGCTGATGACGCCCAAGTGGATTGGCCGTCACATCCGGGTCCCCACCGCTGCGACGCGCGTGCTGATACCGGGTTACTGCCAGGGCGACCTGTCGCCGCTGCAGGACCTGGTGCGCCCCACGATTGAACGCGGTCCCAAGGACCTGCGCCAACTGCCGGAATATTTCGGCCAGCACGATTCGTCGCTCGACGACTACGGATCGTACGACATCGAGATCGTGGCCGAGATCAACCACGCACCGCAACTCTCGTTGCAGGCGATTCTGGATCTGGCCGCGCATTATCAACGGCAGGGGGCGGACATTATTGACGTCGGCTGTGAGCCGGGAGATCCGTGGGACGGGGTGGCGGACTGCGTTCGCGCACTGCGTGATTCCGGGCATCGAGTCTCCATCGACAGCCTGCAGCCCGCGGAAATCGCCACTGCGATCCGGGCGGGCGCCGAACTCGTGTTGTCGGTCAACAGCAGTAACCGGTCAGCCGCCTGTGACTGGGGCTGCGAAGTCGTGGTGATTCCGGACGATTCTGCCTCTCTGACCGGTTTTGACGAGACGATCGAATTCCTGACCACACGCGGGGTTCCCGTGCGCTTGGATCCCGTACTGGAGCCGATCGGATGCGGGTTTGCCGCCAGCCTGGAGCGATACCTCGCGGTCCGTCGGCGGTATCCCCAAGCCGAGATGCTCATGGGAATCGCCAACTTGACGGAACTGACGGACGCCGATTCCGCCGGAATCAATGTTCTGTTGTTGGGGCTGTGCCAGGAACTGGGAATTCGCAGTGTGCTTACCACGGAGGTCATCAACTGGGCGCGCACCAGCGTCCGGGAGTGCGACTTGGCCCGGCGGCTCGTCCACTTCGCAGTACAACAGAGACGACCGCCAAAGCACATCGAACCTCGCCTGGTGAGCTTGCGCGATCCGCGGCTTTATCCACTCGCGCCGCAGGAACTCGCGGATCTGGCGGCGCGGATCCGGGACCACAACTATCGGATCTTCGCCGCGGACGACGGCGTGCACTTGATCAGCGCGGGCCTGCATCTCAAGGGGCACGATCCGTTCAGAATGTGGGAACAATTGCTGGACACGCAACCGCAGAACGTCAATGCATCCCACGCGTTCTATCTGGGCTACGAATTGGCCAAAGCCGCCACTGCTCGTGCGCTGGGCAAGCAATACGAGCAGGACCAACCGCTGCAATGGGGACACTTGACGCCGGAGCCCTCCGCGCATGGTCCGGATGATTGGCCACTGAAGCACAGAGGGTGAAGAGAGGTCTGGCTTTCGTCTGTGCGGGGAGAGTCTGCCCGCGTGATGCGGTTGTCAGGTCAGCATTTCGCGTGCGATCTGGCGCGCTTTCTCCAAGGCGGCGCCGATCTGGTCCGGGTACTTGCCGCCTGCCTGAGCCATGTCGGGCTTGCCACCGCCGCCACCACCCACGACGGGAGCCACTTGCCGGATCCATTCCCCGGCGCTGAGGCCACGGTCGAGCAGGTCGCGGGTCAGGCCGGCCACCAGCAGGACCTTGTCGGGGCCAGCCGCCGCGGCAAGCAGCACGGCGACCGACCCGGATTTCTTCCGCAATTGGTCGATCAGTTGCCGCAGCACGTTGGGGTTCGCGCCCGACACCTCGGCGACAATGACCAACGTGCTGCCGACGGGCTGGCCGGTCTCCAGCAACGTGTCGGCCGAGACCTGCTCGGACTGCGCCAACTGCGCCAGTTGTTGCCGCAACTGCTGGACGTCCTGCAGCAACCCATCGATACGTTGCGGGACGTCGAAGAGGCTGGTATTCAGCAACCGCGCCGCATCGCGCAGGGCTGCGCGGATCGCTGCATGGTGGGTGAGCGGCTTGTCGGGCTGCGAAGGTTTCGCGGGAGGCGAAGCGGTGGTGGCGGGTTTGAGGCCCGCTGCCAGCTGCTTTTTCAGATCGCGCACCTCTTGTGCCAATTGGCGCACCGCGCCGGGCACTGCTGCCGGAGAGGCCCCCAATTTCTGTGCGGCCGCTTGCAGCGATGCCTGTGTCTCCTTCGCATATTGGACCGCCTTGGCACCGGTCAGCGCTACAATGCGGCGCGTGCCGGCGGCGACGCCCTCTTCGGACGTGATTTCCAGCGCACCCACGTCGCGCGTATTGGTCAAGTGCGTCCCGCCACACAGCTCGCGGCTGAATTTGCCCATAGAGACCATGCGCACCGGATCGGGGTACTTCTCACCGAACAACATCATGGCGCCGGCTTCGCGCGCCTTGGCCAGCGGCACCACTTCGGCTGAGATGGGCTCGGCGGACGCGATCCGTTGATTGGCATCCGCTTCCACGCGTTCCAGTTCCTCGGGCGATACGGGTGCCAGGTTGGTGAAATCGAATCGGAACCAGTCCGCATCGACCTTCGAGCCCTGCTGCTGGGCGTGCGAGCCGAGATTCTTCTGGAGTGCGTAGTGGAGAATGTGGGTGGCGGAATGCGCGCGGCGGATACCTTGCCGACGTTCGCGATCCACGCGTGCGATTCCCTTCGCGCCGGTGTGCAGTTCACCCCGCACGACGTGGCCGTGGTGCAGAATCAGTGCGCCACTGCGTTGCGTATCCGTTACGCGGAACTGCCAGGAATCCCCCGTGATTTCCCCGGAATCACCCACCTGCCCGCCGCTCTCGCCGTAGAACGGCGAGCGGTCGAGCACCACGATGACTTCCTGATCCTTACCCACTTCGCGCAGGTGATTGCAGAGTTGGTTCTGCGCGACGATGAACTTCAATTCGACCTGGGCTTCCTCGGCGTCATAGCCCAGGAAGTGCGTTTCTTTCAGGACTTTCTTGATCGCGTCGACCGGGCCTCGGTCACCCATGACGGTGTGCACGACTTTGCCGGAAGCCTCGCCGTGATCGCGCATGGCTTGACGATAGCCGTCCCAATCGAAGGCCAGGTTGCTTTCGGCTGCCATGGTCTCAAAGACCTCGGGCGGCACGCCGTACGTCTGGTACAGATCGGCGGCTGCCGCACCGTCCACGCACGTGCGCGAAGCGGACTTCATCTCGGCGAAGATCTTTTCGATGCGCGCCAGACCGGCGTCAATCGTTCCGAAGAAATTCGCTTCCTCGTTCTTGATCACATCCGCCACGCGCTGGGTGGTGCTGGCCACATCGGGATAAGCGGTCTTCATCATCTCCCCGACGACTGGCACCAGTCGATGAAGGAACGGTTCGCGCACCCCCATCTGATGGCCGTCCAACACGGCGCGCCGCAGCAGTCGCCGGATGACGTACTTCTCCTTCTGCGGTCCCGGATAGACGTTCTCGTGAATGGCCATCGTGCAGGCGCGCACATGATCGGTAATGCG
>Ga0233425_10011146_pt1 | contig 10605 bp, 6 predicted proteins | sample Watercolumn_Towu_2_FD_181712 | JGI IMG/M metagenome (GOLD analysis project Ga0233425, IMG submission 181712) | Freshwater microbial communities from Lake Towuti, South Sulawesi, Indonesia - Watercolumn_Towuti2014_140_MG | ecosystem: Environmental > Aquatic > Freshwater > Lake | place: Indonesia... | reverse complement strand
GCCCGGCCAGCGAGGCGCAGCGCGCCAGCACCTCATCGGCGTCGGGCCGCTGGAGGAACCGGCCCAACTCGGCCGTGCTGTGGACCTCGGCCCGTTCGGACAAGAACCGCTTGCCCCAGGGGGTCAGTTGTGCCAGGCGCGAGAGGTCGTCGGTCCGCTGCATTTCGCTCCAGCAGTGCCGGAAGAACTCGCACCATTCGCACCGCGACTGCACGTGCCAGCGCGCCCGGTGGGCCTCGCCGGCTAGCACGCGAGTCAGGTCGTGGCGCAGAAAGGTCTCCAGGTGGAGCCGAAAATCGCCCAGCGAGAACTCCGTCGGCGCGGCCTGTCCGCCGAGCCACACGGCCCCGGTGTCGAGGTCCACGCGCGCCTCGCCGAACTCCCCGTCATGCACGATCGTATCGAGTTCCAACGCGTAGAGCAGCACCTGCACGCGGTGCGTCAATTGCAGCGATTCGCCCCGCTTCAGGTCGATCAGGCGAAACCGGCGCCCGCGCGCGTCGGCGAAGACGGCAATCAAGTCAGGGTGATTGTCGCTGATGGTCACCAGCGACGGGTCGATACCGAAGCGCGCGTAAAACAGCGGCGGTAGGTGCAGCGTGGGCTGATAGATGCACGTTCCGGGTCCGGCCGTGCGCAGCAGGTCCAGCGTCTGCTCCCAATCGAACCGTCGCGTGTGGACTGGCCCGTCGCCCGGGGCAATCGCCACGTTCCCGGCCAGTTCCCCGGCCAGCACCTGTTGTTCCCAGGCATAACCGCTTTCCAGCAGGGCCTTGACCAAGGGGCTATGATCGAACTCGCGCGACGGGATACCCTCTTTGCGCTGCAACTCGGGCCCGGCCGCGTGAAAGCGGAGGAACCGCTCGCAGTCGTGAAAGAAATAGCGTGCAATCGAGGAGGGACTGGTGCGAAAAGGACTGTCGGCCATGACGCGTACCTCGTATCCGTACGGCGGGAACCACCGGGCAGGCCCGGCGTCAGGCAAATGCCTGAGAAGCCGTTTGAAAACCGGGCAGAGGGACTGGAAGTCCATCCTACGTGCCCGGTCTTGAAACACCTTCTAACCAATAATATACGCGGACAGCCATCCCGCCCTAATCTACAATTCCCTCGAGCCGCATGCGCAGCTCGCCCAGTTCCTTCGACTTGAAGGAACTCTTGGTCCGCTTCAAGACCTCAATCGCGTCGAGAATGGCCTCGCGATGGCTGGGATACATGGGGCAATCGAGGAGTTGGCAGAGCTTGGGCTGGGGTTCCGCGGGCTGGGCCGCGGCACGCAGACGCAACAACTCGCTCAGGCACGTCGCCAACGTGGAGATCAGCAGGTTCGACACCGGGCCGGGGCCGGCCTTGTCGCCAGCCGTGGTGCGGTACTGTTTTTCCAGTTCCCGTTCGCACTCGCGCACGTAGGAGGCCACCTCGGCCAGGGTCTGACGCATGCGCGAATGGGCCATCGCCGTCTCGATATAGCCTCGCAACTCCGGGTAGTCCAAGGGCTTCTTGAGGTAGGCGATGACCGGCAACGACACCGAGTCGATGGCCGTCTCCACCGAAGGATTGCCGGTCACCAGGATCACCGGCATCCCCGGGGCCGCGGTTCTGGCCTCGCGTACCAGTTCCAGTTTTTCGTTGCCTGCCATGCGAATATCGGCCACCATGGCGTCGTAACGCCGCTGGTGCAGCAGGCCGGCGGCCTGGCAGCCGTCCCGGACGGGCTCGCACGTGTAGCCGTCCCGGCACAACAGCGCGGTGGTGGACACGAGGAACGACTCTTCGTCGTCCACAACAAGAATCCGTCCGGAATCGATCATTGTTCTCTCCTTTCAATGTCTCCCCCGCAGGATCGGCGTGTAGGCATGGTTCAAAGGTGGGTAACAACTAGTAGGTCCCGCTTGCCGAGCGGGACCTTGCCGCACAGGTCCCGCTACGGCAAGCGGGACCTACAATGTGTCACGGGTCAGCTGCGACTTCTGAACTATGCCGGCGTGTATTATCCGCGAAAAGAGCGGGCCGTGCAATACCTGGATGTTGGGGAGCTTGTGAGGTCATCCCAGCCGCCTTTCATTCATTCCCCGGCCCTTGGCAGGGCAGTGTCAAGCGAAAAACGGTGGCGCCGTCGCGACTCTCGAAATCCAGTTCGCCGCGGCAGGATTCCACGAGCGACTTCGAGATGGACAGGCCGAGTCCCAGCCCTGGGGAGGGCCCTGCGGGGTTGGATGAAAAGAACGGCTCGAAGATCCTGTCCTGAATTTCCCGCGGAATTCCCCGGCCGTGGTCGATGACGTTGATCCGCAGTTTGTCCGCTTCCCCGAGCGCCTCGATGACCACGACTCCGGCCGGATACGAGGCCGCAATGGCGTTGGCGGCCAGATTGTAGAGCACTTGCCGCAGGGCGCCTTCGGGGAGATAGGCATCGAAATCGGCCGGTTCGATCGCGGTTTCCAGACGCACTTGCTGTTCGTGGCAGGCGAATTCCAGCAAGGTGGCCACTTCGCGGACCGTGTCCCGCACGCGCACCCGGCGCAGCGTCTCTTGTTGGGGCCGGTGGAGTTCGTAGGCCCGGCGCACGATGTCGGCGATGCGGTTGATTTCGCGGTCGGCGATGTCGGCGAACATGCGGTTAGGATGGTCCGCGGGCACCGCGTCTTTGATCAACTGGAAGCAGTTTTTCAGTCCCGCCAGGGGATTGTTGATTTCGTGGGCCACCTGCGCGGCCAGGCGCGCGGTGGCGGCCAGTTTCTCGGCCTGCAGGCGGTGGCGTTCGCTCTCGCGGAGCGCGGCCTCCGCCGTGCGGCGCCGCGCCTCCTGGCGGTCCCGTTCCAGGCGCGCGTTGAGGACCGGGGCCAGAAAGTCGGCTATCGCCTGGAGGTCGGCGAGATCGGCCGCGTCGTACGGCGTGGACTTGTTGCCCACCCCGACCACGCCGATGACCGCCCCTTGAAAGACAATGGGCACGCACACGGCGCGCGCCAGCGGGGGGTGTACGGCGGGAATGCCCGTGGGCGATTCCGCGCAGGCCGCGCGTCGGGTCTGCACGGCCCTTTGCCAGATTCCTCCCCCGCCCTCTACCGCGAAAACCACGCGCTGTCCTGCATCCGTGCCCAGGGGCGGCCACGCGTCTCGCCCCGGCGTCATCACGGGCACGACCATGTTCCCCTCCTCGCCGAGGATCGCAAGAGCGCCGTGCGTGCTGCCGGAAGTCGCCAGCACGATGCGCAGGATTTCGCGGTACGTCTCGTCGCCTTCGAAGGTGAGGAATGCTCGCGCAATCTGATTGCGGATGCGCAGTTCCTGCTGCGAGCGGCACAATGCCTGTTCGGCCTCCTTGCGCTCGGTTATCTCCATGGCGGTGCCACGGTAGCCAAGCAAGGCGCCGTCCGGGCCAAAGGTGGGCAGCGCCGTGACGCTCAACCAGACCGAGCGTCCCGACTTGGTCAGGTGCCGGACCTCGTAGTTGCGAAAACCCGTACCGCTGCTCCGCTGATTGAGAAAGAACTCGCGGACGCGGTCCACTTCCGCCGGGTCCAGGAACTCCAGCGTGGTCCGTCCCAGCAATTCGGCGGGCCCGTACTCCAGAATGTCCACCACGCGGTCGCTGACGAAGGTGATGCGCGCCTCGGCATCAGTCTCCCACAGGTACTCGCCGGCGGCCGCGCTCACGTCGCGAAAGCGCCGTTCGCTGGCGGCCAACGCCGCTTGGGACTTGCGCTGGGCCAGGGCGATGGCCGTCTGGTCGCCGACATTCTCCAGGAAGGCGATCAATTCCGGCGTGAACCGGCCGCGCGCGTGGTCGTTGAGTTGCAGCAGGCCGAGGGTCTCTTTGCCGTGCCGAAGCGGCACGAGGGCCACGGACTCGTAGCCCTCGCCGTTGCAGCGATTGCGCGTCCGCGCCTGGCGGTCGGCCTCGGAAGTGCTGGCCAGCAGGTCGGTGGTGCTGTTGGTCCAGAAACTGCCGTGGGCGGTGAAGAACGGCAAGCGGGGATCGAACCGGCCGCACAAAATGTTGCCGCACATGCAGTCCAACACGGGATTGCCAACGCTGTCCCGCACGATCTGGCCGTCGAGGTCCCGTTGGCAAAGTTGGTTCTCGGCGCGCACGAATTCCGGAGGGAATCCGCGGGTCTCGAAGTAAGGATAATCGTCGCCCTCGCGGAGGCGCACGCCCACCGCTTCGCACCCGGACCATTCCCGCAAGACCCCTGTCAGGCTGCGGATCAACTCGTGCGTCTGGTTCTGGTCGTTGAGCAGACGCAGCAAGGTCAAGGTGAACTCGCGCTCGCTGTGTCCGCGTCGCTCTTCGGCGCGCGTGCTTTCTTGCTCAGCCGCCATGGCCATCCTCCGCCACCCGTATTCGGGCCGTTGCCTCAAATCCTACGTGGTCCAATCAGTATAACCGGGCCATGCTCCCCGGGCGAAGACCGATTGCGGGTGCCCAGCGGCAAATGCGGTGCAAGGGACGCGATCTCAAGCTACCCTTTCTTGGCCCTTGCGAGGGCCGTCGGGGTTATGGAACCTTCACCAGCAAACATTCGCGTCTTGGTCGTTGATGATTCCGCGGTCATCCGCGCGCTAATCAGCGATGCCATCGCCAAAACACCCGGCATGGAAGTGGTTGGCACGGCCGTGGATGGGCAGCACGCCTTGGCAATGTTCGAGACGATTCGGCCCGACGTGGTGACCCTGGACCTGCAGATGCCGAACATGGACGGGATGGCGGCTTTGGACGCCATGCTGGCCATCCGGCCCGTGCCGGTGATCATTGTGAGTTCGCTCTCGCAGTACGGCGCGGAAATCACCCTGGAGGCACTGGACCGCGGCGCGTTCGACTATGTCCTGAAGCCGGATTACGGCCAGGGCACGAAGACTGCGATCCGCGACGAGTTGCCCCGCCGGATCCGCCTGGCGTCCGGAACCGATGTTCGTCGCATCCTGCAAATCCGGAAAGAACGGAAGCAGCGCCGCGCGGAACCGGCAAAACCCGAACCCAAAGCCCCGGCGCCGGCGGCGACGGTCCCTGCCGCTCCGGTCGATGCCTGCATTGCGCTGGGCATATCCACTGGCGGGCCGCCGGCATTGACGCGGATCTTCCAATCGCTCCGGCCGCCCATGCCTCCCATCGTGGTGGTCCAGCATATGCCGCCGCAGTTCACGGCACCGCTGGCCTGGCGACTGGACTCGATCTCGGCGCTGACGATTCTGGAGGCCACGGACGGCATGGTCCTGCGCCCGGACCACGTGCTGATCGCCCCCGGTGGCAAGCACTTGCGCGTTATTCGCTGCCGGGATTGCATCCGCGCCGCGGTTCGCGATGGCCCAGCCATCAGCGGCCACAAGCCATCGGTCGACGCGCTAATGACCAGCGCCGCCGAAGTGTTCGGCGACCGATGCCTGGGCGTCATCATGACCGGTATGGGGCGCGACGGGGTCGCCGGGTGCGCCGCCATTCATGCCGAAGGGGGGTATGTCTTGGGGCAAGACGAGGCCAGTTCCGACGTGTACGGCATGAATCGCGCCGCCTTCGTCGAGGGCCACGTTGACCGCCAATTCGGCCTGGAGCAGGCCGTGGCCGTCATGGCCCGCCACGCTCGCGCCCTGCGGGACGGGCCCGTGCGTGCCCGGGCCTGAACATTATTAGCGCACCGCGCCAGATCATAAGCTAGAGTTGGACAACTGGGCACCGATGGGGGGCAACACTCCCGCGGGGCAGACCGCCGCGAACCGCCGCGGCGCGCCTTGGTTGGCAGGACCCGGGCCTGCTGGTTGAAGGCACAACACATCCCCCTTTCGCACCGAAAGAGCGGCTGTGCTGTGCCTGTTTTCGTTTTACGACCCACCATTGGCATGAGCGTTCTGGAACTTACCTTGCCCGCCGCGGGCACCACCGTGCTGGAACAGGTCTCGGACAAGGACCTGGCCTTGTACGCCGAGTTGATCTACAACCGGACGGGCATTCGCGTTTCTCCGCAGAAGAAGACCCTGCTCTCCAACCGGCTGCGGCGGCGTTTGCGGCAGACGGGCATCGCCTCGTTCCGCGACTACTACCAGCACTTGTCGCGCCTGCCCCAACGCGACCCCGAATGGGACGCCTTCTTCCAGGAAATCACCACGCACGAGACCTACCTGTTCCGCGACGAAGGCCAATGGGCCTGGTTCCGCGACGGCTTCCTGCAAGACGCCATCGCGGCGGCCGCGGCGGGCGCGCCGCGAACGCTGCGGATCTGGTCGGCCGCGTGCAGCACGGGCGACGAGGCGGCGACCATCGCCTGCTGCGTTGCGGCGTGCCTGCCCGACATCAGCCGTTGGCGCGTGCAGGTCCTGGGGACCGACGTGGGCATCGGCGCGGTGGCCGAGGCGCGCCGCGCCGTGTTCGGCGAGCGCGCCATGAGACTCGTGCCCGTCGAGTACCGCAACCGCTATTTCCACCGCGCTGGCGATGGCACGTGCTGGCAGCTCAAGCCGGCCCTCAGCAACCTGCTGGTCTTTCGCCAGCACAACCTGCTGGAGCCGATGCGCGACCCGCCGTTCGACCTGGTGTGTTTGAAGAACGTGCTGATCTACTTCGACGAGGCATCGAAGCGGCGGGCCGTGGCCAATGTCCGCGCCGCGGTCAGGCCCGGCGGCTTCTTGATGATCGGCGCCGCCGAAGGCGTGGGCGACATGCTCCGCGATTTCCACCGACACCAGTCCTGGCTCTATCAACGTCCGCAGGAAACCAAGAGGTGAGGGATGGACACTCAATCCGCGCAAGACGATTTCCGCGAAGCCTTGTTGGGCGATTTTCTCGACGAATCGGGCCAACTCCTCGATCGGCTCAACGAGAACCTCCTCCAGTTGGACGACTGGGTGCGTTCCCTGGGCGATGAGGCCGGCGCGGCCTGCGATCCGGTCCTGCTCAACGAGATGTTCCGCTCGGCCCACAGCCTCAAGGGCCTGTCGGCCATGCTTGGGCTGACCGACATCAACCAGCTTACACACAAGATCGAGAACGTCTTCGACGCGGCGCGCAAGGGTTCGCTGCTGGTCAACGGCGACCTGGTGGAGTTGATGCTCCACGGCGCCGACCGGCTCGCCGCCCTGGTGCAACTGCTCCGCGAGCCCGACGCGCCGGCCGTGGAGTGCGAAAGCGTGGTCCAGGCCATCAGCAGCGTGCTGCAGGCGGCGGGCGTGGAACGCCGGCCGAGTTCCCAGGCCGACGCCGAAAAGGCCCGGGCCGAGGTCGAGGCCGAACTGGCCCGGGAACTGGCCGCGCAAACGCCGTCGCCCCAACCGCCGCCGCCATCGGCCTCGGCCCAACCATCGCCGGCCGACGACGAGGCCGAACTCCTCGAGAAGTTCCTTCCGCTGTTCATCGACGAGACGGACCTGGCCCTGGACCAGTTCACCGAGACGCTGTTGACGCTGGAAGGGCGCAGCAGCCGGGAAACGCTGTCAAAGCTGATGACGCTGGCCCATCGGATCAAAGGGTCGGCCGCGTCGATCGGCCTGGACGAGGCCGCCAAGGTGGCCCACGGCATGGAGGACGCGTTCCAGGAACTGATCAACACGGGCCAGGCACTCTCCGTGGAACTGACCGACCGCATGTTGCAGGACGCCGACCGCCTGCGGCGCTATGTGGCCGGCCTGAAGCCCAGCGAAGCCGGCCTCGCCAAGGTCGAGGCCGCCTCGACGCCGCCGGCCCCGGCCGTTCCAACTTCGGCCGACAGCCAACTTCCGGCGCCGCCGGCCCCTGTGCCCAGGGCGCCGAAGGAGAAGGACGAGCCGCGCGCGCCGGCCGTTCCCCAGGAGTTGCTGTTGCGCGCTGTGGCCGCGGCGCCCAAGGACAGCACGGTCCTGGCCGGCGTGGTGAAGTTCCAGCCGAACCTGCCGTTGGCCGGGCTGAAGGCACAACTTGTGATGGAGAAACTCAGCCGGCTGGGCGAAGTCTGCTGCTTTTCGCCCGCGCCGGAAACGCTGGAAGACCTCGACCAGATCGAGTGCGTCGAGTTCGGCCTGGTCAGCGAGACATCGGAGCAGACACTTCGGGAAGAGTTGCGGATCGGCGGCGTGGCGGCAGTGGCGATCCAAGTCGCGGCGGCCGACACGTCGTCCGATCACGCGTCGCCGGGGGCCCCTTGCGCTCCGCCGGCGTCGTGCGCGGGCGAACCGACCGCGTCGGCTGCGGCGGCGCGCCCGGCAGGCGACAAGGCGCGCGCGGCTGAAACTCTCCGCGTGGACATCGAGCGCCTGGACCATCTAATGAACCTGGCAGGACAGTTGGTCATCGCACGCGCGCGGTTCGCGCAGATCGGCGACCGGTTGCGCGCAACGGCCGGCACGAAGCACTCCGGCGGCGCGATGGACAAGGCCGCCCTGGCCGGCCTGACCGGCACGCTCAACGACTTCTCCGAGGCCATCCACCAGTTGGAACTGGTCAGCGACGGCATCCAGCAGAGCGTGATGGACATCCGCATGGTGCCCATCGGGCCGCTCTTCTCGCGGTTCAAACGCGTGGTCCGCGACATCACGCGCGCCAACGGCAAGGACATCCAGTTGGTGATCAAGGGCGAGAAGACGGAACTCGACAAGCGGATGATCGACGAACTCAGCGATCCGCTGATCCACATGGTGCGCAACTCGGCCGACCACGGAGTCGAGACGCCGGACGTGCGCCACCGCGCGGGCAAGCCGCGCCAGGGCACGATCACGCTCAACGCCTTCCACCGCGGCAACAGCATCCTCATCCAGGTGAGCGACGACGGGCGCGGCCTCGATGAGCAGCGCATTCGCCGCAAGTGCGTGGAAAAGGGCTTTTTGAGCGAGGCCGACGCCGAAAAACTCACGCGACAGCAGGTCTACCAGATGATCTGGGAGCCGGGCCTGAGCACCGCCGAGAAGGTGACCGAGGTCTCGGGCCGCGGCATGGGCATGGACATCGTCAAGTCGAAAATCGAGGGGCTCAACGGCAAGGTGGAGGTGGAGAGCGAGCCGGGGCAGGGCACGGTCTTCACCATCCGCCTGCCGTTGACCCTCGCCATCCTGCCCAGCCTGATGGTGGACATCGGCGGCGACGTCTTCGCCCTGCCTATGGAATCGGTTGTCGAGATCGTGCGCACCGGCGGCCGGGACCTGGCGACCGTTCACGGAAAGAAGACCGCGCGCGTGCGGCAGCGCGTGATCGCGGTCGCCAACCTCTACCGCTTGTTCCATGCGGCCCACGCCGGGCCTTCGTCCGGCGACGAGGCGCGCGAGGATGTCACCCTGGTCGTGGTCGGCGAGCGCGGACGCGAACTGGGACTGGCCGTAGACCGCGTCATCGGCGAGGAGGACATCGTCATCAAGTCGATTGCCGAGAATTACCGCAACGTCCGCGGAATCGCCGGCGCCAGCATCCTTGGCGACGGCCGGGTCTCTCTGATCCTGGACGTGGGGGCCGTGCTCGACATGGCCTCGCAGAAATCCGCTCAACTTGAAGGAAGCCACGTATGATCTGTGAAACCGCTCCCAGCCCTGCGCAGCGACTGGAGATGCTCCGGCAACTGTTTGCCGCAGCCACGCACGACGCCTCGGCGGCCATGTGCCGCTGGACCGACGGCCTGATCACCCTCTCGCTCGACGAGGTGCGGGAGATCGACCTCCTGGAGGTGTGCGCCGAAGTGGGCATCGACGACCAGCAACTGACGATGGTCGTGCTCCGCATCGACGGCCGGTTCGGCGGCGAGATGCTGCTGGTGTTCGACGAGGAACAGGGCCGGCGCCTGGCCGCCGCCATGCTGGCCTGCGAGCCCATCAGCGAGGGCCCCTGGACCGACGTGGAGAAGTCGGTGCTCACCGAAACGGGCAACATCCTGGGCTGCACCTACTTGAACGCCTTGGCCCGGCTGCTGGGAGAGGAACTGGTGCCCACGCCGCCGTACTTCCTCCAGGACTACGGGGCCAGCGTGCTCCAACAGGCCCTGGTGTCGCAGGCGGGGATCTGCGACAAGGTACTGGTCTGCCGCACGAACTTCCACAGCTCGCGCGGGCGACTCGATTGGCAGGTGCTGTTTGTCCCCAACGAAGGCATGAGGAGCCGCCTGGAGTCGGTCTGCGGCACGCCGGCGGACCAGTAGAACTGCAAACGTCGCCTTTCGCCGGAGCAAGAGTCGCGTTTCTTTCGCTCCAGCGAAAGGCGGCCACAACCTGCGACGACCACCCGGAATTCCTCCCATGATTTGCTGCAGTCCCAAAGAAGCCGTTCGAGAAACCCAGGTGGGCATGGGCCAGGCGGCCGTGACCCAGGCGCCCGGGCGATTGCGCTCGGTGCTGGGGTCGTGCATCGGCGTGGCGCTGTACCACGCGCGGACCAGGACCGGGGCGCTGGCGCACGTGATCCTGCCCGATTCGCAGGGCCACCCGCCGGCCACTCCCGGAAAGTTCGCCGACACGGCGGTGCCGCACCTGCTGAAGCTCTTGGCTTCGGCCGGGGCCCACCCGCGCGAGCTGGTTGCCAAGATCGCCGGCGGGGCCAACATGTTCGGCCACACCGGCCCCTTGCAGATCGGCGACGCCAACGCCGCGGCCGTGGACCGGGCCCTGAAGGCCATCGGCGTGCGACTGGTGGGCAAGGACGCCGGCGGCGCCCAGGGG
>Ga0233425_10011145_pt1 | contig 10605 bp, 14 predicted proteins | sample Watercolumn_Towu_2_FD_181712 | JGI IMG/M metagenome (GOLD analysis project Ga0233425, IMG submission 181712) | Freshwater microbial communities from Lake Towuti, South Sulawesi, Indonesia - Watercolumn_Towuti2014_140_MG | ecosystem: Environmental > Aquatic > Freshwater > Lake | place... | reverse complement strand
TGGCCCAGCAGACTTTAAAACAGTTTTCAAGGCCCGGATCAAACAAGGGGTTTAAGCTGCCATTTTAGCTTAATACCATACAAATAAAAAATATTTTGCAAGTTTTATAATAAAATATATAATTTAGCATATTGAAAACACAGAAAACACGTACAGACTAGATTTCAGGAGGTTACTGGATTGAGCGTAAAGATAAGGCTGACCAGGGTTGGTTCAAAGAAACAACCGTATTACAGGATCGTTGTGGCTGACAGCAGGTCACCAAGGGATGGAAGGTTCATTGAAAATATAGGGACTTATGACCCGAAGACTGAGCCCTCTAAAATTGAGCTTAATAAAGAGAAAGCTCTGGACTGGCTGCAAAAAGGTGCTACACCTACAGGCACTGTTCAGAAGATCTTTAATATTGTCAATTTAAAGCAGTAGTCAATACAAAAGAGATGGAGGTACATCGTGAAAGAGCTGCTAGAGTACATGGTCAAGGAATTGGTTGATAATCCGGCAGAAGTAGAGATCACAGAAGAAGAGGAAGGGGACAAGACCGTCATCTTCAAGCTTCATGTATCTGAGAATGATCTTGGAAAAGTTATTGGCAAAAAAGGCAGAACAGCAAATGCTTTAAGAGTTGTCATGAGAGCCGCATCTGCAAAAAGAGGTAAATCTTCTATTGTGAAGATTATTGACTGATTGGCACTGTTTTAAATTTCCGGTTATACCAGTTGTATTTTTATATTTAAAAATATTTAAAAATATAACATAAATTTTTAAATATTAGACATAATTTAATTATGTCAGGAAAAACAGGCTATTCAAGAATTGTCGGGATAATAGGTAAACCATTCGGGATAAAAGGTTATGTTTTTGTCAGGATGGTTACTGATTATCCCGATACTATTTTAAAAGGAACAATTCTTTATCTTGATGAATCTTTAAAGAATAAAATGGTTATTCAGGATGCTAAGACTGTTTCAGTAAAAAATGGCATACGCACGGTACTGAAATTTGAAGGATATGAAACTCTTGATGATTCTGAAAAACTCCGGGGAAAGCAGATTTTCAGGGCCGCAAAGGATCAGCCCTTATTGGAAAGCGGTACAAACTGGGTAGACGAATTAATAGGCTGTAAAGTTATCCTTAAAGATGGAGAATCAATCGGCACTGTTATGGACGTGGAAAACTGTGCTTATAATGATAACCTTATAATTCATGATGCTGCCGGAAGAACAATAACAATACCGATGTATGACCAGTATATAGACAGCATAGATGTAGAAAACAGGAACATAATTATTAAAGAAATACCCGAATATATATAATAAATTATGTAATTTTTATTCAAATCTGCTATTTCAATCTATTTTCCTGCTTTCAGGTTTTATAAAAAATTTTTAGCTAAAAAGGCTTTCAGGAAATAAAATGTTAAAGATAGATATAATTACTATTTTCCCGCGCATGTTTGAAAATTTTACTGATTATGGCGTTATAAAAGAAGGCGATATAAAGTCACTTTATGAACTGAATGTATACGACCTGAGGGACTTTACTCTAGACCGGCACAGAAAAGTCGATGACAGGCCATATGGAGGCGGTCCTGGAATGGTAATGGCCGTACAACCTATTGATGCTGCCGTGGCACATATAAAAGAAAAAAATAAAGTCAGTGACCCTGCAATGCAAAAAGTAATATTATTATCTCCTAAGGGGAAAAGACTGGAACAGGATTTTTTAAGGACCCTTTCAAAATTTGAAAATATAATCATGATTTGCGGGCGTTATGAGGGGGTTGATGAAAGGGTAAATAAGTTGGGCATTGCTGATATGGAACTATCCATCGGTGATTACATACTCACTGGAGGAGAAGTTCCTGCAATGGTAGTAATCGATGGAGTCATCAGGCTTCTTAAGGGAGTAGTCGGAAGAGAAGAATCAACAATCAGGGAATCGTTCGAAGAAAACCTGCTTGATTATCCGCAATACACCAGGCCCGAAGAATATAAAGGCTTAAAAGTGCCTGAAATATTATTAAGCGGTAACCATCAGCAGATAGAAAAATGGCGCATTAAAGAATCGTTTGATATAACATCAAAAAACAGGCCTGATTTATTTGACAAAAATAATTAAATTATTTATAGTTTCTTAGTTTGTTTTTTAGTAATATTAATTTTAATTCCGGAGCAGAATTATGAATACCCTTGATAAAATAGAAAATAAATATTTAAAAGATGATGTACCTTCATTTAAAGCAGGAGATAAGGTTAAAGTAAACCTTAAAATCAGGGAAGAAAATAAGGAAAGAGTACAGAGTTTTGAAGGCATTGTAATAAAGATGCAGGGAAGCGGTATTAATAAGACCTTTACAGTAAGGAAAATATCTTTCAATATAGGCGTAGAAAGAACATTCCTTATTAACTCACCAATGATACAATCCATTAATAAAATAAACACTGGCATTGTCCGGCGAGCCAAACTGTATTACCTCAGGAAAAAAATAGGTAAAAAATCCAAAGTTGAATTCGAAAAATAAGAAAAATATATTTAAAGAATTACTTGGATATTTAATTGTAGCCGCAATTGCGGCAATGATTTCTATAGGACTCAGGATATTTGTTATAGAACCTTTTATTGTACCAACACCATCAATGTCCCCAACGTTGCTTGTCGGCGATAAGGTTATTGTCAATAAACTTGAATATAATTTCACAGAGGTACAGCGAGGTGACATTGTAGCGATATACTCTCCACTTGAAAAAAAGAATCTGGTAAAAAGAGTCATCGGCCTTGAAGGCGAAGAAATCTCTTTTAATATTGATGGCCAGGTATTTATAAATGGTGATGAAATACTGGAACTGTATCTGCCTGAAGGATTCGTCGTTTCTTATGAAAATAAAAGCTATAAAATTGGAGACAACGAATATTTTGTAATGGGTGACAACCGCAATAACAGTGCAGACAGCCGCGTTTTCGGTCCCATTTCAATAGATAATATTTTTGGCAAAGTCATTTTTATATATGGCCCTTTCTCAAGGATAGGAAAACCCGGGTAAAATGAAATTCAGGGAAGTTAAAAGGCTCCTTGATCTATGTTCATATGAAGATGAGCTTTTTTCCTGCGGATATTACAGTATTGCCGGAGTAGACGAAGCAGGAAGGGGATCACTGGCCGGCCCCATTGTAGCAGCTGCAGTTATACTTGACAGGCAAAAAATGATGATTGAAAAACTGGATGATTCAAAAAAAATCACTGCAGTTAACAGAAACATCATTTTTAAAAAAATTATAAAAAGCTGCAAGAGCTGGTCCTTTGCCAGAGTATCTCCAGTTGTAATAGACAGGATATCTCTTGGCAACGCAAACCTTCTGGTAATGAAAAAAGCAGTAAGCAAGCTTAAGATAAAACCTGATCTAGTTATTACAGACGCTCTGTATATAGACCTTAAAAGGTTTAACATCCAATCGATTCCAATAATAAATGGCGACGAACTAAGCGTATCTATTGCTGCTGCATCAATACTTGCAAAAGTAATCAGGGACCGGTTAATGATGAAATATTCTCATATATATCCCCAGTATGGTTTTGAGCTTAATAAAGGCTACGGCACAAAAAGACATTTTATGGCACTTAAAGATATCGGCCCATCTGCTATACACAGAAAATCATTTAAGGGTGTAGAAGTGCAGCAATGACAAAAAATACCAGGGAGCTTGGAATATCTGGGGAGCTTAAAGCCGGCAAATATCTTGAAGATGAGGGATACAAGATACTTGAAAGGAATTACAGGTGCAGATACGGAGAAATAGATATAATTGCTGCCAAATCCAACACATTATGCTTTATAGAAGTTAAGACAAGAACAACAGGCAGTTTTCTTCAGCCCGAAGAATCTGTTGACCGTTTTAAATTAAGCCATATAAAAAATTGTGCAAATCATTATATTCAGCAAAATAATATGGAAGAATATGATGTGTCCTTTGATGTAATTTCAATAATTTCAAACAAAACCAGGATGTCTCTAAAACATGTAAGGAATTGTGACATATAGCATCTTCTTTTAATATTTTTATATCTCTTTTATGGTATTTTCGAATAACCTCTGCTGTCCTGAAAGCCTTGGATAAATAAACAATTTTATATTGTACAATTACATATTTATGTATATAATCAAATAATGTTTTTTAAATTAGACAGCATTGCACTTCTTGGAATTGATTGCTTGAAGATTTCAATTGAAATACATATTTCCAGCGGCCTGCCATCGTTTACTGTTGTCGGCCTACCGGACAAGGCAGTAAATGAATCCAGGATGAGAGTAAGGGCAGCAATAATAAACAGCGGATTTAAATTTCCCCTGAAGAGGATAATAATAAATCTTTCACCTGCAGACATTAAAAAAGAGGGGCCATGTTATGACTTTCCAATAGCATTTGCCCTTCTTGCTGCAAGCAGCCAGGTAATTTGCAGCAATACTGATTTGCTTAATAAATGCTTATTTATTGGAGAATTATCACTTGATGGTGGTTTAAATCCTGTCAGGGGCATAATTTCAATGGTTGAATTTGCATCTGATTGCAGAAAAGAATTTTTTTTCATTCCTGAACCAAACTTCAGCCAGGCTTTAATAGCCAACAGAGTAACAAAGGAAGTTATAAAAATAATAAGCTGCAGCAACTTGAAATATGCAACAGGTTTGATTGCCAGCAGGCAGGTATTGCTTAAAAAAGCAGATGAAGATTGTAAAATGATTAAGATAAAGGCTGCCAGTAGTGCCAGCAAAATAAATACCTGTAGTAATTATACAGATTTTAATATTATAAAGGGCCAGTTAAGGGCCAAAAGGGCACTCGAAATTGCTGCTGCCGGAATGCATAATATTCTATTGGTGGGTCCGCCCGGAGCGGGAAAGACATTGCTTGCACAGTCTATTATATCAATACTGCCGGAACTTAGTGAAGACGAAAGCCTTGAAGTCACAAAAATCTACAGTCTTCTAAAAAATATCAAGGGCGATGTAATTACAACAAGGCCTTTCAGGAACCCGCACCATACAATAACAAGTGCAGGGCTATCTGGAGGAGGAGCCATTCCAAAGCCGGGTGAAATAAGCCTTGCACATAGAGGGGTATTGTTTCTTGATGAATTTTCCCAATTTCCCGGGGTGCTTATAGAAAATTTGCGGCAACCCCTGGAAAATAAGGAGATAATTATTGTCCGAAATAATTACTCTTACAGGTTCCCTGCAAGTTTTATGCTTATTCTTGCAACAAATCCATGTATGTGCGGATATAATGGTGACAAAAAAAAGGATTGCAAATGTTCGCCCCGTGAAGTCATAAAATACTGGAAAAAAATATCCGGACCCATAATTGACAGAATAGACATGAGGGTAAATGTTGAAAGGCTTGAGGCAAAAGATTTCATGGCCATAAATTATGCAGCCGAAAATTCATGTGAAATTAAAATAAGGGTAAATACGGCCCATAATATCCAGAAGGAAAGGTATTTAAATGCCCTGGGGAACATTCATTATAATTCTGAAGTAAATGCAGAGATAGTAAACAGATGGGAGTCAGAAAACAATGGGCTTTCTGGACTGATACCGGAAATGGTCAGGAGATTTAATTTTTCAGCCAGGGCAATTGCCAGCCTTATAAAAGTTGCACGGACAATTGCAGACCTTGATAGAAGTAAAGATATTATTCAGGAGCATTTCATGGAATCGCTAAATTTCAGGATAGATTTTGCATATGAATAAAGATTGTAAAAAAATCCTCGAAATACTGATTGAAGGCGGCATCAGCCCTTCAGATTTAATAAAAAGCTACAGGAAAAATAACCAGGACTTATTGCTTACAATAAAATCATTCCAGAATCTTAATGCTTTAGAGCTTAATGGAAAGGATAAAAACAATGCAAATGGCAGACCTGCTACCATTAATATCGAAAATGATATTGCACAGAAAAAATATGATATATTAAATATCTCAGAAGATGCGTACCCTGATATTCTTAAAGAAATATATTTTCCCCCGCCGCTGCTTTTTTATAAGGGGAAAAGATCTTTTAAATCCCTTAAAACCTGTATCGGTATTGTCGGGACAAGAAAATGCAGCGCTTACGGCAAAGATGTGGCATCTTATTTTGCGAAGGAACTTTCCATGGAAGGAATTACCATTGTCAGCGGCATGGCTGAAGGAATAGATTATTTCTCCCATAAGTCTTCAATTTGTGAAAAAGGCGGTACTATTGCAGTCATGGGATGCGGGATAGATATAATTTATCCTCCTGAAAATAAAAAACTGTATAATGAAATTGTAGAAAATGGCATAGTAATAAGTGAATTTTTACCGGGCACACCTCCACTAAAGAGTAATTTCCCTGCAAGAAACAGGATAATTAGCGGTTTGTGCAAAGGGGTAATAGTAGTGGAAGCAGGAAATAAAAGCGGTGCGCTGATAACAGCTGATTTTGCATTGCAGCAGAACCGGGAAGTTTTTGCTGTTCCGGGAGAAATATATAGTACCCAGAGCAGGGGGTGCCACAAACTGATAAAAAACGGGGCAAAACTTGCAGAAAATATTGATGATATATTTGATGAAATTTTGACCCTTGAAAAAGATTTCTCTTACAGCGGGCAGACAGGAAACGGAAACGGCCACAAGCAGGATTTATTCTTAAAAAAAGAAAATAAAAATACCCATGCTGAATTGAGCGTTTCACAGCAAAATATTTATAATGTCATCGGGAAAAACCCTGTAAGCCTTGAAGAAGTGATTACAAGGACAGGCGCAGGACTAAAAGAAGCACTGCGTATTATTGCTGAGCTTATATTTATTGGACTTATAGAAGAAAAAAATATAAACCAATATTGCAGATTATGATAGAATTAAAATATTATATCAAATACTCAGGACGGTAATTAATTGATTTTCGGAAGGAAAAAAATAGAAAAACCTAAAACAGCGCTTGGGCTTGCATTATATGAATATGATAATATATTTGCAAAGGAACTGAGGCACGTTACAGGCATTATAAAAAAAAATAAAATACCTCCAGCAAATAAAATATCAGAATTGATTTCCCGGTCAATCAGTAAGACCAGCCGTATTTCCGAAGATATATCCAGGACTAATTTCAAGACCGATTACAGGTCGGATAAGACCCGGGAAAGCATTATATCGATGATTTCTGACTTAAGGCAATTTCTTGAAGACCTTGAAAAAGCAGGTAATAACCCTGAAACGTCAAATATCGAAAGATTCAATGAAAAAATTAAATGCCTGGAAGAAGAAAGAAAATCGCTTAAAAAAAAGATGAAAGACATAGAGAGTGATTATTTATAGTTATTACCCTTTTACAGCCGGTTTAACCGGTAATCTTAAACTTATAAGCTTTTATATAATTCCAGAGCGGTAAAGTTATTAATGGACATAAATAAGTGCCTCAATATCTATATTAAGCATATTAGGTATGAAAAAAACCTTTCATCAAATTCAATAAATTCTTATACCAGAGATATAGTACAGCTGATAGAATATCTTGAAAAAATAAATATAAAAAATATTGATGATGTGACCCTGGAAGTTTTCAGAAATTTTCTGAAGTTTCTTGACAAGTTCAAATATTCCAGCAGGACAATAATAAGAAAGTACTCGTCAATCAATAGCTTCCTCAGATACTGTGAAATCAACGATTATACAAAGAACCATTTCAGCCAGTATCTTATACCTCCAAAAAAAACACAGAGGCTCTATACCTTCCTGTCACAAAAAGAAATCAGGGCATTGCTTGAAAGTATAGATTCAAGCGGACCGCTGGGAATCAGAAACAGGGCGATAATTGAATTTATATATTCGACAGGAGCAAGAGTTTCAGAAGTGGAAGGAATAAATACAGGTAATATAGACATACCAAACAGGGAAGCAAAATTATTCGGCAAAGGAAGGAAAGAAAGAATTGCATATCTAAATAAACATTCAGTTTTATGGCTCGAAAATTACCTGAATGCAAAGCATCAGATTATAAAAACCCGGACCAGACAAGAAAATCCTTCGGCCCCTGAAATTAAAAACGATCTGGCAGGACCCTTATTCATTAACTGCTTCGGTAAAAGGCTCTCAACCAGGGGCATAAGAGATATTGTAAAAAAGAGCATTTTCAGGGCGGGCATAAACAAAAAAATAGGCCCTCATTCCATAAGGCACAGTTTTGCTACGCATCTCCTGCAGGAAGGAGCAGGAATAAGGGAGATACAGGAGCTCCTTGGCCATGAAAATATATCAACAACACAGATTTATACACACCTTAACATAAAAAAAATAAAAGAAGACTATAACAGGTTCCACCCCAGGGCAAGGCAAGGGTAATGATTTGCTCTTAAAAATAGATTATGTTAAACTATAGCGTTGAAAAATTCACACATCACTTGAAGTACAATGGTGACTTCTAAAAAGTTAAAGTGATGGAGGAAAAACCATTAGATATTGGAGGAAAACAACATGGATAATATTGTGACCATGAAACAGCTCCTTGAAGTAGGAGTGCATTTCGGCCATCAGACCAGGCGATGGAATCCCAAAATGAAGAGGTATATATTTGCTGAAAAAAACGGCATATATATAATCGACCTTCAGCAGACAATGCAACTATTAATTGAAGCTTATGAACATGTAAGAAGCGTTGCTTCCAGAGGAGGAATAGTTCTTTTTGTTGGAACAAAAAAACAAATACAGGACATAATAGAGAATCATGCAAAAGAATGCGGAATGCCTTATGTAAAAAACAGATGGCTTGGTGGGACCCTTACGAACTTCAGGACCATATTTAACAGAGCAAAAAGAATAAATGAAATTGAAAATATGGAAAAATCAGGCACTTTTGAAATGCTTCCAAAAACAGAGGTACTGCAGATAAAAAAAGAATATGAAAAGCTAATTTATAATATAGGCGGAATCAGGGATATGACAAAATTACCGGAACTGCTCTTTGTCATAGATCCTCACAAGGAAACAATAGCTGTCGAAGAAGCAAAAAAACTAGGTATACCTATAGTCGCAATAGTTGACACTAACTGTGACCCTGATAAAGTAGATTACATCATACCCGGAAACGATGATGCAATAAGAAGTTGCAGCCTTATTACAAGCATTATTGCTGAAGCTGTGAAAAATGGCAGAGAAGAAAGCGGGAAGATAGAAGCAAAACCAGAAGCTGATGTCAATATTGTTGAGGAACCGGAAAAAACGGCAGAAATTTCAATTGATGACAGTATAGAAGACCTGGATAGTGAAGATGACCAGCTCTGGAAAAAAATATAGTTATTTTTAGATATAATAAAAACGGAAGGATTAGTTTTATGGAAATAAATGCTGAATTAGTAAAAAAGCTGCGTGAGAAAAGCGGCGTAGGTATGATGGATTGTAAAAAAGCCCTTGTAGAGTGCCAGGGTGACTTTAACAAGGCAAGCGAGTATTTAAGAGAGAAAGGCCTTGACAAGGCAGCTAAAAAAGCTGCAAGGCCCGCAAACCAGGGTATTATCGATAGTTATATCCATCTGGGTTCAAAAATAGGTGTTATGCTGGAAATAAACTGTGAAACAGATTTTGTTGCAAGAAATGAAATTTTTAAAAACCTTTCGCATAATATCGCACTTCATATTGCAGCTGCTGCTCCGCTGTATGTATCAAAGGATGAGATACCTGATGAAGTAATAGAAAAGGAAAAAGATATTTACAGGAAACAGGCAATAAATGAAGGTAAACCCGCAAATGTTGTTGATAAGATTGCAGAAGGAAAGCTCTCAAAATATTTCCAGGAAACATGCCTTCTTGACCAGCTATATGTTAAGGATAACGACCTGACTATAGGTGACCTTATTACTGAAAACATTGCAAAAATCGGGGAAAATATTGTAATTAAAAGATTTACCAGATGGGTCCTTGGAGAAACAAGCCCTGAGGAATAATATGAAAGTTCCAAAATATAAAAGAATATTGCTTAAAATCAGCGGTGAAGCCCTGATAGGTAAATCTGATTATGGCATCGATCCTGATATAATGGACAATATTGCAGAGCAAATCAAAGAAGTAGCTGAACTGGATATTGAAATTGCAGTAGTAGTTGGCGGGGGAAATTTCTGGCGCGGAGTTTCAGAAAGTGCCGAAGGTATGGACCGTACAACTGCAGATTATATCGGAATGCTTGCGACAGTAATGAATGCCATAGGATTGCAGGATGCCCTTGAGAAAAAAGATGTCATGACAAGGGTTCAATCTTCAATTACAATGCAGGAAATAGCCGAACCCTTTATCAGGAGGAGGGCACTCCGGCACCTTGAAAAGAAAAGAGTAGTTATCTTTGCAGGGGGCACAGGTAATCCTTATTTTTCTACAGATACTGCTGCCGCTTTAAGGGCGCTTGAAATAAATGCTGAAATTTTATTTAAAGCAACAAAAGTAGATGGGGTTTATGATAAGGACCCAAAAAAACATGGTGATGCAAAGAAATATGAGGAACTTACTTTTATGGAAGTTTTGGATAAGGATCTGAGAATACTGGATTCCACTGCGACTTCATTATGCATGGAAAACAATCTTCCAATAGTTGTCTTT
>Ga0233425_10011144_pt1 | contig 10607 bp, 9 predicted proteins | sample Watercolumn_Towu_2_FD_181712 | JGI IMG/M metagenome (GOLD analysis project Ga0233425, IMG submission 181712) | Freshwater microbial communities from Lake Towuti, South Sulawesi, Indonesia - Watercolumn_Towuti2014_140_MG | ecosystem: Environmental > Aquatic > Freshwater > Lake | place: Indonesia... | reverse complement strand
GCCTATCGTTTCAACCGCCGTTTTCACCTGGAGACTCTTCCTATGCGCCTCATCATCGCCGCCGCTTCCGTCGGGCCACGTCCAGAGCAGTGGCTGCGTGCAGCTGAAGTAACTTGCTAATCAAGAAAAAGCTTGTATTGGTGGAAGCAAAAGCTGTCGGCGTAGAAATTGATGCAACAAAACGAATTAAGGAGTGCTGCGATAAGGCCAATGATTGGGGAGCGGGGCCTAAGTTACAGAGCCCAGCGATCGTTGCGGTAATCGCCGGATTCTTTACCGAGAGCAATCTTGCTAACCTATCCGCATCAGGTGTCCATATCGTATGGGAGCACCGATTAAGCGGCCTCGAAGAGAAAGCATGAAGCCTCGTTACGTTAGTCTTTTTAGTGGTGCTGGTGGTTTGGACATCGGTCTTGAGAGGGCCGGTCTTGAGCCAGTGTCGATGTGCGAAATCGAAAAGGTGTTCTGTAGCACCCTGAAAGACAATCAGGGATGGGAGCACAGCGATGGTCGCACCTACCTTGGCGGCGCAAAGATCATCAACGCCGATATTAGGGAGGTCTCGCACAAAGATTTGTTTAGTGGTTCAGGTCTTGAGCTACTGGTCGGCGGCCCGCCATGCCAAGCATTCTCTAGTTCCGGGAAGCAGCTAAGCGTTCTTGATCCACGCGGCGCGTTAGTGTCCGAGTTCTGCAGAATGGTAGAAGCATTGAAGCCAAAGATGTTCTTGTTCGAGAACGTCAGGGGCCTCGTGACAGCGAGAGATAAGTCAGGGGAGCCGGGCGGCGTTGTCACTGAGCTAATTCACATCCTTGAATCTACTGGGTATAGCTGTCGAGCGGGACTTCTGAATTCGGCAGATTATGGCGCTTATCAGCGCCGCGTACGATGCTTCATCATTGGTTCGAGAAAAGGAGAAGCTCCACACTTTCCTGATCCAATGTTTCTTAATGGCGCCGGTCTTTTCGAGGCGCCTTGGCGATCGCTGCGAGAGTTTCTTTCTACGCACGCAGATGAAGACGAATCCAATTTCACATACCCCAGCAAAGCGCTCTATGAGCAGTTGGTAGATATCCGTGATGGCAGTGGCATAAAGAGCCCCGGTAAGGCCGAAGCAACAAGGCCTGGAGGGCATTGGGGTTATCGGCAAGGAACCTTCATAGCAGATCTGAATTTGCCGGCTCGAACGGTTACTGGATCTGCAAGCCAGGATTGGATCCGGTGGAGTGGTAAGTTGCGCAGGCTGACATTCCACGAGGTAAAATTGCTTCAGGGTTTCCCTGAGGGCTGGGTGGTGTGCGGTACGAAAGCCCAGCAGTACAAGCAAATTGGAAATGCTGTTCCAACAGTATTTGGCGAAGCACTTGGGCGCGTAATTGGTTCCCATCTGCAGAACTTCCCAACGACAAAGCCAGTTCACATTGGTGTGCCAGAATCTTTCAAGGGGTACATGGATTACACCAAGCGAGATCACTCGCGAAATAAAGAGGCAAGAGCGGTTCATCGGCACTTTGAGGAGGCAGAGTGAGCCGAAATCCGTGCGCTGAGGGCTAACCCTTCGTTGCACCTGACGTGCGCCAGGCTGCGCCTGTCGCCCGCAGGTGAACTCAAACGTTAGCCCGAAAACTGAACCGATAGAGGAAAAATGCACTGGATTGCGCCCACCGAAAAGGACGCTGCCTCAGCCTCGCTCGAAAAGCGCCTATGGGATGCGGCCGACCAGTTCCGCGCCAACTCCGGCCTCAAGGCGCAGGAATACTCCGGCCCCATCCTCGGCCTGATCTTCCTGCGCTTCGCCGAGGTGCGCTTCGCCGCCCAGCGGGCCAAGCTGGAGAAGGCCGGGGCCTCGTCGCGTCGCGGAAGCCGCGTCGATGAACCCGCCGCCTACCACGCCGACAGCGTGCTCTACCTTGCCCCCGAGGCGCGCTTCGACTACCTGCTGAGTCTGCCCGAGGCGGCCGACATCGGCGGCAAGGTCAACGCCGCCATGCGCGAGGTGGAGAAGCACAACCCGCAGCTCGCCGGCGTGTTGCCCAAGACCTTCAACCTCTTCACCGGCACGCTGCTCAAGGAGCTCCTGAAGAAGATCTCCGAGATCCCGGCCACGCTCGACTTCGACGCCTTCGGCCGCATCTACGAATACTTCCTCGGCGAGTTCGCCATGAGCGAGGGCCAGGGCGGCGGCGAGTTCTACACGCCCGCCAGCATCGTGCAGCTCCTCGCGCAGGTGATTGAGCCCTTCCACGGCCGCATCCTCGACCCCGCCTGCGGCTCGGGCGGCATGTTCGTGCAATCGGCCCGCTTCGTGAGCGAGCACCACCAGAACCCGGCGGCGGAACTCTCTATCTGTGGCGTGGAGAAGACGGACGAAACCGGCCGCCTCGCCCGCCTGAACCTCGCCGTCCACGGGCTGGAAGGCGACATCCGCCACGGCGGCAACGTCAACAGTTACTACGACGACCCGCACGCGGCCACGGGGCAGTTCGACTTCGTGCTCGCCAATCCGCCCTTCAACGTGAACGCGGTGGACAAGGAGCGGCTCAAGGACATGGTGGGCGCGGGCCGGCGCTTCCCCTTCGGCCTGCCCAAGACCGACAACGCCAACTACCTCTGGATCCAGCTCTTCCACTCGGCGCTGAACGCCAAGGGCCGCGCCGGCTTCGTCATGGCCAACTCGGCCTCCGACGCCCGCAGCAGCGAGCAGGAGCTGCGGCAGAAACTGATCGAGGCGCGGGCGGTGGATGTGATGGTCGCCGTCGGCCCCAATATGTTCTACACGGTGACGCTGCCCTGCACGCTTTGGTTCCTCGACCGGGGCAAAGGCAAGACGAAGCGCGCCGACACGGTGCTGTTCATCGACGCCCGCCACATCTACCGGCAGGTGGACCGGGCGCACCGCGACTGGACGCCGGCGCAGATCGGCTTCATCGCCAACCTGGTGCGGCTGTATCGCGGCGAGGCGCCCGACCTGACCGTGGGCGGCGCGGAGACGCTGGCAAAACTCAAGGAAGTCTTTGGCAAGAAGCACGCCTTTGCCGACATCCCCGGCCTGTGCAAGGCGGCAACGCTCAAGGAGATCGAGGCGCAGGGCTGGTCGCTCAACCCCGGCCGCTATGTGGGCGTGGCCCCGGGCGAGGCGGTGAGCGACGAGGACTTCAAGGCGCAGCTCGAAACGCTGAACGAAGAACTGGAAACCCTCAACGCCCAGGCGCGGACGCTCGAGCAGACCATCGCCGCCAATGTGGCGGGGATTTTGGAGGGGTGAGGGATGGAGAGTTGGCGCGACTGTAAACTTGGCGACTTGCTTGAGGTGAAGCACGGCTTCGCTTTTCTCGGTGAGCACTTTGGTAGCACCGGAACGCACGTCGTCCTGACTCCAGGCAATTTCCTTGAGGAAGGTGGATTCAAGGAGCGCGCCGACAAAGCGAAATGGTACAACGGGCCGATTCCATCAGACTACGTTTTGAATGAGGGCGACCTCATTGTGGCTATGACCGAGCAGGCGGAAGGATTGCTTGGCAGTAGCGCAATCATTCCTCGAAGCAGTTTTTATCTGCACAACCAGCGACTCGGTTTGGTTCAGATTCGTGATCGGAAACTGGTCGATCCGTATTTCATTTACTACCTATTCAATACGAAGCCGGTTCGTCAGCAGATTCGCGGTTCGGCCAGCGGGACGAAGATTCGACACACCGCGCCGTCGCGCATTGCCGACGTGAAAGTCAGTGTCCCCCCCCTCCCGATCCAACGCCGCATCGCGGGCATCCTGTCGGCCTACGACGAGCTGATCGAGAACAGCCAGCGGCGCATCAAGATTCTGGAGGCGATGGCCCGCGCCCTCTACCGCGAGTGGTTCGTCCACTTCCGCTTCCCCGGCCATGAGTCCGTCCCCCGCGTCCCCTCGCCGCTGGGGGAGATTCCACAGGGGTGGGAGGTGAGGGCCGTCGCCAATTCGTTCGAGATTTCAGGGGGCGGCACACCGTCGCGTAAGGACGAGCGGTATTGGCAAGACGGGACCATCCAGTGGTTCTCGCCGAGTGACCTTACCGGCGCCGGAACGATGTTCATGGACGATTCTAGCGACCACATCACGCAGATGGGCCTGGCTGAAAGTTCCGCTCGCTTGTTCCCGGCTCGAAGCGTGATGCTCACCAGCCGCGCCACCATCGGCGCAATCGCCATCAACACGCGCGAAGCATGCACCAACCAGGGCTTCATCACCTGCCTGCCAAATGAACGGGTGCCGCTCTACTCCCTGTTTCACTGGATTACTGAGAACGTCCCAACCTTCCAACGCATGGCATCCGGCGCGACCTTTAAGGAAATCAGCCGTGGAGTTTTCAAGACCATCGATTTCCTGCAAGCACCTTCGCAACTGGTGAAGCAATTCGAGGCTTCCGCAGCGCCGTTGGCAGAGCACGCGCTGGCACTTCAACGCCAAACCCAAACCCTCCGCCGCACCCGCGACCTGCTCCTGCCGCGCCTGCTCTCGGGCCAGATCGACGTGGAGGCGATGCCCGCATGAGCCCCCACGCCTACACCGAAGACCAGCTCGTCGAGCAGCCCGCCATCGGGCTGTTCGCCACGCTTGGCTGGCACACGGTGTCGGCGATGGAAGAGACCTTTGGCCCCGGCGGAACGCTCGGCCGCGAGACCAAGGGCGAGGTGGTGCTGGTGGACCGCCTGCGCGCCGCGCTAGTCGCGCTCAACACCGGCCTGCCGCCCGATGCAATCCAGACCGCCATCGACGAACTCGCTCGCGACCGCTCGGCCATGAGCCTGGAGGCGGCCAACCGCGAGGTTTACCGGCTGCTGAAGGACGGCATCCCGGTCTCCATCCCCGACCGCGATCACGGCGGCCAGAAGACCGAGCGCCTGCGCGTGGTGGATTGGGCGCAGCCGGAGCGCAACGACTTCCTGCTGGTGAGCCAGCTCAGCGTAGTGGGCAGCCTCTACACCTGCCGCCCCGATCTCGTGGGCTTCGTCAATGGTCTCCCTTGGGTGGTGATCGAGCTGAAGAAGCCCGGCGTGCCCGCGCGCGCTGCCTTCGACGAGAACCTGACGCACTACAAGAAAGAGATCCCGCAGCTCTTCTGGTTCAACGCCCTCTTGATCGCCAGCAACGGCACCGACAGCCGCGTCGGCTCGCTCACGGCCGACTGGGAGCGGTTCTTCGAGTGGAAGCGCATCGAGCGCGAGGACGAACCGCGCCGCGTGTCGCTGGAGGTGATGCTGCGCGGCACCTGCGACCTCGGACGACTGCTCGACCTGGTGGAGAACTTCACGCTCTTCTCCGAACACAAGGCGGGGCTGGTGAAGGTGCTGGGGCAGAACCACCAGTTACTCGGCGTGAACAACGCGATCCGCTCCATGCTGGAGGCGCGCAAGCTGGGCCACGGGCGCGGCGGCGTGTTCTGGCAGACGCAGGGCAGCGGGAAGAGCTTCTCGATGGTGTTCTTCGCGCAGAAGGTGCTGCGGACGCAGGCCGGCAACTGGACCTTCGTGGTCGTCACCGACCGGGTGGAGCTGGACGAGCAGATCGCCAAGACCTTCAAGACCGTGGGCGCAGTGAGCGAGGCCGAGGGCGACCAGCGCCACGCCGCCAGCGGGGCGCACCTGCGGGAACTGCTGCGCGGCAATCACCGCTATGTCTTCACGCTGGTGCACAAGTTCCAGACGCCCGAGCCGCTCACCGATCGCTCGGATGTGATCGTGCTGACCGACGAGGCGCATCGCAGCCAATACGACACGCTGGCGCTCAACATGCGGGCGGCGCTGCCCAAGGCGCTGTTCCTGGCCTTCACCGGCACGCCGCTGATCGCCGGCGAGGAGCGCACCAAGGAAGTCTTCGGCGACTATGTGTCGATCTACGACTTCCAGCAGTCGGTCGAGGACGGCGCGACGGTGCCGCTGTTCTACGAGAACCGCACGCCCGAGCTGCAACTGGTCAACCCCGACCTCAACGACGACATCTACTCGCTTGTCGAAGCGGCGGCCCTCGATGCCGAGCAGGACGAGAAGCTCGAAAAAGCGCTGGGGCGGCGATACCACCTCATCACCCGCGACGACCGGCTGGAGACGGTGGCGCAGGACATCGTGCGGCACTTTCTGGGGCGCGGGTTCGTGGGCAAGGCGATGGTGGTGTCCATCGACAAGGCCACGGCGCTCCGCATGCACGACAAGGTGAGGAAGCACTGGGCGGCCGAGACGGCGCGGGTACAGAAGGAGCTGGGCCGCTACGACCTGCCCAAGCACGAGCAGACGGCGCTGCGCGAGCGGCTAGGGGTGCTGACCACCACCGACATGGCGGTGATCGTCTCGCCTGGTCAGAACGAGATCGAGCAAATGAAAAAGCTCGGCATCGACATCGAACCGCACCGCAAACGCATGAACGAGAGCCAGCCGGGGCTCGACGAGAAGTTCAAGGACACGGCGGACCCGCTGCGGCTGGTGTTCGTGTGCGCCATGTGGCTGACCGGATTTGACGCGCCAAGTTGCTCGACGGTCTACCTCGACAAGCCGATGCGCAATCACACGCTGATGCAGACGATCGCTCGGGCGAACCGCGTGTTCCCTGGCAAGCACAGCGGCGTGATCGTGGACTACGCCAACGTCTTCGCCTCGCTGGAGAAGGCGCTGGCGATCTATGGCGCGGGCAAGGGCGGCACGAACCCGGTCAAGGACAAGGCGCAACTGGTCGCCGCGCTCCGCGAAGCGATTGCGGCGGCCACGGCGTTCTGTGCGGGCCATGGTGTCGACCTGGCCACGATGGAGGCTCTGCCGCTGGGCGGAATGGAGCGCCTCTCGGCCATCGAGAACGCCATCAATGCGCTGATCGGCCCCGACAAGCTGCGGCGGGAGTTCCTCGGCCATGAGAAGTTCGTGGGCACGCTCTACCGTGCCGTGAAGCCGAACCCGGCGGCGATCGAGTTTTCCGTGCGCGTCGCAGGCATCGCCACGCTGGCCGGTGCGATCCGCGCCAAGCTCAGTCCCAATCCGCCGGACATCGCCACCATCCTGAAACAGATCGGGGAGTTACTCGACGAATCCATCACGGGCATGCAGATCCGCGAGGGCGGCCCGCCGGCCATCGATCTCTCGAAGATCAACTTCGCGGCGCTCGCCGAGCGGTTCAAGCAATCGACGCACAAGAACACCGACCTCGAAGCCCTCAAGGCTGCCATTGCGGTGAAGCTCGAGAAACTGGTGCGCCTGAACCGCACGCGGGCCGACTTCGCCGAGAAGTTCGAGGCGCTGATCGAGAGCTACAACAACGGCAGCCGCAACATCGAGCAGTTGTTCGAAGAGCTGCTCAAGCTGTCGAACAACCTCGACGAGGAGCAGGAGCGCCATGTGCGCGAGCATCTCAGCGAAGAGGAACTGGTGATTTTCGACATCCTGACGCGACCCGCGCCGGAGTTGACCACGGCCGAACGCGACGAAGTGAAGAAGGTCGCCAAGGACTTGCTGGCACGGCTGAAGACGCTGCTGGTGCTGAACTGGCGGCAGAAGTCGGCGGCGAGGTCAACGCTGAAGCTGGCGATCGAGGACACGCTCGACAAGCTGCCCAGCGCCTACGACCGGCCGCTGTTCGCGCAGAAGTGCTCGGCTCTGTTCGAGCATGTCTACGAGAGCTACCCCGAGCGGGATGCGGGGGTGTATGCAGAGGTCGCTTGAACAGGCGGACGGGCTAACAACGGCATGCAGCCGACGGCCTTCGGCCGCGGCTGATGCCGAACGTTAAATTCGTAAAGACAAATAGATATGGAAAAAGAATATTATCTAATTTTGGGTTGGCTATTTGGCGTCCTTTCGATGCTTGTTCGTGAAAAAATACAAGAGAGGAAAGAGCGGCAACAAAGAGAATTGGATGTTATTTCAGAAACTCTAAAATTTCTCTTCCGCTCAAGAAATATCTATAACAATTTTCATGTCGACAAGAAAAGATATGAGCAATTAGGAAAAACATTTCCTGAAAAATCATCTGAACTTGAACGAGAAATGTATGAAAACTTTGATAAATATATTAAAGAGGAATTTTTCCCGCAATTAATGTTTCAGTCTTTTCAGCTTAAGAGGCTTAAAGACAAAACGTTTTGGGGAGACTTCGAAATAATCATGAATAAATTTGAGGAATTGGGAAAACTTATCCTAGCTCAGGAAAAAGAGGATGTTATTCAGAATCTGAGTTTAGAGATTAATGAGCTAAAAAAGGTTTATATCAAAAAATGTCTTGCGAAAGTGCAAATATAGCATTTAACAAGTCGCTCGTGTGGGACCGTCGCTTCGCGCCGGCCCCACAGCTTCAACGTTAGGCCTCACAGCACCCGTCTTCAACGTGCAGCGCCCTCACCGTGGCTGTGGCTCAGCTCCTCAGGCCAGAGGAAGCCTAAGCGCAGCAACGTGCACCACGCAAGCAACAGCAACTCAAGCTAACCAACAACCGCCCTACGGAGCGCGCATTGAGAATTGAACCGGTCGAGATCTACTCCGACGCAACCAATGCCGCGGTCCTGAGGCACCCAGGAAGACGGTTCCCCGGAGTTCTTGTCCAAGGCGACACACTCCACGAGATGCTGCGCAAAGCAACTCGGCTTGTTGCCATTGCTTCCGGCGCGCTACCCGAAGATGAGAAGTTCGAACTGGCTGAACTCCACGAACATCTGGCGGAGCTTGTGGCGCATTACAAGCGCACACTCGCGGAGCACAATCTCCCGCTGCCCTTCGTCGAGTGAGGCCTAACCCTTCGCTGGAGGCGACAGCCACCGGGTTGGCACTTGGCCCGCGAGGCGGTCGTTCTTATCATCCGCCTCGCGGGCCAAGCGCCAACCCGGCGCCTGCGCCTCAGCTCAAACGTTAGGGGGAAATATGTGGAAGAAGGTGCTCTCTGTTCTTGGCTTTATCGCCATACTTTTCGCAGCAAGTATTGGGGGCCAGATCGGCAAAGAGGTCGGAAAAGCAGCGGTTTCCCCGTCGAAGCCAAGCCCACAAGAAGTAGAGGCGAAACTGACAGAAGGGTTTACGAAAGCCGCGAATCAGTACAAACAAAAATTGCCAATGATGGTCGACCAAGACACCCGATTAGATAAAGTGACTGTTGGGCCTGGGCCGAGGATCGTTTATCACCATGCTTTCCCAAAGTACACGTCAAGAGATGTTGAAGCAAACTGGCTTCAAACAAATCTCCGACCAGAGGTTGTTCGGAAAATCTGTGCCAGCGCCGACATGAAAAAATCTCTCCAATATGGAGGTATCTATGCATACGCGTATTCTGGAAGTGATGGGGTCGAAATCACCCGTTTCGAAATCGGCAATAATGACTGTGGGTTTCCAAGAATCACCCCCTAACCCGGCACTCAACCTCGTTCGCTTCGCTCACTGGACGCTGCGCGATAAAGCCGCGCAGCGCCGGTTAGTTCTACGTTCGACCCCCAATGGAAGAGACAAGATGAACCCAATTCAGAACAAACCAAAACGGCCTGGTGCAATATCCCCCGCGGATTTCTTCTCGAAAGATTCGGAGAAGACGAAGCTCAACTGGTTCCTTTTCGAGTTTGCCGCTGAGATTCAAAGCCAAATAGGGAAACCATTGAAGAAGCGGCTGCAGAAGGGTGGCATCTATGATGGTGCTCTGGCCGCTTTCTGTATTCACTACAGCAAGAGCATGAAGACCCAAATACTCCAGCAGGTAGCCGGCCGTCAAACGAATATCCATCACAGCTACTTGCCTATCGAGCAGTATTTCTCATCCCTGAGCGACAAACTCGTCGACGATCTTCTCACAGCGGTAGGCAATGCGTGGAACGAGCAAACCGATATGTGCGTAGTATGCCCGACCAGATGCATCTCCGAAAAGGACCACAAAGCGGACATGTTCGATGATCCAGACTACTACGACTGACAATCAGGGGAGGTCGAACCACCGCTTCCACGCGGACTGGCTACAGCGCTGGCGCGCTTCCGCCAGCCGGTGAAGCAGGCGTTAGGCCGCACTAGCCCCAAAAGGAGGCCGCACGGTCGGCAGCTGGAAAGCCCGTAGAGATCGAAACCAATCTGGGAGGAAAGCAATGCTTTCAGCAGTGAGATTGATTGTCGTGGCGGCCTGTATAGGGTCGGCGGCCCACGCGCAGACTCCGCCGATGACACGAAGTATCGAAGCGTTCGTCAACGGTATGCGACTGGCTGGTACTGCCGAGTTGGGAACGTCGCTCTCAGGGAAATCGCCAGCCGAGCAGCGTCAGATCTTTGCACAGGCGACCACCGCGGTTAGGGCAAACGATTCATTTCAGCTTGTTGTCAATGCCGTCTCATCGGACGGTGCTCGCGTGGATGTCACCGCCAGTTCAGCCATCCGATACACGAGCGATGGCTGCCTTACGGTCAGTGCCCAGGGATTTGTGTCGGTGGTCCCAACGTCTCGATGTGTTGGTGCTAAGCGACCTAGTCTGATTGTTTCCCTACTGTCCTCGGATGGGCAAACAGTTCTAACGAGGCTACGCCTCAGACCGACAAGGCATGTGTGGGAGGGCTCCGCGGTGCCGGTGTGGTAAGGTAACCACGCCGGCGTTGGATCGCCGTGCGATCGGACCTTGAAGGTCAAATGAAAG
>Ga0233425_10011143_pt1 | contig 10608 bp, 5 predicted proteins | sample Watercolumn_Towu_2_FD_181712 | JGI IMG/M metagenome (GOLD analysis project Ga0233425, IMG submission 181712) | Freshwater microbial communities from Lake Towuti, South Sulawesi, Indonesia - Watercolumn_Towuti2014_140_MG | ecosystem: Environmental > Aquatic > Freshwater > Lake | place: Indonesia... | reverse complement strand
GTGGCTGTGCCGAGTGTCTACCCTCATGAGGGTGACTGCCAGCGCGTGGTTGCCGAGATGATGCGAGGGGTCTGTGACTCCGTGGATGTGTGGGAGCCGGATGCCTCCTGGCTCTCGCAGCACCCCGCCTATTTCCTCAAGGAGCCAAATTACACGGGTCGCCCGAATGTCGTGGGCATCGTCCAGGGCCGGGGAGGTGGCCGATCCCTCATCCTGAACGCTCACGTGGATGTCGTGGACACTGGCCCGCTGGAGGCCTGGAAATACCCTCCATGGTCCGGGGCGGTTGCTGACGGCAAGTTGTATGGGCGGGGCTCGGTGGATGACAAGGCCGCGCTGGCGGCGATGATTTTCGTCGCGCAGTGCCTGCGGCGCCTGGGCATTTCCCCGGGGGGGAACCTCATTCTCGAGAGTGCCGTGGACGAGGAATGGGGGGGAGGGGGGACGCTGGCGACAGCCCACAGGGGGTATCGGGCCGATGCCGGCATCGCCTTCGAGCCGACGGCGCTGGAGATCTGTCCCGCGACACGCGGGGGTCAGGCGTTCCGCGTCACCGTGCCCGGCAAGGGGGCCCATCCCTACCGATCATACGAGGGCGTGAGCGCTCTCGAAAAAGCGATGCCGCTGTTGGCGGCCTTGAAGGTTCTTGAAGGGGATCGGCAAGAGCGATTCCGGACCAAGCTGTTCGAGCGGTATCCAATCTTCCTGCCGATTGTTGTTGGGAAGATCACGGCCGATATCATCCCCTCCAAGGTTCCGGAGCGGTGCGTCTTTGAAGGGTTGATGGGATACTCACCCGACGAAACGTATCAGGCGGCTCGAGCGGAACTGGAAGGAAAGGTCGCGGCCGCCGCGGCGGAGGATCCTTGGCTTGCGGCGCACCCGCCCACCGTGGAGTGGCACGGTCTCAACAAGGAAGGGGCGCAAATCCCAGCCGATCATCCCTTTGTGGAGGTGATGGGGGAATCGTTCACCGAAGTGACGGGGAAGCAGCCTACAATTCGAGGCTTCACGGCGGGCTGCGATCTCCCGCTGCTCATCAAGTACGCCCAAGTTCCGAGCGTCATTTTCGGGCCAGGTGAACTCGTGGTCGCCCATGGGTCCAACGAATATGTTGAGATCAGCCAGGTGATCGCCGCAGCCAAGATCGTTGCGATGACCGTCCTGCGCTGGTGTGGCGCCTCTCGCGCGTGAGTGGGGAGGTCCCGACCCCTTTGATACGCTCATCCTCTATTGGGAAAAGGGCCCGGAGTAATCTCTGTGCTGTTTGTGCTCGGGTCGCACGATTCGGTCTCCGTGGACACAATGCTACCTCCCTCCCGGTCCGCATCGGTGTGCCCGCTGACCTGGACCGGGCCCACCCTGCGCACCGACTGCCTCCAATAACACATCATCAAAGCCCGACCCAAGCTGCGGGATGGGTGGGTAGGCTTGCATTTTTCCACGATACCATCTACCCAGGGCATCCGACAGGTGTTCCTAGATTTCGTGGACGCGATCAGGATCGAGCTCAAGCCAAAGTAGGCTGGCGCCACAAAGCTCTTGATTCCTGGCAGGTGTTGGAGGTACGATTCGCTCGTAGGTTTCCCACCACCCATCCTCTTGATCGCTAGCGCCCAGCCGCGCGTGCCTGGTCAACCGAGGCGGAGCTAGGGCGTGTTTCACATCTGGTACATTCGTCTGCCCCCAGATGGGGTGCGGACGTTCGAATCATCCAAGAACTGCCTGGCCACAAAGAGAACAGGGTGACAGAGATCCACGCGCTTGTTTTGAAATGGGGAGGCAGGGGCGTTCTTCGCAGCCCAGCGGACACATTGTGATGGCCGCGACCCGGTGTGTGTCCTATACCAACCCGCATAGGATACCGCGATAAAATGACGCCAAGCCAGAGACAGGCCCGTGGGCTCTGAACTTGCTAGCGAAGGCCTCCACCTCAGAAAGCGGGTGTTATCCTGACAGGAGTTCGGGCATTTGGTCCTTATACGGGCCGATCTACTCAAAAGGTGCGCCGACGCAAACGCCGACCGCGGCTTACAATGGGCAATCTGAAGGGGTTCCATCGGGCATAATGAGCCAAGCAACGCAAGATGGTCTTCGGCAGTTTCCCACCGGTCTGCCGATGCCGGGCAGCCGCCGCCCCGTCAGGCGTCATATTTCCGCATCGCTGAGGAGGAAAGTCGAATGCGATCAGATATCTTTCCGGTTGACAACTTCACCGACGACGCGGCAAAACAAGCCTACGCAGCCGCAAGGTCCGCTCGCGAGAAGGCAACTGCGGAAGCTGACATAGCGCGGCTCATGAAGGACGCCGATGCAAATCGTGATGAAGCGCTAGCACGCGGCAAACTTCTCTCCGCCGCCTGTGTTTATCTCGACTTGGCACAGAGTGGGAAGACTATTGGTAAGGCCAATCCGGAGAAGCTGTACCACTTTGCAGCGAACGCTTTCCGGGATCTGGGGCTGCTTCAGCGCGCTGCGGAGTGCTACTTCAACGCGGCACTTACTGGGTATCGCGCATACCAGAGCACTGGCCGAGGTGATCCAGTCTTCGTTCGTCGGTCGGCAGGCCGCGCCAAGTCAATGTTCTCGGCGCTTGGCGACGACGAGAACTCCGATGATGCTCACATACTCCAGCAGAGAATATACCTTGCAGAGCTACGGGCCAAGAAGCGTCACACTCTTGCGACAATCTACGCATTGTGGGATTGGATAAGTCACTTCGGCACGAGCCCGATGCGCTGGATAACGTCGGTGCTCTTGACCGTGATCGTGTTCGCTGGCATCTACGCGGCTCTGCTCAAGGCCGGGCACGCCCTCGCTTCTCCTCAAATCGAGCGTGCATGCTGGGCTGCACTCACGTCTTCCCTGTACTTTTCGATTGGGAACCTCTTTCAGTTTGGCACTTTGGGCACCCTGACCCCCAGGTCCGAGTTGGCACAACTGACAATGGCGCTACACGGGATTGCTGCCTTCATACTTGTCGGCACGGGGGCAACATTCCTTACTCGAAGGTAGCGCCCAGCGGCTCGCGGGCATAGTGACGCCCCCAGCTCAAGCAGAGCGCCAACGGCACGGTGCCCGCTCAGCTCAGACGATGCGCCGACGCGAGCGCCTGCCGCGCCTGCCAATGGGCACCCTGAAATGATTCGGCTAGCCGTGAGGAAAGGCCCCACGTGCGACACTACACCGCAGCCCTCCCGGCGGCCGAGCGGCGCCTGGCATCCGGCGCATGGGGGCGGCGTCCCCAAGCCGCCGCCCCGTTAGGCGGCCAGCGCCGGTTACAGACCTATGGCGGTGGAGTTCTCAGAAGCGCATCTGTAGAGGGGGACCGTTGGTTCTGTAACAACTTGTTTGGAGGCAGCTCCATCCTCGCAGAAGTCACCGGAGAAAGACGAAGACTCCTTGAGGAGGGACTGGCCCCAAAGGCAGTCGCGGTCGGTCCAATAGTACAGTGGGAGCGGGGCGCGGGCGAGCGCGGCCATCGCGCATCGGGGCGAGGCTGTCGCGCCAGCCGAGCTGGAGGCATGGCCCAGCCAGGATCCCAGATTTGCAGGGAGGCCAACACGGACGAACGGGGGCGTCAAGGCAAATCGTGTGACCGACGTAGGGCATTCTGGGCGTGACGGACGAGGCCCTCAGGCGAAACCGCGCCAGGGACAGGGCATGGGGACAGGTTGTGGGTGAAGGCTACTGATCGGAGGGACGCCTGCTCGGGGGCGGCATCGGGCGATTGTGCCGAGCACGATCATGTGAATGGACTGCCACACCGGTTGCAGCGCGGCCCGCGGGTGGTGCATGTCGTGGCATCGTCGGTCTCAGCCGCCTGCATGGAGCGGGTCCCCTCTATGCCAATATGAGTGAGACACTCCCCCCTTCGGAGTTTAGAGTAGAGGGCGAGGAGGGATGGGGAGATGAGCGCCTTGCATGAGGTGGCGGTTCCGAGAGCAGACGTGAACGAGGTCGAGGTACTGGCCAAGGCCAGCCGGCGACGCTTCTCAGGTGAGTACAAGCTCACGATCTTGCGGGAGGCGGACACCTGCACAGAGCCGGGAGCAATCGGTGCCCTGTTGAGGCGGGAGGGGTTGTACTCATCGAATCTCACGACCTGGCGGGCGCAGCGGGAGCGGGGGGAACTGCTGGGCCTCACCCCAAAGCGACGAGGACCGGCTCCGAGCCCCAAGAACCCCCTGGCGGCCAAGGTGGCGTCCCTGGAGCGGGAGCTGGCCCGACAGACCGCCCGGGCTGATCGCGCCGAGGCCCTGGTGGAGCTGCAAAAAAAGTGTCGGAGCTCCTGGGGATCGCCCGGCCGCAGAACGGCGGGAAAGCCTGATGGCCATCGTCACGGAGCAAAAAGCCACCCTGGGCGTGGCCCCACTCTGCCGGGCCTTGGCGCTGCCCCGAGCCAGCTACTACCGCTGGCAGCAACCCCAGGAGAAGGTGAGGACACCGGGGTCGCCCCGGCGCATCCCCCGGGCCTTGCCGCCGCAGGAGCGGCAGCAGGTCCTGGCGGTGCTGAATGATGAGCGGTTTGCGGATCTGCCGCCGGCCGAGGTGTACGCCACGCTCCTCGATGAGGGGAAGTACCTCTGCTCGCTGCGCACGATGTACCGGATCCTCCAGGAGAACGCGCAGGTGAAGGAGCGGCGCCGGCAGTTGCGGCACCCTCGCTACCAGGCGCCGGAACTCCTGGCCACCCGACCGAACCAGCTCTGGTCCTGGGACATCACCAAGCTGAAGGGGCCGGTGAAGTGGAGCTACTTCTACCTGTACGTGCTCCTGGACGTCTTCTCCCGCTACGTGGTGGGCTGGCTGGCCGCCCTGCGGGAGTCGGCAACGTTGGCCCAGCGGTTGATCGCCGAGACGTGTGCCCGGCAGGGCATCACGCAGGATCAACTGACGATCCACGCGGATCACGGGCCCGCGATGATCGCGAAATCGGTCGCGGCGCTGCTGGCCGATCTGGGGATCACCCAGACCCACAGCCGGCCCCACGTCTCCAACGACAACCCGTTCTCGGAGAGCCAGTTCAAGACGCTGAAGTATCACCCGGAGTTTCCGGAGCGCTTCGGCTCCTTGCAGGATACCCGCAGCTTCCTGCTCGACTTCTTTCTCTGGTATAACGCGATGCATCACCATAGTGCCCTGGGGTGGCTTACCCCCTACGATGTCCACTACGGCCTGGCCGAGACGCGACATGCTGAGCGGGAGGCGACCCTGCGCAAGGCCTTCGCAGCGACCCCGGAACGCTTCGTCCGCGGGGTGCCCCTCCCGCCGGCCTTGCCCCAGGCGGTGTGGATCAACAAGCCGCGGAGGCTGGATGAGCATGACCAGCTACCGATTGTCGTAGAGCCCGACGCGCGCGTGGCGCGCCCGACGGAGTGGCGCAACGCGCGGGCTGGGCGAAGTCTCGGTGGGGGGATCGCATTCTCCGCACCTGCAAACGAGGAGGAGCTAGACCTGGTTGTTGCACATTAAACTGTGACCGGGAGTGTCTCATTCTTGTTGACAGCTTCCGTCGGGCATATCAGGTAAGGTCCACCAACAAAGTCAACAATGCATCGCTACCGAGGAGAATCTCTGGCGAAGCGGTCCAGTGTGATCGGGGTGGATACACTCGGTTGAAAGAGACAAGTGCGACAGCCATGGCAATGCAGAATTGCGGTACGAGTGTAGGGTTGGAAGATGTCTCGTGATGCATTTCTCCCAGTATCAGTGCTATATCTTCTTCTTGCTATTGCACCTATGGGATGCGCCACCTTTCCGCATGACGCCGAATTGAGACGCGCTCAAGACCTGACCGCAGAGGCCCTGTATCGTCAGCAGGTAATGCAGGTAATGCTAGTAGATCAGGAAGCGATTAGGAAAGCCGAAGAGGCTTTGAATATCCGAGAGCGAATCCTCGGCCCTGATAACCTGCAAGTTGCGGTAAGCCTTCAATGCCTTGCACGAATGCATGAGACAGCACGGAATGACGCCAAGGCCAAGCCCTTATATGAACGTGCTGTCCTTATCTATACTCAGACACTTGGCCCGACTGATCCGGTTGTGGTTCTTGGCCTGGAAAGACTCGCGCGGGTTCTGCAGGGTTCAGGCGATGCTGTCGGTGCTAGGGCTATTCAGGATCGAATAAAGCTGATCGGGAAGCAGGCAACTCAGGGAAGAACACTTGGCGCGGATGATCTAAGGATTGTTGAGAGCCTTCATAGTCTGGCAGAATTGTACCGCCACCAGATCACCGAATGGGCCGTGGCCCAGTCTCTCTATGAGCGGGCACTCGCTATCCGTGAGAAGGCCCTCGGGCCGGAGCATCTAGCCGTTGCCGAGAGCCTCCAAGGTTTGGCGAACTCCTTTATGTCCGATCCGAACAAGCTCCGACGCAGCAAAGCCGGTCCGCTGTATGAGCGGGCACTCGCTATCCGTGAGAAGGCCCTCGGGCCGGAGCATCCAGCCGTAGCTGAGACTCTTCTTGGTCTGGCGGAGTTCTACAACCAACAGGCACAGATCGTCCGGTTTCTTCGCTTGGCGCAAAGAGGCCTGACCATTCAAGAGAGAACCCTCGGGCCGGAGCATCTAGCCGTGGCCGAGAGTCTTCTTCTTCTAGCTCGTTATTACCGCAACGTGGCGCCAGCCAAGGCCGAGCCCCTTTACCGGCGTGTACTGGCTATCCGAGAAAAGGCTTGGGGGGTGGACGGTCCACTGACCTTCGGGACCATTTTCGAATTGGCAGGATATCATCACCTCCAAGGGCACTACGTCGAAGCCGAGACTTTCTACCGGAGGGCCCTAGACATCTTGGAGAAGAACCCGAGTCAAGACAAGCGCTCCGATATGGGTGAGATCCTTCTTAATCTTGCTGTGCTCTATGAAGCTCGGGACCAACGCGATCAGGCAAACGTGCTGACCTCTCAGGCGATGGCTCTTCTGGAGGAATACTGGAAAGCGGAGGTTGCGCCGAATGAACTATACAATCCAAGGAAGCTTAACGAGATACTTGTCAGCAGCTTCCTTTTGTTCGGCCACGACTGCTTCAACAAGGGACAATACACTCAGGCTGAACGTGTCTATCAGTGGGTGGTGAAACTAGGTGAGGAAGGGCTTGGGAAAAATCACGCTGACGTGCTTTTTGGCCTCAAAGCACTAGCCGAGGTCTACCAGGTTCAAGGTAGGTATAGAGAATCTGAGTCCATCTACCAGCGGGTGCTGCCAATCTGGGAGAAGAATGGAAATCAAGAAGCGATCGTAGGCGCGCTTCACGGGCTTGCCGACCTGCATCACATCCAGGGCCGGTTTCGTGAAGCTGAGGCCTTCTACCAGCGGGCACTGACGACCCAAGAAAAAGCGTTAGGATCAGAGCACACCCACGTGGCGTGGAGACTGCTCACCCTGGCTGAATTCTATCGTCTCCAGTCGCGGTACGATGAGGCGGAGCTACATTATCGGCGCGCAATAGACATTCAGGAGAAATCCCTCACCTTATTGCCCCAGGAGCCCACCCCGACCAATTCCATGCAGGCCGCTTTCAATCTGGCCCCAGCTCTTATTGGGCTGGCGAATCTTTATCGTTCCCAAGGCCGAAATGCTTTGGCAGAGAATGTCTATCGACGGGCATTGGCCATCCAAGAAGAGGCAATAGGACCCGAGAATCCATGGCTATCTTCAAGTCTCGCTGAACTTGCCGAACTGTACATCGCAACGGGTAATTATCTCCAGGCCGACCAGCTTCTTCATCGCTCGCTCAAGATCCAGGAAGAGGCCCTGGGGGCTAACCATCCAGATGTAGCACACAGCCTCAACAAACTTGCCAAGCACCTCCGATCGTCCGGCGATTACGCGGCAGCGAGGCCTCTCTACGAACGAGCACTTCGGGTGCTGGAAGAGACCCCGCTACCGGAATTGCGGTGGTCCGTAGCACTGGGCCTGGGGGAGGTTCACGAGCGACAGGGGCGGCTGATCGAAGCCTTGGGTATGTACCGCGAAGCGGTGCAAACGTTGGATCGATTGGCCAGTCAATTTGTCGAAGAGGTATCGCGTCATCAATATCTGAAGGCTGAGAGCCGCCTGGAACCGTATGATGCCCTGGCCCGACTACTCCTCAAACTGCACGAGCAAGACGCCACCAAGGGCTACGATCGTGAAGCCTGGGCCGTACTGGAAGCAAAGAAGGGAAGAATCATCGCCGAGATCTTGGCGGCTGCGGGCCCAAAGCCACAAGACCCCCGGCCCAGAGAAGAAGCAGAGAAGCTCATGGCCAAACAGGATCAGGCCATCGCCCTGGAAAGGGGGCTACGCGAGGAAAAGGCGAAACTTCCACAGGAGCAGCGACCCGAAAGGATTCAGAATCTCACGGTCCTGCTGGCTCAAACCAAGAGGGAATATCTCGCCCAGGTGCAAACATTCCTCGCTAGATACCCCCAATACAAGATGCAGTTCATTGATCAGCAGACTGTCGATCCGAAGGCTCTGGCGAAGTTTGCCGACCGCCTGCCGGCGGAAACGCTGGCGGTCCAATACTTTGCGGCCCCGGACGCCCTATATTTGTTCGTCGTTGGGCCGGGCGGGCGTTTTCAAGTGAAAAGTCGAGCGATTTCGCAGACAGAGCTTTACGAACTGGTCAGGGAATACCGGCAGTCTTTGGAGCGCGCGACGAGCCAGCGCTTGATGTGGAATGACGACAAGTCGGAGATCTTTCAGCGGGAGGTTGCACCGTTCAAGGAATTGGCCTCCAAACTCGCCGGACACTTACTGGCACCGATCGAGGGTGAACTCGCAACGTACAGAAACCTCATCCTGATCCCCAATGACCTCCTGCTCTACCTACCGATCCATGCTTTGACTCGCGAACAACATGACGGGTCAGTACGCTTCCTCGCGGAAACCCATGCGGTTAGCTACCTCACGCAATTGGAGTTGGTGGACCTCATCAAGCCCGAGAAGCCTCTACCCACCACTCCCCTATTGGCCTTGGCGAATCCGGATGGCAGCTTGCCCGGGGCGAGCCGGGAGGTTCGGGCACTCACAGGTGTTCGCCCGTCGGTCACTGCACTCGAAGGCGCCCAAGCGACCAAGGCAACGTTCCTGGATCTCGTTCCCCAATTCCCCGATCTTCATCTCGCGACACACGGCGTCCTCAATCTGGAGCGGCCGGAGCGATCGTATCTCTTGATGGCCGGTAAGGAAGAAGCGAACCAGCGACTGGGAATCGATGAAATCGCGGGCCTCAGCTTACGTAATGGAATAGCAGTCCTCTCAGCTTGCGAGACGGCATTGGGAGAGTTGGTGCCGGGGGCAGCCTTGATGACATTGGCCGCAGCCTTCAGTCAAGCAGGGTCTCAATCCGTTGTAGCATCCTTGTGGAAGGTGAACGATGCGGCAACCCGGGACTTTATGGTAGTCTTTCATCGCGCCTTGCCAGCGGTCGGCCCAGCCGGTGCCCTTCAACAAGCCCAGCTCGCCGTTCTCTCCAATCCGGCAACGAGTCACCCGTACTTCTGGGCGCCGTTCATCCTCATCGGTGCCCGGTAACCATAAACAGTCCTGCACTATCTGTGCGATTCAACTCTCGGCGGGAAAGTCGAGATTCGGTCAGTATACACGTGATAAGAACCCGTTGGTTTTGAAGAGATTTTTCTGGATGCAGTTCCCCTAAATCGGACCCTTCCCATAGAGATCACCCGCTCTGGGAAGTCACAACGACCGATTGAGGAGAGTGCCGGTCCAAACGACGATAGCAGCCAACGCGATGGGATATTGGGAACCGGACACGGCGGCCGCGACTATTCCGCATGCGGCCAGGACCGCCGCGCCGGCCGGGCCGGGCGCACCAGATAATGTTCTGGTAGCCGGGTCTGCGGATTCTCGCAGCCATGTCGGCTGGCTGGGCCTTTCGGAGTTCTCGCGCGGTTGGCTCCTCGTGTCTCCGCCCTCCTGTGCGCGGTGCGAGGGAGGCGCGTGTACCCGCGTGGCTCCGCCTGCTCTCCAGAAGCTTGGCCTGGCTCGGCTGGCTTTCGGTCCATCCCCGGTCCCGTCGGCGCCCTCGAGTTTCTGGTAATCCCTCAGTCTCGGGTGGTAGAAGGCGTGGCCGTGACCGGGGTGCTCCTGGGCACACCAGTGCACTCGGATACATCCAGGTGAGAATCCGGGCTAGTTCTACGGGAGGCGGATGAAAGCCTCTCAACTGGTGTCATTAAGAAACAGCAGGGCGAAGGGGTCCCGCTGGGGATCGGCCGCGAGTTGGTCGAGGACCCATTTGAAGTGCGCCTGGGCATCGGCGCGGCGTTTGCGCAGGGTGTGGAGCACGCTCATGAGGATTTCCCGGGTCTTCGCCCCCGCGTCGGATTGAGAGCCGAAACTCACCTTGCGGGCGATGACCGTGGGGCGCAATTCCCGCTCGCAGCGGTTGTTGTCGGGGGGGACGGTCCGATCCGTGACCCAGTGGTAGAGCCGAGTCGGGTGCGCCGAGAAGATATCCTGGAGCCGGCGAATGCCGAGGTGGCGGGCCGGGGCTTCCACGACTGCCAGGAGCTGCTCGTGCAGTGCGGCTGCCGCCGCGTGGTAGGCCGCATCGGCGAGCGGCTGGCGCTGCAGGTGCATGACGTCGGCCAGCAGGGG
>Ga0233425_10011142_pt1 | contig 10610 bp, 9 predicted proteins | sample Watercolumn_Towu_2_FD_181712 | JGI IMG/M metagenome (GOLD analysis project Ga0233425, IMG submission 181712) | Freshwater microbial communities from Lake Towuti, South Sulawesi, Indonesia - Watercolumn_Towuti2014_140_MG | ecosystem: Environmental > Aquatic > Freshwater > Lake | place: Indonesia... | reverse complement strand
GGCGCACGCTGTGCGTGGGCCAACTACCGGGCGACTCGGGGCGCTGCGAGTTCGTGATGAAGTACGGGTTCTAGCCGGAACACCCTCGGCGGATAAGGCGGACAACATGTCGCGGAAGTCGGGGTTCAAGCACCGGTTCTCCCTTGAAGGCCCAGGCGTCGAGCGCTAGTTGCCACATCATCTCGATGCGCTCCGCCAGCGTGGTGTTGCGCAAGTCCGGCTCGCTGCCCTGCTGCGAGAGCTTGCTCACGCGCACCGGCGCTTCTCGTTCTGGCAGCGGCTCGTCCATATCTTCGCCATATTACGGTGCCGGCGGGCCGGCGGCAAAGCTGTTCTCACGCAGGCGGCAGCAGGGCGCGGGCGTCATCGTCATGTTCGGTCGCTGGCGGCGGTAGCACCACGCCGCAACTGATGACGAACTGAAGCGCCTGCTCGGTCGTGATGTTCAGATCGACGCACTCGCTCTTGGCCACCATGATCGTGAAACCGCTCCAGGGGAGGGGCGAGCAGGGGATCAACACGGTGAGCATCGGCTCCGCGGCGCCGCCCTGCAACTCGGCGATGCTTTCGCCGGTCACGAATCCCAACGCCCACACACCCTTGCGCGGGAACTCGACGCCCACGATCCGCCGGGCTTGAATCTCGCGGCGGCCGAAGAGGAAGTTGCTCACTTGCTTCACGCCCGAGTAGACGTTGCGCACGAGCGGCAGGCGGCGGATGCCCTGCTCGAAGGCGTTGCCCAACACGCGGCCGATGCCGGCCGTGATCAACTTGCCTAGCAAGTACAACAGCAACACGAACAGCGCGAGGAAGAAAGGTATCGCGTAGTAGGGCCGCAGGTAGGTCAGATCGACGTAGCGGCGGTAAATCGCGTCGGCCGTTTGCGGCGGGGGCTCCTGGCCGGGGTTCGCCTGCACGCGCTCGAAAACCGTCTGCGGGATGAACGTCTTATTGTCGAGGCGGACGTAGGTCTGCCCGTCGGCCGCCACGGTCTGTTGTGCCGGATCCAGGTCGGTGCGGATGTCGGCGATCCGCCAGACAATCGCCTCCCGCGCGCGGTTGGTCAGCGGCTCCAGGAACAGGGTCTTGGTGGTGCTGATGATCCACAAGAAGATGAGGATCGTCAGCAACGGCGGCGCCAACACGCCCAGTCCGCGGAGCACGGCACTGCGGAACGGGCGTCCGCCCGCCGCGCCGGTGCCATCGCCATTGGTGTTCAGGGCCTTCATACCGCGTATTGTCTCTGATTGCCGGCCGAAGGCAAGATCACTACGGGCGGGAAACCGTGTGCCACGGCCGTCTCGGCCGTGTTGGGGAGTCCAGGTTCTACGAGCGCCGCGTTGCCCCTTGCCCGCGCGCAAGCACTGCCACGACGACGCGTGCGGCGCCGGCCTGCTTGAGTACCTTGGCGGCCTCGCTGGCGGTGGCCCCGGTGGTCAACACGTCGTCGACCAGCAGGACGCACGCCCCCTCCAGGTGGTGCTTCCCGCGCAATCCGAAGGCCCCGCGAACGTTTTGGAACCGCTGTCCGGGGCTCAGTTTGGACTGCAAGGCGGTCGGCCGGGTTTGTACGAGCAACCGCCGCCGCAGGGGAACGCCCAAGTGTCGTCCCAGGCATTGTGCCAAGACTTCGGGGCTGTTTACCGCGCGCTGCAGGCGGCGCGTCCAGTGGATGGGGACGGGCACGACCAGTTGCGCGCCCAATTCGGCCAGTTGCTGCCCGCGCCATTGAGCCAGCAGTTGCCCCATTGCCGCCGCCAGCCGTTCACCGCGGCGCGACTTCATCTGAATGACGGCCTCCTGCAACCGGTCTTGGTAGATGCCCAGCGGCACGACCGCATCGAACGCAAGACGCGTATCGCGGCAGAGTGGGCAGCCCTGCGGCGTCACCGATTGGTCGACGCCGATCGCTCCACACCGCGGACACCAGGTGCAGCGCTCAGGCCCCAGCAGCAACCGGCAATCGCCGCAGAGCAAGACGCCATCGGCGCCGTCGGACATCTCTTCGCCGCAGTCGGCGCAGCGGGGCGGAAAGAGCAGATCCAAGCCCGCCCGCACGCACGCGTTGGCCCCGCCGCGGAGCCCGCGGCCCACGCGCGTCACTACGTTGCCGAGTTGTGGAAAACGCCCAAGCATAGCAGGCACGGGCTCCGTAGGACGCAGCTTCCGCTGCGTCCAAGCGGGACAACGCCGAAGCGCCGTCCGGCGTTCGTGACCGAAGGGGTTCTAGCCTCTGCGCATGTCGTTGTACCGATACGGTCGGGTGGTCGCCGGCTCCTTCGCGCTCTCGACCGACCCGATCTCGGCAAAGGGAATGCTGATTGTCCCGACCGGCTGTGGCTTGGCAGTCGGCGTCTCACGCGCGGCATCCACGAGGGTAACTTCGTCGCCCTGCACGCGGGATACGGTGCCCGTGTAGGTGACATGCGCAGGCGCGCCGCTCTTCTCGACGACCGAGAGTTCCACGCGGCATTCCTCGCCCGGCCGCAGTTTCGAGAAGTCGGGCTTCTCGGCCGGTGGTTTGGCGGTCGTTTGCTTGGACAGCAAGGGCTGATTGCAACCGGCCGCCGACAGCAGCACGGCGGCCACGAGATACAGTACCGAAATCGCCGACGGGCGGCCGCGGGGCACCATCAGAGTCCCTTTCGAGGAGCGGGCTGATTGCCGGAAGAAAGCGGGGCGACAGGATAATCGCGTCCCCAGCCCGCGGCAAGGGCAGATTGGCCAAGTGGAGGCGGTCCGATTAAGTATCCCCGTCGTGATTCGAACACGAAACCTTCGGCTCCGGAGGCCGACGCTCTATCCAATTGAGCTACGGGGACTTATTTGTAACTTGTTTTCACGTCTTACTTTACGACGATGATGTTTTCTGCCAATGGCAGAAAACTGCTCGTTCTTTGAGCAATTTTGGCCGTTGCGACTGCCACGAATACCAGAATTCTAGCGGATTTCCCGGCGAGCGCGTAGTAGTCCCTATATCCCAAATAAAGAGCGCCTCCATGTTAGCGGGGGTATGGACTGACGCGTTCCCAGTCGGTGCTGAAGCGGTTGGCCCGCCGCTTTTGCAGATTCATACTTCGCTGCGGCGAGGAATCTCAGAAGTCGCTCGAATGGGTGCCAGAGAATATACGTTTGACTTGGCCGTGGCAAAACCGTTTCCGTGCGGATGTCGATGTGCCCAAGACACGAAAGCGGCAGGCGTTTGGGTGCGGAGGTGGGGGCGACCCCCGCAGGTTCGAGCCGTGCTCCAGAGCCGAGAACTCGCTTTGAAAAAATGGGGGGTATGTCGTCGCAAACATGAGCGTCAGGACAGCCCACGTGATAGGCTCATGCTCCCAGGCGATGGGCCTTTCGGTAAGCGCGAGGAGTCATGCCAGCTTCGCGGCGAAACGCCCGCGCAAAGTGCTTGAAGCTGACGAATCCCGCCTTGGCGGCGAGCCGCTCCACGGACAGGTCCGTGTGCCCGAGAAGATAGCGGGCCTGGTCCATCTGTACGCGCAAGATCTCCGCCCTGGGGGTTCGGCCCAGGTGCATACGGAAGCGACGTTCCAGCATCCGCCGAGACAACGCCACGGCATTGGCGACATCGAGGACGCTGATACCTTGGCAGGCTTGCTCACGAATGAATCGCACCGCCTTTGCCACATCATCGTCGGCAATAGCCACGACATCACTCGACTGTCGGACCACAACGCGGGTGGGCGGGATCCACAGCGCTTTTCGCGGCGGGCGTCGCCCACGCATCAGACGCTCCAGAAGCGCGGCCGCCTGGTAACCGATCCGCGCACTGTCAAAGTCGATGCTGGAAAGCGGCGGCGTCGTGACGCCGCAGATGGCCGGGTCGTCGCCGGCGGCGAGAATCGCAGCCTGCTCCGGCACCGCGATCCCCAGGCCGCGGCAGAATTCCAGCAGATAGCGGCCGTCCAGATTGCTGGGAACGAAGATCCCCACGGGCTTGGGAAGCTGGCGAAGCCAGACGCCGACCGCCGGACGTAACCGCTCGGACCAGTGTGGCATCAGGCTTTGGCGTCTTTGCGGCGGCGTGAAGACATGGCAGCCGTAACCGCGCCGCCGGAGTCCCTGGACGTAACCCTCTCGCAGCGCGTCGATCCACCAGGCATGGGCGCACGAATAGAACCCAAAGACACCGAGCCGGCAGTCCAAGAGGTGTTCCGCCGCCATCCGCCCGCCGGCCAGGTTATCGCCGTGGACTTTCGCCGGGCCCTCGGTCTCGCAACCCAGTAACTCGACCATCGGCAAGCCGGTTGCGAGGAGCTGGCGCTGCATGACCCGAGTGGCGGTACGGGCGATGATGCCTTCCCCTTGCCATTGGGCCAAATCCCGGGGAGGTGGGTCCTCCAGGCCGCGTTCCTCGAAGCAGATCGACCACGGCCCATGCTCGCGCACGTAATGCCCAATTCCTTCCAGGATCGCTCGGCCGTAACCCGAGGATGTTTCAACAAGCAGGAGGACCCGGGGGATGTCTCTGCGGCGCGGCATGGCTTCGCGGCTCGCGGGGGCTGTCGCAACAAGGTGATATTTTGACGCAAATGGTTCCTCGCGATCCATTATAATCATGCGCACGGGAGGACCATACCATGGATCGACGCAGTTTCCTCAGATGTGCGGCATTGGCCGGTTCCGCGGCAGGATTGCCTTCATGGAGATCCAGTTTCGCAATCGGCGCGCCGGTCGGCAAAGTTGCCTGGCAACGCGACCCGGGCAGCCGCCTCTTCACAGGTGTTTCCGTCGATGGCAGGCCGTTGGTGGAGCAGGCGTCGCCGGGGCTGCTTGACGCGTCCTGTCGCCTGGCGAGTGGCCCAGGGACCGGCCCGCTGCAGGTCGCGATCCAGCATCGGCTGTTGGACAGTGGAACAGGCATGGGCGAAGACGTCTTGGAAGCCACGCTGACGGTTCGCAACACTTCGGATCGTCCGCAGCGTGCCGAGGTGGAGTTTGCGACGTCGGCGCGACCTTCGCCGCGCGTCGAGGAGCAGCGCGTTTTCATTCCGCTCAGCGCCGCCGGGCCGAGTGGCGACGGGCGGTTTGCCGCGCTCGGCGTGAAGAACTTTTTGAAAGACTGCAACCATCTCGTCGGCGCGAACGACTTCGCTGCTCATTACCTCGAACCGATGGCGAGTTATCCGGCGGAGCGGGAGACGAGGGCGTTGCTGCTCGCGCCGGTCGTGGATGTGTTCGATCCGCAACGGCCGTGGCGCGTCGCGCTGTTCACGCCTTCGGATCAACCGATGCGATTCAGCCATCGCGGGGCCAACTGGCGCGCGGGCCGGCAAATCACGGTTGCGACGGGCGGAACGTTCACGCAGCGTTGCTGGCTGATGGTGCATCAAGGCGATGCTTCGGTGGCGTGGCGGGCATTCCAGCGGTTTGCGCATCACGAGGATTTCGCAGTGCCGGGCTGGGCCCGCGCGTTCAAGGTCCACTACTACGATTTCCTTTCTTCCGCCGCAGGCGAAAAGGGACGGCGCGGCGACGGCTACGAGAGCGATCTGCCGCACTTCCGCGAGTTCCGCGTCGGTCTGGCGACGCAGCACGGTTGCTACGCCACCATTGGCGATTTCATCCAGCCCGATCGCATGACTTGGCAGGCAATGCGCGGTGACAAAGAGGGCGCGGCAGAAATGTCGTTCGAGAAGATGCGCGCCCGAATCAAGGCCACGCACGCCGCGGGCGCCAAGGCGGCGGTCTATATGCACCCGGCCTGTTTCGATGACGCCGCGCCCTGTTTCAACAAGCTGCGCGATGCCGTCTTGGTAAATGCGAATGGCCAGCCGACGGCATACGATTGGACCGGCCCCGACACCGTCGGCAAGAACTGGCGCACCTCGCTCGGCTCGCCGCAGTGGCCCGAGCATTTGCTGCAGCAGGCGCAATGGATCATGGACATCCTGCGTCCCGATGCGATTGTGATGGACGAAACGTTTGCCGGCATCGCTTACGATCATCATCCTGACCGCAGCGGCCCGACCTCCGCTGGGGCGATTGACTTCTACCGCAAGCTACGCGCGCTCGTTCGCTCGTTTGGCAACGACAAAGCGTTCTTCACGAGCGATTGCTCGATGTCGCCCTTCGTGCTTTGGGCCGACGGTGAGTGCGGCGACCACGCCTATCCGGGGCTGCTCGGCCATCCGCTCTACACACAGGAGCCGGTGCGTTATCTTGCGGCGCTCAGCAACAAACCTTGGCGGCCGTGCGCCTGGCATTTCCAGAGCATGTGGAATACGCAAATGAAACTTGCCCGGCAAGTCGACGCCGGCGTGGGGGTGTCGAACGGTTGGCTGGAGTACACGGGCCTCACGCGCCTGCCTGTGGAGGTGAAATCCAAGATGCTTGCCGACATCGCAACCTTGTTCCAGTGAGCCACCGAAGCCGTGTCGCGGTCGAAACGGCGGAACCGCTCGAACTTTCCGCCGACCAGAAGCGCGAGATCTCGTACAACCGAATCCACCCAGCGAAGATGAATCTCACCGAACGCTACGCCAACCGCATCGCCGCATCCTACGCGCGAATCGAGGACGTTTACCGGCACCGCGACGACGGCGTTGTGCCGTTCCAGGTCGCGGACGTGAACTACTGGATTTCGGGCGAGACGCCCGCGCTGATTCCCGACGATTATTTCACCAACTGCGATGCGATGCTGCGTTACCAGTTGGCGAAGATCGAACGGCACATGGCGACCTACGACGACGACTATATCCCGTTCCTGTTCCCGTGGTATGGCACCGGCGTCATCCCGTCGGCGCTCGGCGCGAAAGTTTTGTTTCAGCCGAAGATGGATCCGGCGGTCGAAGGCGCCGTCGTCAGCGCGCCGCAGGACGTCCGCAAGCTCACGTTGCCCGATCCGGAGCGGGACGGCTTGATGCCCCGCGTGCTGGAGACGGTCCGCTATTTCCGCGAGCACTCCAACCTGCCGATTTCTTTCAGCGATCCGCAGGGACCCTTTACGACGGCGCTGACGCTCGCGGGACCGGAAAGGTTGTTCGTGTGGCTCCACGAAGAGCCGCTCGCGGCGCATGAGTTGATGGATTTCTGCACCGAGGCGTTCATCCGCTGGATCAAGGCGCAGAAACAGGCCATCGGCGAGGAACGAGGTCGTTGTTGTTTCCCACACGGCATCATCTTGCCGGAGCAATTCGGCAAAGTCTGGCTCTGCGACGACGATTGCGGCGCGATTTCGCCGGCCCAGTACCACGAATTCGTGGTGCCGTACAACGCGCGGGTCTTTCGTGAGTTCGGCGGCGGCACGCTGCACTTTTGCGGCAGCGCCGAGCACCAGATCGAAAACCTGGCCGCCACCGACTCCCTGGTGGGAGTGAACAATTTCTGCATGAGCAATTTCCGCCAGATCTACCGCATGCAGGAGGTGTTCTCCGGGCGGATCGCGCTGAAGGTGTGCGATTTTTCGCCTTCGGACATTACGCCTTACTACGACAAACTGTTCCACGGTCTGCGCCGGCGGGGGACGATCGTGGGTTCGTTCGTCTCCCCGGAAATGGCGCTTCGCAACGGCAAATACGAATTGCTGTCGCGCCGCGGCGAGGACATCGGCCGCCAGGCGTATGCGGCGTTGCAGTCGCACTGCCGGGCGCGAAACGGGGACCTCCTGGAAAGGCCGCGTTGAGATGACGCCTCGCGAAAATCTGCTGAACCTGTATCGCCGCCGTGGCGCAGAGGCGGCGCCGGTGTATTTCAACCTTTGCCCGCACTTGGAGCAGGAGTTCCGGCGGCGCTGCCCAGGAGCCGTCGACTACGCGGAACACTTTCAGTTCCCTCTGCGGCTCATCGTCGATCCGGGGTTTCCGTGGATTGCGGAGATCGAGGGTTTCGTGCCCGCGCGGCAGTGGGACTACGGTCTGTACTACGAGCCGCCGATTGCGCCCGGCGCCCGGATGGATATCTGGGGCATTGCCCACGAGCCTGGCGGGCCGCACGCCAAGCACATGACGCACATGCGCCATCCGCTGGAGCGATTGCAAAGTATCGAGCAGTTCCAGGCCTACCCCTGGCCGGAATTCGAGAAAGCCGATTGGTCGTTCGTCCGGCGCGAGGTCGAGGCCATCCAGGCCCGCGGGCTGGCGGCGCAGGTCTGGATGGAATGCACGATCTGGGAGACGGCCTGGTACCTGCGGCGGATGGACTTGTTGATGCTCGACATGGCGGCCGACGATCCCAAAGTGGTGTTCCTGTTGGACAAGATCACAGACTTGGCCTGCTTCCGCGCTACGCGCTACGCAAGAGCGGGCGCCGACGTGCTCATGCTGGGCGATGATCTGGGCATGCAAAACTCGATCATGATGTCGGCCGCGATGTATCGCGAGTGGCTCAAGCCACGATTACAGCGGGTGATCGCCGCAGCCAAGATAGCCAATCCCGACATCATTATCCAGTATCATTCCTGCGGCTTCGTCCTGCCGTTGATCAACGACTTGATCGACGCGGGAATTGACGTTCTGAACCCGGTCCAGCCGGAGTGTATGGACGTCGAGCAGGTGCTTCGCGAGTTCGGCGGGCGACTGTCGTTCAACGGTACGCTCGGCACGCAAACGACAATGCCCTTCGCCGCGCCCGACGAGGTGCGGAGGATCGTGCATCGCAACCTCGCACTGGCCGGCGAGCACGGCGGATTGTTCTGTTGTCCGACGCACATGTTGGAGCCGGAAGTGCCGTGGGAGAACATTGAGGCGTACGTTGCCGCCTGCCGAGAGTGGAAGGTCTGACGCGCAAGGGATCCTCATGACCGGACGCCAGCGTCTGTTGACCGCGATCGCCGGGGGCACGCCCGACCGGGTCCCGGTGACGATCTTCATCGCCGACCAAGGGCATTTTCTCAACCAGATGTACCCCGATTTGCCGGCCGAGGAAGCGCTCCAGTTGCAGCTTGCGGTCGTCGGACTTCAGAAACAATTCGGCTGTGACGTATTCGTGCGGGTGCTCTACGGTTTGATGGACCCGCTGGGCCTGATCTACGGCGGCCTGGATGTGTCGCAGCAGACCGACACGTGGCAAGTCGCGACCGAGGAGGTCCACGAAGGCCCCAGCACGATCCGGCGTTCGACGATCCGCACACCCGAGGGCACGTTGACGCAGGATTTCCGCATTCACCAGCAGCGTCCCGGCACGTATTGCTATAACTGCACGCGACACCCCATCCGTGACCTGCGCGACCTGGCCATCGCCCGTCGCTACGAGCCGCCGATGCCCGCCGGCTGGCCGGAACACGCCCGGCGGTGGATCGCGACGGTCAAAGCGGCTGTAGGCGATGCGGGGATCGTGGGGACGTGGAGCCCGCATGGGCCGTTCAACGTCGGCTCGCTGCTGGTCGACCTGGATACGCTGTACCAAGCCCCCCTAGCCGATCCGGAGTTCCACTCGCGGTTGATGGAATTCGCGATCGAGCGCAGCGTGCCCTATCTTCGCGCGATCGACGCGGCGGGCGTGGATGTACACTGCATTGGCGGGAACGTGGGCGGCGGCATGATCGGCCGGCGCACCTACGAAGCGCATCTGCTGCCATACGAACGCCGCTATATGAGCATTGTCCAGGAGCACGGTACGCCGGGCATGTATCACAATTGCGGCACGATTATGTGTCTCCTGGAATCCTACAAGGCACTCGGTGCCCGCGTGGTCGAACCGTTTTCCCCACCACCGCTCGGCGATTGCACTGATTTGCAGGCCGCGCGACGGCAGGTCGGCGGGGCGTACGCCATGCTTAGCGGCATCGATCAGGTCAACGTGCTGCAAAAGGGGACGGTGGATGACGTGAGGCGGGCGACTGAGCGAGCCATGAAGGCGGGCCGGACCGGCGGCGGCTTCATCATGCAACCGGTCGATTTTCTCGAATACGGTACGCCCGCCGAGAACGTGGAGGCCTACGTGCAAACGGCTTTGGAGCATGCGGATTGCAACGTATGATGAGCGGTGATGCCATGTCGGGTGTGATGGTCGATCGATGGTTCACAACGCCGGGGGCTGGGTGCGTCAGGCTTCTATACGGCGGATGGCAATTCCCTAGAGCGTCAGCCACTGGACGTTGACGAGCCTGCGGGAGAAACTGATCAAGATCGAAGCGTATCCGAGCGAAGGCCATTTAGGAAATCCCGGATTATGGAATCGCTCCAAGTTCAGCCTTCTCAACGTCGCCGTAGGGATGCAGCGGCTGCGGAAGAGCGACACACCGCCGCCGTCTTCTGATCACGCGAAACCTACGGCGGCGGCGCACACCCCCGCAGGTTAGCCGCCTGCTTCTGGTGGAGGAGCGGCGAACTTCCAAGTCCGCTCGCAAAGCCGTCGTCCAAATGGTTCAGTGATGGCACTTACGTCGAGTCGGCCGCGGCAGAAAAGCCGGCAGAAAAAGACTGCCGAAGAGTGCCAAATCGTGCAGGAGATTGCAGGTAGTCGCGGCGAGAATTCCTTGGGGAAACACGGGAAAAACGGTGATTTTCCCACCTAGTTGCTCATCCCAATTGAGCTACGGGGACGTGTTTCCTAAAGCGTTAACGCCACAAGGGTTTAGGGATGCGGTCTTCTTGCGGGCATCGTTTTCGGGCATAGTCCAGGAGCGATATTCCAGGTCCCCCCTTGATCTT
>Ga0233425_10011140_pt1 | contig 10611 bp, 8 predicted proteins | sample Watercolumn_Towu_2_FD_181712 | JGI IMG/M metagenome (GOLD analysis project Ga0233425, IMG submission 181712) | Freshwater microbial communities from Lake Towuti, South Sulawesi, Indonesia - Watercolumn_Towuti2014_140_MG | ecosystem: Environmental > Aquatic > Freshwater > Lake | place: Indonesia... | reverse complement strand
ATCTCCGACGCTTTCGAGGCGAAGCACGCGGCGTTACTGGCGGAAGACCCTGCCTCTGCCGAAGACCCCGACGAGTACCTTGCGGAAAACGTCTTCTGGGTTCCGAAGGATGCCCGCTGGTCGCATCTTCAGGCAAACGCCAAACAGCCCACCATCGGCAAGCTGATTGACGATGCGATGATGAGCATCGAGGGGCACAACAACAGTCTTAAGGGCGTTCTGCCCAAGGATTACAACCGCCCTGCCCTTAACAAAGTCATGCTGGGCGAGCTGATCGACCTTATCAGCGGCATCGCCATGCACGAGGAAGGCACGAAAGTCAAGGACATCCTCGGGCGCGTCTATGAGTATTTTCTGGGCGGCTTTGCGGGTTCAGAAGGCAAGCGCGGCGGGGAGTTCTACACCCCGCGCTCCGTCGTGCGCGTTCTCGTCGAAATGCTTGAACCCTACAAAGGCCGCGTCTATGACCCGTGTTGCGGCTCGGGCGGGATGTTCGTTCAGTCCGAACGGTTCGTTGAACAGCACGGCGGGCGTATCGGCGACATTGCCATCTACGGGCAGGAGAGCAATTACACGACATGGCGGCTTGCCAAGATGAACCTTGCCGTGCGCGGCATCGACGCGGAAATCAAATGGAACAACGAAGGCAGCTTTCACAAGGACGAGCTGAAAGACCTTCGTTTCGACTACATCCTCGCCAACCCACCCTTCAATATCTCGGATTGGGGCGGCGACCGCCTGCGCGAAGATGCCCGCTGGAAATACGGCGTCCCGCCCGTGGGCAACGCAAACTATGCGTGGCTTCAGCACATTCTTTTCCACCTGTCCCCGACGGGCACAGCGGGCGTGGTTCTCGCCAACGGCTCCATGTCCTCAATGCAAAGCGGCGAAGGCGACATCCGCCGCGCTATGGTGGATGGCGACGTGGTGGACTGCATGATTGCCCTGCCTGGGCAGCTTTTCTATTCCACGCAGATTCCCGCCTGTCTTTGGTTCCTCGCACGGAACAAGGGTAATCACGGATTCCGCGACCGACGCGGCGAGGTTCTCTTCATCGACGCCCGCAAGATGGGGCATCTTGTGGATCGCACGCGGCGCGAGCTATCCGACGAGGACATCGCCAAGATTGCAGCGACCTATCACGCATGGCGCGGGGAGAAGAACGCGGGAGCCTATGAGGACATTCCAGGCTTCTGCAAATCCGCAAAGCTGGAGGAGATTAAAGGGCATAACTATGTGCTGACACCAGGGCGGTATGTCGGGGCGGCGGAGGCGGAAGAGGATGATGTGCCGTTTGTAGAGCGGTTCGCGGCGTTGCGTGAGGCATTAGAAAAACAGTTTTCCGAGAGCGAGACCTTCGCGGCAACCATCCGCTCTAAGCTACGCCATCTAACGGAGACCAAAACATGAAGCTTGATCTGTCCTCTTTACAAAAAGCAATCGCCCAGATGGAGGAGGCGTTGAGTTTCTGCAATTCGGAGCTTGCCAGAAACAACCCTCGCCTCGCCTTGCATTTGCGAGCCGCCACGATTCAGGCGTTTGAATTTACCTATGAGCTTTCGTACAAAATCTTGAAACGCTACTTGGAAGCAACAGAACCTAACCCCGCTGCCGTTGAGGAAATGTCATTTAACGAGTTGGTGCGGCGCGGGTTTGAATTGGGGTTATTGCAGGCTGAGATTACCGAGTGGAAAGAGTTTCGCAAGGACAGAGGAACCACCAGCCATACCTATGATGAAGCGAAGGCGCAGGATGTTTTTGAAACTATCCCCGCTTTTCTGGCGGAAGCGAAGTTCTTGATGTCTCAGATTCAAAAGCGGCAGGAGAAACAGCCCTGAACCAGCCCGTCGATATTCGTCCGAATGACTTGGAAATTGTGCAATCTATTTTGCGCGATAAGCTGCCGCGTGATGCGAAAGTTTGGGTGTTTGGGTCACGTGCCAAGTGGACAACCAAAGACTCTTCTGATTTGGATTTAGCGGTTGATGCTGACCGTCCGCTCACCCGCAAGGAAACCGCTGCATTAGAATATGCCTTTGAAGAATCCGACCTTCCTTATAAAGTTGATGTGGTCGATATGCACCGCGTCAGTGATAGTTTTAAGGCGATTATTGAACGGGATAAGGTGGCGTTGCCGATGGTGCAAAGTCCGCATGGCGGCATGGCAACGGAAGAATTGAAAACACTAAAGCTAGGTGAAGTTTGTTTAAAGATTGGCAGTGGCGCGACACCTAGAGGAGGAAAGGACGTTTACCACGAAAGCGGTGTTGTTGCGTTAATTAGGAGCCAGAATGTTTACAACGATAGCTTTGATCGATCTGGTTTAGTTTATCTGCTTCCAGAACAAGCCACGCAGTTAAATAATGTAGAAGTTCACCACGGAGATGTTCTGCTAAACATTACAGGAGACAGTGTTGCGCGGGTATGCCAAGTACCAGACGATGTTTTACCAGCTCGCGTAAATCAGCATGTTGCAATTATTAGACCTGATCCAAGAAAACTTCACCCTCGCTTTCTGAGGTTTTTCTTGGTGTCTCCACAAATGCAAGCTCATATGTTGGGACTAGCGGCGGCTGGTGCAACACGCAATGCTTTGACAAAGGGCATGATTGAAGGATTTGATATTCCTTCAATACCACTTCATAGTCAAAAACTGATAGCTGATCTTCTTGGCGTTTTAGAAGACAAAATCGACCTAAACCGCCGAATGAACGAAACGCTGGAAGCCACGGCGCGGTTGTTCTTCAAGGATTGGTTTGTTGATTTCGGCCCCACCCGCGCCAAAGCCGAAGGCCGCCCGCCCTACCTCGCGCCCGACCTTTGGGCGCTCTTTCCCGATGCGCTTGATGATGACGATAAGCCGATGGGGTGGGAGTATCATCCTTTCGGGTTTCTTCTAAGCGATAGTATTGGAGGCGATTGGGGTAAAGACTTGCCTGGTAATGATCATGTGGAACAAGTTGCAATCATTCGTGGAACTGATGTTCCTGATATAACCGCTGGCGGTACAGGGAAAGTTCCAATTCGATATACAACGAAAAAGAAACTGGATAGCAGGATATTGAGAGATGGGGACATGGTTATTGAGGTGTCGGGCGGAAGCCCAACGCAGCCGACTGGTCGTTCATTATTTATCAGCCAATCGATACTTGACCGTTTTGCTGTTCCAGTGGTTTGCGCTAGTTTTTGCCGTCGTTTTAGGCCTCGTAGTTTACAAACTGGTATTTTTGCCGCTCAACATCTTTCATTTCTTTATGAGATAGGCGGGACTTGGGAATACCAGAATCAAAGCACTGGTATCTCAAATTTCCAGACCACTCATTTTCTAGAAGCAGAGAAAATAGCTTGGCCAGGCGATAAAATAATTGATGCGTTCGCAAAGGTTGTCGAACCGTTAATTCGGCTTTCAACACGCAATGAGAATTGCGCCCTCATTCAAACCCGCGACCTTCTGCTTCCAAAGCTAATGTCAGGCGAAATCCGCCTCCGTGATGCTGAGAAACTGGTGGAGCAAGTCGCATGAGTGCAATCGCTGAAAGCCACGTTGAAGAAGCCGCGCTCGCTTGGTTGAGCGAGCTGGGCTATGACGTGGCGGGCGGGCTTGCCATCGGCCCCGATGGGATTTCACCCGAGCGTTCGAGCTATGGCGATATTGTCCTTTTCGAGCGGCTGAAAGCGGCGATTGCCCGCCTCAATCCGCACCTGAACGCGGAGACGCAGGAAGAAGTGTTCCGCAGGCTCGCGCAGTCTGAAACCCCGTCCTTAACGGAAGAAAACCGCCGTTTTCATCGCTTCCTGATTGAAGGCGTGCCCGTGGAAATCACCAGAGCTGACGGCTCTATCGGCGGTGACACGGCGCGGCTGATCAACTTTGAAGACCTTGCGGCGAATGATTGGCTCGCGGTCAATCAGTTCACCGTCATTGAGAATAAGGCGAACCGCCGTCCCGATGTCGTCATTTTCGTTAACGGTTTCCCCTTGGGCGTTATCGAGCTGAAGAACCCAGGCGACGAGAACGCCACCCTCGACGGTGCGTTTAATCAGCTCCAGACCTACAAGGCTCAAATCCCTTCCCTCTTCCGCACCAATGCCGCCTTGGTCATTTCGGACGGGCTTTCTGCGCGTGTCGGCTCGCTCACCGCCGACCGCGAGCGGTTTATGCCTTGGCGCACGGTGACGGGCGACGACATCGCCCCCAAGGGAATGCCCGAGCTGGAAACCTTGCTCAAAGGCGTTTTTGACAGGCGCAATCTCCTCAACCTCATCAAGGATTTTGTCGTCTTTGGTGACACGGGAAGCGGGCTTATCAAGATACTGGCGGGCTATCATCAGTTCCACGCCGTGCGCCATGCCGTTGCCCGCACGATAGAGGCGACCCGTCCCGACGGCGACCGCAAAGTCGGTGTTGTCTGGCATACCCAAGGTTCGGGAAAAAGCCTTCTTATGGCGTTCTATGCGGGGCAAATCATCAAGCATCCCGCGATGGAGAACCCAACGCTCCTCATCATCACCGACCGAAACGACCTCGACGACCAGCTTTTCGGCACGTTCAGTATGTGCAAGGAGCTTCTCCGCCAAACACCCCAGCAGGCCGAGAGCCGCGATGAACTCCGCCGCTTGCTCGACCGACCCTCGGGGGGCGTTATCTTCACCACCATTCAGAAATTCGCGCCCGAGTCAGGCGAGACGGACTACCCGCTCCTGACCCCTCGCCGCAATGTCATTGTCATTGCCGACGAAGCGCACCGCAGCCAATACGGGTTTGGAGCGAAGGTGGAGCGCAAGACGGGCGAGATTGCCTACGGCTTCGCCAAATATCTCCGTGATGCCGTCCCGAACGCCTCTTTCATCGGCTTTACGGGAACACCGATTGAGAAGGCGGACGTGAACACGCCCGCCGTGTTCGGCGAGTACATCGACGTTTACGACATCAGCCGCGCCGTCGAGGACGGTGCGACCGTTCCCATTTACTACGAAAGCCGCCTTGCCCGTATCGAGCTGGACGAAGACGAAAAGCCCAAGATTGACGCCGAGGTTGCCGAGCTGACCGAGGATGAAGCCGATACCGAACAGGAGAGGCTCAAGCGCAAATGGTCAGGCGTCGAGGCTCTCGTCGGCTCCGATAAGCGCTTGGCGCTTGTTGCCGAAGACCTTGTGCGGCACTTTGAGGCTCGCGTTGGGGGTCTGGACGGCAAAGCCATGATTGTTTGCATGAGCCGCCGTATCTGCGTTGCTCTTTATAACGCCATCGTCAAGCTCCGCCCTGAATGGCACAGCGACGATGACGAGAACGGCACTATCAAGGTAGTGATGACGGGCGCGGCCTCCGACCCTGCAAACTGGCAACAGCACATCGGCAAGCGGCCCAAAGCGCGGCGGGAACTCCTCGCCAAACGCGCTAAAGACCCGAACGACCCTTTGAAGCTCGTCATCGTCCGCGATATGTGGCTGACGGGTTTTGACGCGCCTTGTATGCATACGATGTACGTGGACAAGCCTATGCAGGGGCATGGCTTGATGCAGGCTATCGCCCGCGTTAACCGCGTGTTCCGCGACAAACCCGCTGGTCTCGTGGTGGACTACATCGGCATTGCCCAGAACCTTAAAAACGCGCTCGGTCAGTATTCACAGCACGACCAAGAGCAAGTCGGCATCGACGAGGAAGAAGCCGTTGCGGTTCTAATGGAGAAATACGAAGTTGTCCGCGACATCTTCCACGGCTTTGATTACAGCCCCGCCATTGTTGCCGACGCCAAGCCGCAAGCGCGGCTCGCTGTTATGGCGGGGGCGATTGATTGGGTGTTGACCCTGCAACAGTCCGACGCCGCCAAGGAAAAGACCGAGGACGGAAAAAAACGCGCTCACCGTCGCTACAGCGACGCGGTTCTCGCGCTTTCCAAGGCTTACGCTCTGGCAGCCGCCAGCGACGCCGCGCGGGACATCCGCGAGGAAGTCGGTTTTTTCCAAGCCATCCGCGCGGCGATGGTCAAGAGTATCGAAAGCGGCGGCAAGAGCCCCGCCGAACGCGAGCTTGCGATTCAGCAGATTGTCAGCCGCGCTGTGGTCTCAACCGAAATCGTGGACATCATGAAAGCCGCGGGCATTCAGAGTCCTGATATTTCTGTTTTGTCCGACGAGTTCCTCGCGGAAGTTAAGGGCATGGAGAAGAAGAACCTCGCGCTTGATGCGCTCCGCAAGCTCCTCAACGGAGAAATCCGCTCCCAGAGCAAGCGTAACGTCACCCAATCCAAGGCGTTCTCCGAACGCCTCGAAAACGCCATCGCCCGCTACCACGCGAACGCCATCACCACCGTTCAGGTTCTCGAAGAGCTAATCCAAATTGCCAAGGACATCCGCGCCGCCCGTGCGCGGGGCGAAGAGACGGGACTCTCCGACCAAGAGATTGCTTTCTATGACGCCCTCGCCGAAAACGAGAGCGCAAGAGACATCATGGGAGAACCCGCCCTTCGCCTCATCGCCCATGAGCTGATGACGAGCATCAAGGAAAACGTCTCCGTGGACTGGATGCACCGCGAAGCCGCCCGCGCCCGCATTCGCGTTCTGGTCAAAAAGATTCTCCGCAAATACGGCTATCCGCCCGACCTTCAGGATGCGGCGGTTCAGACGGTGTTGCAGCAGGCGGAGGCGTTGTCGGCGGAGTGGGTCGCTAATTCAGAATATCTGGTTTAGAAAGGTATAGGGACTCGGAATGGACAAGAAAATTACAGGTTCATGGCTAATACACCATACTAACAAGCTTCAGAGTATTACCAATCAGTCTGGGTTTGAAAAAACTTTTCTATCAGGCAAAGCAGGTATCTTATTGTCTGCTATATCGTCGAATGACGAAATGACAATGGATTCTCAGAGAGTAGAGACCTTAGCGAAGGCCGCAAATATAAACACAGTTTTTGAATTGCCGAAGCTTATTGGTGTTCTCAAGGATAGAGAGTTGATTGATACCTCTGCTAGCGGTATATCAGTATTAGGTGTAACGACATCATCTGTGCTTCAGCATACTTCAGATATATTTGAATCTCTAGAACCAAATAATCGAGAGCGTGTCGCAATTGATCTCGCCGAGTATGCTTCACAAAAGCCTATACTAGCAATAGATGCAGGTTCACAGCTGCAAGATTCGTACTCGTTATCAAAAAAAGAGGTTGAACAAGTCCTTTATGATGCCGAGCAAATTGGGTTCGTTGACGTTGAAAATATAAGTCACAATGAAAAGCTAATGTTTAATGGCAATCTTTTTCGGAGAGATACAACAAAAAAGATAAAGACTGTCCTTGATTCTCTCTCAGGCGTCGAGCAAGCAAGCCTTTCTGAGCTCAACGAGATATTAAGAAAAAAAGCCTGTATTACCGTTGAATCAGCGAAAACAATTCTCGGAGAACCTCTTTTTAATAAGGTAAGTTCAATAGGCCTTTTCGATATAAATGTTGTGAGCAATTCGACAGAGGATGTTGGGTTTATAACTCTTCCTTCCGCATTCGCTAAATATACTGTATCTATGGTCGATGATGCCTTTGATTTGGCAAAAGCGTTTGTCAGTTCTATAACCTACGGAATGACGAAGAGCTCTTATGCAAGAGGACAAATTCAGGTAGTCGATGCACTGTTAAGCGCTCTGGTGAGAGGTGAAAGCGTTGGCCCCGTTCGTGCCATAGCAGAAGATTACAAGATTTTGGAGTTAAAAGGAGTTGTTGAGGTTAGCACTGGAACAAAGAAAGGGAGAACAGGCCCAATGTTGAAATTGCTGAAAAAAGAGGTTGGAGAACTGGCACTGCAAGCAATAAGACAAGGAGATGCCAGTGAACATTCATTGACGTCGTTACCGACAGCCGCAGTTACAAAATTTAGGGGGCCAGAACATAACCGTGAGCGAATTCGACGAAAACAGGCAGAGCTAAGCCCTAAAGCAACCAACGATATGTTATCAATCCTCCGTACAGGAGGCGGCTTCTGATGGGAAAGCAGACAGCAGTCGGTAAAGGCTACAAGATGGAGGAATTGCTCAGAAGCTATTTTCTCAAGTCTGGCTATTTCGTGGTACGTGGTGTTCCGTTTGTATATGAAAGTTTTGATGTCACCGACATAGACTTATGGCTTTATGGGCGTGCGTCTTCTGTATCTCGTGAAATTACGATTGTCGATATAAAGAACAAGAAAACACCGCAAGCAATTGAGCGAATATTCTGGGTACAAGGCCTTAAACAAGCTACGAAGGCCACGAATGCAGTAGTGGCGACAACAGATAAACGTCAGGAGGTCAAGGATTTCGGACGAGAACTCGGTGTTCAGGTATTAGATGGTAGTTTCCTAGACAAGCTTAATAAGACTGAAGACCCGTTGTCTGGAAGACTGTTAGATGAAGATTTCTTCTCTAAAGTAAGCGAGTATGCTTTAGGGAAGCTCGACGGAGACTGGAAAGGCCGTATCATATCCAGCAAAGGTTTACTATCAAAAGGCCTATCATTTGATAGTTGCAATGAGTGGCTTAATCATGCAAGGTTTTTTGCTGAGCAGGTTATCACTAAGCCGATGCAGAGAGAAATTGCATTAAGATGTTTATATATAATATGCTCATTTGTGGCGATAGCGATAGACTATCTCATGAGGGAGTTATCGTTTCTTGATACTTCTGATAGAGTTCTCGCTATAAAGGACGGCTTCACATATGGCTCTAAGGGTAGTGGTGGAGTGAAGCGGATTATAAATATATCAATGGGGCTAGTAGAGCAGTACGCCAGTGATGGAGCGGCTATATCAAATCAAGTAAGGGCTGGTATAGAGCGTCAATTTGCATCACTACCAACAACGATCCTTGGTGATTATTTCGCGAAGACTGAAGTTACAAAATCATTGTTCAGTGTCGGAAAAGAATTCGAACTGCTCGCAATGCAGAAACTATTTGCGACGCACTCAGCGGCATCTGTGGAACTAAGAAGTATGTTGTCCTGCCTGCTTGATTATTGGGGTATCAATAGGGTGGAGTTTTCTGAGCAGCTGAAGGGTTCCTGATTGGCAAGAATCGTTTGATGGTTACTATCAAAGAAATGATGACAGTGATGCCGAGCGGAAGGAGGGCCTTCCACCACAGTTCCGTCCGCTTTATCCTACAGGACAAGCGGCGTTTAGCCCCAACCGTAAGCGCATGATGAGCCGTTCGGTGATTTCGTGTAGCTCTTGCCGATCAACACCGATATCGTCTTCGCCTCCCAAAACGTCATAGTACGTTCGCAACGCCCCGCAGATTTCTATCATCTGTTCCATCTCATGGTTGGAAAGCGTCACTAATACCGTCCCGCCGTGGAGTTCGTGTTTTCGGCGGCGGGTCATGATCTCGGATAAATGCTGCACACGCAGAACGCTCATGAAACCCGTCAGCTTCATCGCTGTTTCGGCTTTGGAATAGTTGCACATCAAGCACGTTGCGGCGATGCACATCTGTTCATATAGGTCCTTCTGGAGCAGGAGGACGGACAATATTTTCTTTCTTCTCATGGCTCATGCACTCACCCATGGCAAGTGCCTCTCTTTCTGATTGCTCTAACAAACGCGGCACATCCGATAACAAGGAACGGCAGGAATATGCCCTGCCAATCTTTGCCCCAGGGCCGTTCACACACGGCAAAAGGTGAAATACCTGATGCCGTACAGTGAAGTTGATAGATTCTGTTGAGCCATTGATGTTGTTGATACATAGAAAGCCACCACAGACCGAGGCACAGGCTGAACCATAATCGGCAGCACTTCATGGCGGACGGGGTTAAGCCCCAGTCGTCGGATGTTCGTTAGTCAAAGGCTCGAAACCAATCAAAAGGCGCGAGCCAGTCGCATGAGCAAACCGTTCCAGTGTTCTCATGGAGGGGCGTGTCTTCCCGCCCTCAAGACGGGCAATAACGGGTTGAGTCGTTCCCATCTTTTGAGCCAGCTCCTCTTGTGTCAGGCCGGCACGGGTTCTCGCCTCGATGACTGCGTTAGCCAAGGCGAACTCTTCTTCGAGAGCGTCGTACTCTTTCTGGTACGACTCATTCTTCATCCATTTCTTATGAAGGTCTGATATACGAGTCATAGTTGCACCTCTTTCATTCCAATGCTCCCGCACGGGCGAGAGCCAGCTCAATTTCGCGGCGCGGTGTTTTCTCGGTCTTCTTCACGAAGATCCGAACAATCACCACTCTCTTCACGGTGGCCGTGACATACAGAGCCCGTGAAATCCCGCTCTTTCCCTTCAACCGCATTTCCCACAATTTGCCTTCGATATGCTTGATGTGGGGCTCCCCTACTCGTTCCAAACCGTGTTCTTGAATCAATGCGGCTATTCGAGCGAGCCTTGCCTTCATGTCATCAGGCAGAGCTTCGATTTCATCATCTACGGTTTCGTTCAGGGTCTCTACTGTCCAAGCCATATCTAAATATACCAAAAATGGTATAATTTGGGAAGGACTATTTTTAACCCCTTCCGACAATCAGCTATCCCGTTGTTATGAATGATAACGTCCTTTATATGTCATAATATCACTACCTAACAGGAGAGTCCCATGAACGAACCGACCGTCAAGATTTCCGTTGAGTTGTCCGAGGCAGAGGCATGGGCTTTCG
>Ga0233425_10011139_pt1 | contig 10611 bp, 7 predicted proteins | sample Watercolumn_Towu_2_FD_181712 | JGI IMG/M metagenome (GOLD analysis project Ga0233425, IMG submission 181712) | Freshwater microbial communities from Lake Towuti, South Sulawesi, Indonesia - Watercolumn_Towuti2014_140_MG | ecosystem: Environmental > Aquatic > Freshwater > Lake | place: Indonesia... | reverse complement strand
TTCCTCGGCAAGGCCGCGGCCGCAATGCTGGCGGCCTTGGGTGCGATGGGCGCCGGCGTGGCAGCGGCCGGCGGCGGTGGTGGGTATGCAGGTGGAGGCGCCCGGCCCGATGCTTTAGATGTCGACAAGTTGGCGAAGTTGCTCGACGACCCAGGACTTACCACGGAACAGCGCGTGATGAACATCGTGCGTTATGGCTTACGGTTTCCAGAGGGACAGGCCATCACACGCGAAATGCCGTTCGTTCAGGATCCCAAGAACCTTCCGCCCGGCGTGGTCCGCGCCCGCAGGGAGATCGAGAAGCGGTTCCCCGTGAAGATTTCCGACGCTGCGTTGAGGGAACTGAAAACGGTGGGCGAGTTGATCGATATCGTCGAGAAGGCCGTAGAGAAACGCAAAGCGGCGGTCGAGAGCCGCAAGCCGGAGAAGAAAACGTCCGAGAAGATGCCGCCCGACCGAGTCGATGTCCACGTGCATCCCTTTTCCGTGCGTCCGGAACCGGGGTCCGGTTTCCGCGGTCCGCCAGGGAGCAGGTGAGGGCGTCGCGCGGCGGTTTTTCCCGGCAACGCAAGGCACAAAGGACGTGGCGAGGCACGTGTGTTATGCTGAAGCATAACCTACTTGTTCCGAGGTCAGAGCCATGAGCCGACAGATTCCCAAGGGGGTCGAGGTGCTGGTGCATAAGGCGGCCGTCGATCCGGTTTTTCGGGCCGATCTGCTGGCCCGCCGTGCGGCCGCGGCCGAGGACATCGGCCTGCCGCTGGAGGCAACGGAAGCCGCCATGCTCGCGGCGGTTCCGGCCGCGCAATTGGAAACGATCATCGCCCGTACCAGCGTGCCCGAAGAACATCGCCGGGCCTTCCTCGGCAAGGCCGCGGCCGCAATGCTGGCGGCCTTGGGTGCGATGGGCGCCGGCGTGGCAGCGGCCGGCGGCGGTGGTGGGTATGCAGGTGGAGGCGCCCGGCCCGATGCTTTAGATGTCGACAAGTTGGCGAAGTTGCTCGACGACCCAGGACTTACCACGGAACAGCGCGTGATGAACATCGTGCGTTATGGCTTACGGTTTCCAGAGGGACAGGCCATCACACGCGAAATGCCGTTCGTTCAGGATCCCAAGAACCTTCCGCCCGGCGTGGTCCGCGCCCGCAGGGAGATCGAGAAGCGGTTCCCCGTGAAGATTTCCGACGCTGCGTTGAGGGAACTGAAAACGGTGGGCGAGTTGATCGATATCGTCGAGAAGGCCGTAGAGAAACGCAAAGCGGCGGTCGAGAGCCGCAAGCCGGAGAAGAAAACGTCCGAGAAGATGCCGCCCGACCGAGTCGATGTCCACGTGCATCCCTTTTCCGTGCGTCCGGAACCGGGGTCCGGTTTCCGCGGTCCGCCAGGGAGCAGGTGAGGGCGTCGCGCGGCGGTTTTTCCCGGCAACGCAAGGCACAAAGGACGTGGCGAGGCACGTGTGTTATGCTGAAGCATAACCTACTTGTTCCGAGGTCAGAGCCATGAGCCGACAGATTCCCAAGGGGGTCGAGGTGCTGGTGCATAAGGCGGCCGTCGATCCGGTTTTTCGGGCCGATCTGCTGGCCCGCCGTGCGGCCGCGGCCGAGGACATCGGCCTGCCGCTGGAGGCAACGGAAGCCGCCATGCTCGCGGCGGTTCCGGCCGCGCAATTGGAAACGATCATCGCCCGTACCAGCGTGCCCGAAGAACATCGCCGGGCCTTCCTCGGCAAGGCCGCAGCCGCGATGCTGGCGGCCGTCGGTGCAATGAGCGGAGGCGTGGCCGCCGCGGGAATTGGCATCGGCGGCATCCGGCCCCAAGACCCGCCGGGCGGCGGCACGTTCGGCATCCAGCCCGACGTGCCCAAGCCCACGCGCGTCAAGCCGAATGTGCCGCCGCCCAAGGAGATCGCCGAGCGCGTCGCGGGCGTTGTCCGCACGGCGCTGAAGCTTGCCGCGGAGGAGGTGGTCGGGCGAGAAACCTCGCTGGTCAAGGACTTGAAGGCCGACACGGCCGGCTTGTCGGCAGTCCGCGACGGCATCGACCGCGAGTTCTCCCTGAAGCTGCCGGCCGACGCGCTGAAGAAAACCACTACCGTCGGCCAGTTGACCGACCGCGTGGAAAAGGCGCTCAAGAACCGCAAGCCGGAGAAGCCCGAGAAGCCGCCGCCGAAGCTGCCGCCGGACCGCATTCCCATCGGCGGCATCCGGCCGAACGGGTGAACCGCGTAACAACGGAGCCGCAAACGGCGGAAGAAGTATAGAGGAACACTGATAATTGCTAATCTCCACTGATTAGTGGTAATCAGCGGCGATTAGCGTTCAGAACTTTCGTGCTCTCGTGTTTTCGTGATCTCTTATTCGTCTTGGATCCGGCCGGACCAAACAGTTCGCCACAGGAGCCTGCAACGTGCCCGCCGACATTACGCTGGTCAACCTGAACATGCTCTTCATGCGTTACGGCGAGGAGGTGGAGCGCGAGCTGCACGTGCCGCTGGGGCCGCTGTATCTGACGCGCGCACTGGAAGACGCCGGCTATCAGGTCGATTTCCGCGACTACCAGTGCGTGCCGTCCGACGACCCGTTCGACATGCGGGTGTTCCTCGATTTCCTCCACGATCCGGCCCCGGTGATCGGACTGAGCTGCATGGCCAACCTGCTGCCGTTCACGGTCATGGCCCTGCGGGCCTTGCGCGAGCGGTATCCCGACCGCACGCTGATCCTCGGCGGCGTGGGCAGCAAGGCCGTGGAAGAGAAGATTCTCACCCGCTTCCCCTGGATCGACATCATCTGCCGCGGCGAAGGCGAGTTGACCGGTCCGGACTTGCTCCGCACGATCCAAGAGCGCGGCGACCTGGGGGCCGTGGATGGGATTTCGTATCGCACCAACGGCAAAGGAACGGGGACGCGTGAAGAAGAGGGGACAGGCACCGAACCGTCGCGCGAATCGGTCCGGAAAGCGGCTTCCGGTTCGGAGCTAGTCCCCTTTTCTCCAGTCCCCGGTTCTTCGATCCATCACACGCCCGACCGCCGGCGGATCAGCGAGCTGGATACGATCCCCTTCCCCGCGTTCGAGAAGGTCGATCTGAAGCGTTACGCGGGCTACGGCATGATGACCAGCCGGGGCTGCCCGTACCCCTGCACGTTCTGCTCGGTGGCCCCGGTGTGGAACCTGGAAAGCCACTCCCGCGGCGCGAAGAACATCGTCGACGAGATGGTATACCTCAACCGCGCGGCGGGCGTCGATCTGTTCCTCTTCCAGGACGAGTTCTTTGTCTCCGGCAAGACGCAGGTGATGAAGTTCTGCCAGGAACTCACGGCCAGCGGCATCAACGTGCAGTGGAAGGCTTTTGGGCGCGTGAACCTGGTGGACGAAGAGATGATGCGGGCGATGGCCGATAGCGGCTGCATCGAACTGCGTTTCGGCATCGAGTCGGGCTCCGACCGCGTGCTGCAACTCATCAAAAAGGGCTTCACCGCGGCCGAGACGCTGGAGGTAGTGCCCAAGGCGGTCGAAATCTTCCCGCGCGTCGACGCCTTCTTCGTGTGGGGCTTTCCCTTCGAGACGATGGAGGATTTCCACCAGTCGCTGTTTCAGATGGTTTCCTTCCGCATGTTGGGGGCGCGGATCCTGCCCAGCCTCTTGTCGCTCTTGCCGCAGACGGAGATCTTCCGCGAGTGGAGCGAAAAGATGCCGCTGGAGTTCTGCCCGTACCTGTTCCCCGAGTTCGTCTTCACCGGGCACGAGGTCTGCCGCGGCGGCCGGGTCGAGCTGCCGGAGAAGCACGCCGAGTATTTCAGACTGATTACCGAGAATCCCGACGTGTTCTCGGGCTTCTTCCACCTCGACTTGGAGCACAACGTGCTGCCGAAGTTGGCGCTCTTGCGGCAGTTCGGCTTCTATCCCGAGCCGCAGCCCGCCGAGGCCACGCCCGAGAGTTGCGGCGCCCACTCGCCGCACGTCCAGCCGCAGGAATTGGCGACGCGCGTGGGAAGATAGCAAACCCTCGTTCCCACGCGGGAGCGTGGGAACGAGGGCGTCACGCAAAGAACCGTGCCTTCTCCACTCTCGTCCCCGGCGCGATCTTTGCCGCAGTTTCCGCAGCGTCGAGCGCCCAGAGAGGGCAGATTTCCACCGGCGCGCTTTCGGCCACCGCGGCGCCGGCCGCTTCGAGCCAGCGGCGGTGCTGGGCGATCATCTGGGCCTGGACCGCTGCGCACGTATCGGCCGCCGCGCCGGGCGCGTTCTTCAGCGGCGCGAAGCCCTCGGCCGGATCGATCTCGACGACGATAGCATTGGCCGCCGCGGGCATGAGGTCGAAGATGAACCGCTCGAACTTGATCGCGTTGGGCTCCTTGGGCTCGACGCGGTTGCCGCGCTCGTCGACGTGGGCCACCTTCTTCCGTGCGAAGTGGAACGGCAGGCCCGCACTCGAGCCGGCCATGCGTTCTAGGATCGCCACGGAAAACGCGTGGACCGCGATGCTGCCGGCCCAAATCCACAGCGAGCCATCGGCGTTGCGACGGCCGGCCAGGTCGTCGGACAGGTCGCTGTATTCGACCACCATCAACCGGCCGTCCACTTGGATTACGTTCCCCAGCCTGTCCAGTGGGTCGCGCTTGGCCACCACCTGGCTCGACATCTCCGACTCGGAGAGCAGGTGATAGCCGAGGAACTCGGGCGAGCAGATATCGACCAGCGGATTGTCGACCTGGAAGTAGAACAGATGTTCGATGCCGCGGCGCCGCATGTCTTCCAGCGCCCCGCTCCGCCGCAGCGCGGCCAACATGCCGCCGTGACCGTCGGGGCTTGTGGCGATGCGGTCGGGCCGCTCCAGGAGCACTTGCCCCGTCTGCTCATCAACCGCCGGCATCGTCCCCTGGCAAAAGACCTGCAGGTCGTCCGCCGGCAGCCCGAAGCGGCCGTGCTGGGCGAAGAACGCGAGCGTTTCGTCGTGCGTGGCGGGGCTGGTCATCAAGTAGAGCGGAATGCGGACGCCGTAGCGGCGCGCGGCGGCCAACATCTTCTCGACGTGAATCTGGAACAGCGTCCGCCCCGAGACCGGCCCGATGAGGAACATCCCCTTGGGATGATCGAAGCCCAGGCGCGTCCCTTGCCCGCCGGCCACGAGAATCACGCCGATTTGCCCGGCGCGCAGTGCTGCGGTCCCGCGCTCCTGGGCTTGTTGCGGCGTGAAGCGGTTTTGCGCTGTGTCCAGCCGGAATGCGGGCGGCGGCTGCGACCGCTCGACCAGGTCGCGGAAGTTCGTCTGGTCGCCCCGCGCGCGGAAGAGCCGGGCGATCAGCCCGAAATCGATCTGCCCGATCTGCGCGGCCAGCGACGCACGTTGCGTTGCGTCGAGCGAGTCCCAGAATCGCAGCAGGTGCTGCTGGTTGTGCTCGGTCAGCGTATGGAGGAGTTGCTCGTTCATCCTCTTACCCTCGTTCCCACGCTCCGCTTGGGAACGGACTGCATGGGACGCTCTGCGTCCTTGATCGTCCCGCGATGCGTTTGCATCGCGTCCAGTCCCGAAGGGACGACAGTCAATAGCCTGGGGCTGACGCCCCGGGCTATTGACTGCCGCCGCTTCACGGCTCCACGCCATACTCTACACCACGGACGCGGAGCGTCCAAGACGTGCGTTCCCACGCGGGAGCGTGGGAACGAGATTGTACCACCGCCGCGTCACACCTTCGTCGCCAGTTTCTTGGCCAGGCGTTCCAGCGGGCGGCTGCAATCGTCGATGGGCAGGTGGGCCTGGATGAGGCTCATCTGTGTCTTGTCGGCCAAGGCGGCCCGCAGCGCCCGGTCGAACTCGCCTTCGGTGCGGACTTCGTACCCCGCGCCGCCACCGAGAATCTCCGGCAACCGGTGGTAGTGCCAAGGCCGGATGTTGTTGAACTCGTGCTCGCCGGCGTGCAGCAGGCGTTCGGTGCCGTAGCCCTTGTTGTCCAGCACGATGACCACCGGGTTGAGCCCGTAGCGGACGATGCTCGACAGTTCCATGCCCGTCATCTGGAACGCGCCGTCACCCACGAGCACGACCGGCCGCAGGTCGCGGCGCGCGACGCCGATGCCCAGCGCCGCCGGCACGGCAAAACCCATCGACGTGTAGTAGGCCGGGCTGACGTACTCGGTCTGCCGGTGGATCAAGAGTTCACTTGACGCGAAGAGCGCGTCGCCCACGTCGGCGATTACGACCGTCGTTTCGTCGAGCGATTGGTTGAGCCGCGCCATCAGCCGGCGGATTGTCAGCCGCTCGTCGCCGCGGAGCACGAACTCGACGCCGTTGTACGCCGGCCGCTCGGGCAGCGTCCGCGGCGGCGTCTTCAATTCGGCGGCGATCAACCCGTCGATGAAGTCGGCCAGCAGCACGCCGTGATAGTGGTGGTGGCTGATGCGGAGCGATTCGCTGGTGGCGTAGATGCAGCGGCCGGGCGCGAGGTTGGCGGTGAAGATGCCCATGTTGATGTCGGTCATGAACTCGCCGAGGATCAGCAGGCAATCGCTCTCTTCGACGAACTGCGTGACCTCCTCGCGGCCCATCGCCCCTTCGTAGATGCCGACAAACAGCGGGTGCGTCTCGCTCACCACGCTCTTGCCCAGCACCGTGGTGACCATCGCCATGCCGGCCCCTTCGGCCAGCCGGAGCAGCCGGTCTTGCAGGCCGAAGCGGTGGATCTCGACGCCGGCGAGGATCACCGGGCGGCGGGCCTCGGCGAGCCGGCGGGCGGCCTCGACCACGGCCTCGTCGAGCACGTCGGCGTCGCTGGCGGGCACGCGGGCCGTGGGCGAATACTCGCCCGGCGGGACGACGTTGACCATATCCCGCGGCAACTCGATGTAGCCCGGCCGCCGGTAGCGGAGCACCGTGGCCAGCACGCGGTCGATCTCGCGGAAGGCGGTCGAGGGGTCGTTCAAGGCGGCGTCGGCCACGCACAGGCGGCGGAAGACGTCGGACTGCGTATGAAAATCCTTCACCTTGTGGTGCAGGAGCGGATTGCCCGACCGCTCGCGGAGGCCGGGCGAGCCGCTGATCACCACCACGGGCGATTTCTCGGCGTAGGCCCCGGCGGTCGAGTTGCACACGCTCAGCCCGCCCACGCAGTAGGTGACGCACACGGCCCCAATGCCGTTGATGCGCGCGTAGGCGTCGGCCGCGTAGCCGGCGCAGTCCTCGCGCGTGCAGCCGACGAGGTTCAAGGGGCTCTTCTCCAGCATGGCGTAGAATGCCAGCACGTAGTCGCCGGGGATGCCGAAGACGTCGCGGACCCCGCATTCCAGGAGCCGCCGGATCAGGTAGTCGCCTATCGACGCGGTCATGCATGTTCCTTCCTCGTTCCCACGCTCTGCGTGGGAACGCACTCACCGGACGCTCCGCGTCCTCTGACTCTCCGACGGACTCTGCTCTCGGACGGTACTCCGCATCCCGGACGCGGAGCGTCCCATCCTTGCGTTCCCACGCGGAGCGTGGGAACGAGGGGTGGGTTACTTCTCAATTCTATACAAATGCGTCTTGGTGCGAAGGTAGATCGCCTTTCCCGACGCGGCCGGCGAGGCCATGCAACCGGCGTCCAGCTTGTTGGCGGCCAATTGCTTGTACTCGCCACCGGGGGCCAACACGACCGTCTTGCCGTCGTGGTCGGGCACGTAGATGCGTCCGTCGGCCACCAGCGGCGAGGCCGAGAACTCGCCGCCCACGCGCGTCTGCCAGAGCAACTTGCCCGTGACCACTTCGATGCTCGACGCCACGCCGCTGTCGCTGACCATGTAGATCGCCTCGCCGACGATGACCGGCGTGGGCTTGGCGGGCACGCCCTTGCGGTGTTTCCAGACGACGTGGCTGGCGGTCACGTCGCCGCGGCCGTCGGGCCGCACCGCCCAAAGCTCGGGGCTGCCGAAACCCGTGTTGATGATCGCCAGCCCCTGGCTGAACAGCGGCCGGGCGACGTTCGAGAAGCCGTCGTAGCGGATCTTCCACAACTCCTCACCCGTCTTCGGGTCGTAGGCCATCGCCGCCTTCGCGCCGGGGCTGAGGAGTTGCTGCCGGCCGGCCGCCGTAATGAGCGTGGGCGTGGCGTAGGCCTTGCGGAGGTCGCCGTCGAGGTTGCCGAACTCGGTCGAACGGTCGGTCTTCCACACGGTCTTGCCGGTCGCCTTGTCGAGCGCGACGAGATACTGCACGTCGAAGCCGTCGAAGTGCAGGATCAACAGGTCGCCGCAGAGAAACGGCGACGAGCCCGGCCCACGGAAGTGGTCGCAGTGCAGGTCACGGCGCTCCCACAGCGTCTTGCCGGTGGCCGTGTCGAGGCAGGCCGTGCCGTAGGTGCCGAAGTGGACGTACACGCGGCCGGCCTCGATCGCGGGCGTGGGCGAGGCGTAACTATTGAGCGGATAGCAGAACTCGGGCTTCTCGACGTCGAAGACCTTCAGGTCGTGGACGATCCGGCCGCTGTCGCGGTTGACGCACACGGCGAAGAGTTGCTTGCCGTCCTTAAGGGCCGTCGTGAGCCAAATCTGCCCGCCCCAGATGACCGGCGACGAATGGCCGCGGTCGTGGATCGGCGTCTTCCACTTGACGTTTTCGGTTTCACTCCAAGTGACCGGCAGGTTCTTTGCCTCGCTCTGCCCGTCGCCCGTCGGGCCGAAGAGCTGCGGCCAGTTGTCGCCCCCGCGGGCAACGCCGGCGCAGAGCAGCAAGACGCTTGCGAAAGCGACAAGAACCACCCTCTCGTTCCCATGCTCTGCGTGGGAACGCACTGTCTGCGACGCTCTGCGTCGGCCGCGCTCGACTGTCACGATGCTATCTCCCGTTGAATATCTTGTCTCTGGGACGCGGAGCGTCCGGGCTGTGCGATCCCGCGCGGAGCGCAGGCACGAGGGTGTTCGCTTTCGCGGCGGAGGTTAGTCTCTGCTGGTTGGCAGCATTGCCCGTTCGGCCAAGGTAATCCTCGCGGGGGCATTGATCTCGACGGTCAGCCGGTCCTTCTCTTGCGTGAGGTCGCGGAGCAGGACGTCCAACTGCTCGATTTCGGCCCGCGCCATGTCGAGATCGACCGACGAGCGGCCGAGACGCTCCGCCACCTTTTGCCTTTCTTCCACGTCGCGGGCCGTCCGCGCGACCATGTCGGCGCCGACGGCGATCTGTTGCTCGAGGGTGCGGATTTCGGCCTTCATTGCGGTCGCCTTGCCCTGGCGGAGTTTGTCGCGGAGTTCCTGCCGCCGCACGGCCAGTTGCTTCTCGACGTCCTGCGCGTAGCGCTGCAACTTGGCGATGGTCTGGGCGTCGGGCGCGGTTTTCGACGGGATGCTGCTTTCGGCGAGCAGGCGTCTTGCCTGGACCAGCGCGGGCACGAGCACCTGGCTGGCGTGCGGATCGGACTGGGCGAGGGCGTCGATTTCCAATTCCGAGAATTCGGCCTCGTCCATGCCCGCCAGCGCGGCCTTGCGCATCTCGAGTTCGGCCTTAACCCGCTGCACGTCGGCCTGCAGGCGGGTGTGCTCTTTCTGCAACTCGAGGAATTGCTCGACGGCCAGTTGCTGTTTCAGCGACGCGCCCTTGCCTTCGGCCGTCCCGAGGAGTTCGGACAACTGCATAATTTCACTTCGCCTTTGGCGCACGCGGCTCGAGACCTCGCTGCAAGCGCGTTGGAGGCGGTCCAGCCTGTCCCCGATCTGATTGCGTTCGACCGCCACGACCTGCGAAAGGTAGGCATCGACGACCGCCTGCACGAGCACTTGCGCTTCGCGCGGATCGCCGCAGCTCAGGCTGACCCGCATGATCTCCGCCTCGCCGGGGAAATCGACGCGGATGTTCTCGGCGAGCCACTCGACCGGATCGCGATACCGGCGGTCGACATCGAGGTCTCTTACATCTGGTCCACGTACTGCGGGCACCAGGACGAAGTGGGCCTTGAGCAGTTCGGCCTGGGTCCGCTTGTAGACCTCGAATTCCCTGTCGGCCGCCGGTTCCAACCGCGGGAAGGCGATGCTCGGTTGCCGAAAGCCCACGCGCAGCAGGGAGGTGGACGTGTAGGTCGGTCCGCCCGCGGCCACGCGCTTGACGACTTTGCCGACGGCCGACTTGGGCTGAGTTTCGTCGGCCGCGGGCGCGGTTTTCGCAGCGGGCGCCGTCTCGCCGTTGGCCGAGTTGGCCGCGCTGCCGCAGCCGGCGGAGCACAGCAGCCACAGGGCAACCGCGGCCGTCGCGCACGCCGCCGCTCCGCACAATCCACACCTCGCGTACCCCGCCCGATGATCCGCGTTCATGGCCAAGACCTCCTCGGCTTTCATGGGATGGTTTTTGCGTCGCCCATCGCACTACGGATGATTGTCGCTTGCCGCATGGGTGGTGTCAACCGAGGTCCGCGCATCGTCATTGGCCACCCGACGAGAACGGGGCGGCAGTGCAACTGCCGCCCCAACGAGAATGGACGCGGAGCGTCCGAGGCGTGCGTTCCCACGCAGAGCGTGGGAACGAGATGCGCGCTACTCCCCTTCGATCATCCCCTTCACCTGCCGGCGGGCCTCGTCGAGCGTGAGGCGGACTTGCGGCAGGCGCAGGAGCGGATCGAGCGCGTCGTCGTCGTCCGCTTCCGAATGGACGCGGTCCAC
>Ga0233425_10011138_pt1 | contig 10612 bp, 14 predicted proteins | sample Watercolumn_Towu_2_FD_181712 | JGI IMG/M metagenome (GOLD analysis project Ga0233425, IMG submission 181712) | Freshwater microbial communities from Lake Towuti, South Sulawesi, Indonesia - Watercolumn_Towuti2014_140_MG | ecosystem: Environmental > Aquatic > Freshwater > Lake | place... | reverse complement strand
AGCGCGGTGGGGCCTACGCTCCGGCTTTCTTCTTTCCCTTGGGCGTCCGGCCTATCGTTCCGGAGGCCTTGCGGGCCTCGATGGACTTCTTCAAGTTGTCGGGGATGCCCCGGGCCTTGCCGGACTTTTGCCGGTTGGCGGACAACCCCTTGGCACACAAAGGCTGGCGGCGTTTCAGGCCGTATTTTTCGCGGTACTGGCGCCCGTCGAGCCCGTGGGAAGCCAGATGCTTCGCCGAGAGCATCTTGAACTCCTGCCCGCATTCCAGGCAGACGATCTTGTTCTTCTGAATAGATTTCTCCGGGGTGAGATCCGTGGCGGGGGCAGACTCGCCGGCAGCCAGGCTGGCCTCTGCCCCTTGCAGTTCCTGCAGGGTCTTGTAGACATTCTGCAATCCGGCCTTGATGTCATCAGCCGTCATGGCCGTGCTGGAACATTGCGCCGTGATGATGCTCGCTGCCATTTCAACCAGGGTCATCGACATATTGGTCCTTCCTTTCAATCTTGGTGTGGTTCAGACGGCGACACTGTCCAAATGAATCATTTCTTTCTTCACGCCGCCAGTTTCTATTCATCTCTTATATCATTCTTTGGTTTTTTGCAATACATCAAATTTTGATCAAAATTTCTTCTTGCCTTTTGAAGCCACTCTTTCGGGACTGTCCGGAGAAAACCGAACCGGTCCACCCGCCGGTCCAGAAAGAGACCGGAAGCCCCAGCCCTTTGAGCCGGGTCGCCAATGGCGTACCGGGTGAGGGTCGCGCAAGGGGGGATACAAGGGGGGGTAAAATCACGAGACCGAAAACAACGGACGGCAACAAGGGGTCACGGAAAAACCGAGAAAGCCAAACCGTCCGGCTTGACCCCCCTCCTGGCTATCGCCGAACAGGAGGAATTCGCCGGGCAGTGTTCAACTTCCGAGCCGAAATCGCGCCGGGACTCAACCCCGGCCCTTGCCCTCGAAAAGGATCTTGTTGCCCTCGGGGTCATGCATGACTGCCAGGAGATCATCACAGGCGCCCCAATCGAATTCCGGGTGGGCCGCCCTGGCCTCGGCGACCTTGGCTTTGAACGACTGGAGCACATCGCTCGCCACCGACTGGGCATGGCGGCCGACCCCGTTGCTGGAGATGAACAGGTAGGCGTCGAGGAGGTCCGCGATCTTGAGCAGGCGGGAAGCGGGGTGCGGGGCAAGCTCTTCCTTGAGTTTTTTGAGAAATGGCGCGATCTCGTCCTCGATGATGTCGATTGGATTCTCGATGCCGTTCTCACGGCAGATCTGAGAGATCCGGCGTTTGTACGGTGAAGCGATGTCGGTACAGGTCACCAGCTCCGGGGTGTCGTGCCAGAGCGCGAGCTCAAGAAGCCGGAGCCGGAACCCGTCAGGGAGCCCTGCCCCGAAGATCTCTTTTGCGAGCCAGTTCACGATCATCGCCACCAGATAGTGGTGCTCGGCAATCGTCTGAGGCCGTGAGGTCTTGATCGAGTGCCAGCGGGTCATCTCGCCCGACCGGGCGATGTCGCACATCCCAAGCATGACGCCAGGCGCCGACTTCGGTTTTTTTTCCTGCTTTTCCTTTTTTATCATTGGTTCTCCTTTGCAGGGGCCAAGCCCTTGCGGGATCTGGGTGGCCTGCCCGGTTGCAGAAACACACGCTGGTCGCGTTCTCTCGGGCAAGACCCGCCGCAGACCTTGCATGCGATGCCTTGGGCCATAGCCTGCGGATTGCAACCGGTCCCGGCCAGGGCCGGCCGTCAAGAGAACCTGACCGACCAAGCCTCCGCCTGGGCCCAAGCCGCCGCTGCCTCGGCGGCCGGGTTGTCGGCGAACGGATGGGGGTCCCCGGCGGCCAGGCCGAATTCAGCGGTTTCCTTGGCGCATTCGCCGCAGAGCCGGATCCCAGTGCGGGCGACAATCACCCTGGCCGGCCGTTCAGGATGGATATGGCAGGGGTTCGACAGGCTCGGGGCCGGGATTGTCGCGCAGCCGGCGAGCGGGCTCAAGCTGCGGCCTCGCCGTCCCAGTCGGGGAAGAGCACGTCTTCGACCGGGGCGAGGATATGCTTGCCGGTGAGGCACATCTCCGGCCGTTCCGCCTTCCGGAAGGCCTGGCAGCGGCCAGGCCCGGTCTTGCGCATCAGCGCGGCGTCTGGGCTCCCGGCTTCGGCGTGCCCGAACCGGAACAGGGCACCGACCGGCAATTCGGCAAAGACATACGGCCTCGGCCTCGGCCCCGCCCATGGGTTTCTGACGATTTCCACTTGCTCGTTCATGTCGCTTCCCTCCGCCCGCAGGCTTTATCTTCAGCCGGCTCGATCACCGTGGTGACCGGGCCGGCCGTGGTCTCAACCGTGACCGTGACCCGCCCGGGCCGGTCGCAAAAGTCGAAGGCCTCGCCGTTGATGATGGCGTCGAAGCCCGGCTCGATCCCCAGCTCCTCGCGGAGGAAGGACACCCCGGTCACGAGCTTGAACAGCGCCCCGTGTTCGATCACGAACTCCGCAAGCTCTGAATACTTGGCCTTGAACGGCTCGCAGTAGGGCAGCCGGGTCCGCCGCGACCCGGCGTCCAGCAGCCTGATGCCGAACCGGTCCCGGCTCAATTCGTCGATGACCGGCCCGCACTCCGGGCGTGGCTCCAACACGATCTCTCTGCTCATCACAGACCTCCTCGCAAATAGGGGGGGAGACCTCCCCCCTTCGCGGGAGACCGATTTCGGAGCCGGGGCGTTGGGCCGGTTCGTTCTCGATGGCTTCATTATACTCGAAAAAATGAGAACAAGAAATAGTAAAAGCGTTCTCAAGATAAGTTGAAACAATGCAAAAAGAAATTTTTAAGTTTATCTATGAAGCGGATTTTCCGTTTTAATCATCTCTGGAATGTTGCGCATAAAATCTAAAAGAATCAAAATGAAAAATCCGTCAAAGATTGCAACGCCAACCTGCAGTTTGCCTGCGCCCCCTGGCCTCTCAGGCCGCCGAGTCCGCTGAAAAATATCCACCTGTTTTCTCGGCGTATCCTACTGATTTCAAAAATCAAATTTTATTTCTAATTTGAGAGTCTATTTTTTGTTTGTCTTTATAGAAACGCCGGCCTATTCTGACCCTATCCATTTCCTTTGGATGTTGTCGGATCTTTGACAACTTGGTTCGACGGACAAGCGTATTGTTCGTCATTGGTTCCAATCTTGGTCACGTCTGCGGCTCGACTGCGACGTTTTGGCCGGGATTGGTTCACCGAAGTCCTGTATGCAAATACAGGCAAGCATCAGCCGCCGGGTCCCCTGACCCGTCAACGGCTTAAAAGTTTGAAGCCGCCCCAGGACCAAAGCGTCCAGGCTCGGCACGAGAACAGGTTCCACCCTCCATCAAGCCTCAACTGGCCAGCAGCATCCAGGCCATCCCCTCGAGGCTTTCGACCACCGCAGTTTTCCTTGAAGGTTTCTGTCGCATCCCCCACATGGTTTGGCAAAGCAGTTCTGGTTGGTTCTGTGGCTGTTTGCGTCCGCTTGCGCACGTTTTCCTGCGCCCGCTCGCCTGTGACGCATCGCCGCAGTTTGCCCAGATTTGCCACCCCAAGGGATTGCCGGAATCTTCAAGGCCTCTGCGCCTTGGCCGTGCCTCGCGAACAGTGCGGGGTGATTGGAAGTGGAACAACCACAAAACACCGCTCTTCGAGCGGGTGGCTTGAAAGACAGCGCCCGCACGATGGGGAGCGGCATGTCTTCTCGCCATTGATGATGGAGGGAAAGATATGAAGGCATCAGTATCGCTGGGGCTCTTGCAGACCCTGGCCAAGAATATCGGGATGGCCCTCGTGCCCACCGCGAAAGCGGAGCGGGCGAAGAAGGTCGTCCCGATGGAGATCGAGCCGGCCGTGATCGTTGTCCCGGTCACGGAACCGGCGCAAGTTGTGGCGTCACCGGCAGTGGTGGATCCCGTTCTCGAGGTTGCGACCACAGGGTGGGCCTGTGGCCTGTTCCCTTGGGAGCAGGAGATCCTGGTGAAAGCGCTCAACCCCATGCACCCCTCGCAGTTTCAGGGGGTCAAGTGGGGTGTAAGCAAACGGCAGATTCTCGCCGTGCGCTTCCCCCAGGACCAGGCCACCCGGGACCGGTACCAGGCGTCCCTTCGACGCTTGGGCTTCGAGGACAATGACCCGTTCCTGGTCAAGGAGTTGACCGGGAACGAGGTTGTTCTTGAACTCGAAGTTGTGCCGACCCCCGCGCCAGCGGAGGCCGACACGACCGCCGGTCTTGACCTCGAGGTTGTCGAGCTGGAGACCCCAGCCACGGCGGCCCCGACGGAAGCTGCCCCGGCCACCACCGCCCCCGCGAGAGCGGCGACGTTGTTTCTCGACCCAAAGGTCGAGAAGATTATCATCCGTGGGTTTCACGGCTGGGATCCCCGGCCAGAAGGGTTGATAGCGATCAACGTCCGCGAAGGGAAGTTGATCGCCGAAGGAGAGGACCTACACCGGTTTTCGGACCGGATGTATGTCCTTAAATTCAAGAGGACGGCGCGGAACCGCTGGGAGAAGATCATCCCGGCGGCCATCTACGCCGCCCTCGAGTCGTAGTTCTCCAACCCAACCCATCGAGCGAAGGGACCTGTTGAGCAATCAACGGTGAACCTGAAACCTCGTTGGCGTTGGGTTGGACCGGTTCGCCTCCGGATAAAGAAGGCGCTTGCCCAGGAAACCGTTTCCCCGGTCCTGGCTCGTATCAAAGGGGAACCAATGGCCCACTGGCCAAGGAGATGAGAAACGACGCTCACCCCCCTGGCTATGGCCAGATTGCGTCTTTTTCATGGAGTCCTCCTTGGCCTGGGTCACCAACCCAGAAAAGCCCTGACCGTTTGGCGAGAAACCAACGGAAAGGGCAAAGGTCAAGGAGAGAAACCATGATTGAATTCACGATGAGCAGCCCGCAGGAAGCCACCGTCGCAATGAGTGCCTTTCGGTCGAAATTGAATCGTCAGGTGCAATTGGATGGATGGTCTGTCGTATCCGACATGTCGGACACGACCCCCAGAACCTTCGTTCAAGGGAAGGTGTTCGGCCACGAATATATTCGGCCCGGCCGCACCGAGATCTTTGAAGTGGAAGAGTTTGGTTACTTCAGGGTCAAGGACGTTGAGGGGCGGGTAGTGGTATTAACTCAACCCCATCCCGATTTTATTCAGCTGTGCGGGCTCCCTCTCGCGCAGCGGATGATCAAGCAGGTCGTCGATGCCTTCCGGCGGCTGACGACCTACGAAGAAGAGGATTCGGGAGGTATTGCAGCTTGACCTTCCGGGTTCTTTTTCGGTGGTGGGATCCGAACCCGTTTCGTCTCGCGGATTCGGATCCCTTCAAGGACAAGCAGATCGAGGTCGATCAGCACGAGCTGGCCAACACGATCGCTCGAATCACCGGGCATAAGGATCGGTACGAGGTCCTCCTCGTCCAGCCGAACCTGCCCGAGTGCTGCGAGTAGGCCTGGTCCTTGAAACCGGGGTGGTCGCAATCCACCTGGCAACAGAAAAAAAACTCGAACCGGCGAATCCGGAGACCGCCGCAGCCGATGGAAATCAGCCTATCGGTTACGGCACTCAAGCAGCACCCCACCCCCGGCCCAGCGCCAAGGAGGAGATCAACCCCACTTGGCACGCCGGGGGACTCTCATGTCTTCCTCCTTGGCCTGGGTCATCCAACCCAAAGAAAGCCACGCCCGCCGCGCCCTGAGCGAATGCATCAGGAACCAGGCGGGCAAAGGAGGATGTATGAAAGTTCAAACTCTGTTTTCATTCTTGGAGGCGGCGAAGTTGGCTGCCTCCGTCCCGGTCATCAAGGGACGTCCGCAAGGGATGGTCCCACTGACAAAGGAGGGCTTCCGTGCGCTTATGTTGCGCCGGCAGCCCACGGCCCCGGCCCCTGTCACGGTCATCCATAAGGAGGAGCTCGCCGACCTCATCGCCTCCCAGGCCGAAGATCTGGCCCGGGAGAAAGAGATCGGCGTCGAGCTCCTCGACGGCGACACCGATCACCTCGACCGGCCCCAGCCATCCCGCTGGCTGGCCGAGGAAACCGAGGACGGCCACGGCTTTGCCCGCGGCCAAGATCCCACAAAGGCGCTCTACGACCAGTTTTCATAGGTCGTAGGCGCCCACACCCCCCCGGCCCAGCGCCAAGGAGGAGATCGACCCCACTTGGCACGCCGGGGGTCTATCTGCCGTCTTCTCCTTGCGCTGGGTCATCCACCAGCAGTTCCCCCAAGCCGCCCCGCCGGCAAGCTCGCCAGGCCACCGCGGAAGAGGGGGAAAAAAAGGAGAAGTCAAATGGGTAAGTCTCTTTTTGAGGTCTTCGGGGTCACAAGCCCCGTAAGTGACCCCACCAAAATTCCGGTGGACGCAGTGTGTCCCATCGGGACCCATGCCGAGGTCCAGCCGGACCCGGCATTCGTTTTCGCCTACCAGACGCTCCGGCGTCTGCTGCGGGCGATCAAGAAAACCGTGCCCCTGTGGATTTGGGGACCGTCTGGCTGCGGCAAGACCGAGCTCGTCGTCCAGACGGCAGCTCGGCTCAACCGTCCCTGCCACGTCATTCCCTTCGGGGAAGAGACGAGTGTCAGGGAGCTGATGGGTTGCTTCCGGTTGGAAGGCGGCCAGACGAAGTTTGTCTATGGCCGCTTGACCTCGGCCATCATGACCCCCGGCGCGGTGGTCGTCCTCGACGAGTTCCCGCAAGCCCCCCCGGGTATCGCGGGACAATTGAACCGGTTCCTGGAGACCAAGCAGCTGGTCATCCAGGAAACGGGCGAGATCGTCAAGGCCGCCGCCGATGTCGTGGTCATCGCGACCGCGAACACCGCTGGTGGACAGGATGAAACCGGGCTGTACGCCGGCAACCATCCACAGAACGCCGCCACCCGAAACCGGTTCACATCCGGTCTCCGGGTGGCGTACCCGACCCCGGCCGAGGAGGTGAAAATCCTCCAGGCCAAGCACCCGCTGGCCGACACCGTCCTCGGCGCCCCGACACCGGAAAAGAGTTTCACCGGCTCGGTCGCGCAGTTGGCGGCCGATATCCGCGACCTCGTCGAGTCGGGCGCGGTCTCCCATGTATTCAGTATCAGGACGTCCCTGGCGTTCGTAGAGTCTACGCTTGACTTCACGGACGTCAGAGAGGGGTTTTCGTCGGCCTACTACGACCTGCTCGCTGATTCGGAGCGGCCTGTAGTAGCCGAAGTCTTCCACCGGACCTTCAAGGTTCGGCTGGAAGGCTGATTCGAGGAGGTGCTGACATGCCCTACCTCAGTCCAACCTTGGCACCACCACCACCAGCCCCGGAGGCTTCCACGGATCCGGGCGCCACTCCAGTCTCGGAGCCCTTGATCGCTTGGGAAGCAGCCTCCCCGGTTTCACCGGAGGCCATCACCCACGCAATCGGGATCGTCTCCGAGACGATCCAGGCCGCACGCTGTCTGAAAGACAACGTCTCGGTCGTTCTCGCCGGGACCGCTGACCGACCGCACGTGCAGTTCGCGGAGTTCATGGTCAGCGGGCTTATCAAGTTCGGCTACCCGCCGGATGATTTCGTCCAGAAGCTGCCTGCCCGAGAGCAGCAGCTTTTGTCCGAGGTCAGCCGCGACGGGTGGCTGAACTTGCAAGGCAGAGGGCAGGGGGCGGTCTTTTCCGGCGGCTGGGTCGATTTCCCAGTCCGGCTGTTCTTCCGCATCCTGGCCGTCCGTGCCCAGGTCACTGTCCACGATAACATCGAGGGCTCGACTTGGGACCGGGCGGCTGAAGGGTTTTCTCCTGATGGCTGCGACCAGTTTCCCTGGTTCGGGCATTGGGAGGAGATCAAGGCTCAGCTGAAGAAACGCTGGATCGTCGCAGGCGAAGGTTCGATCGTGATCAAGGCTGATGTCGCGGCCCTGAACCCAGAGATCGGCCTCTTTGCCTGGTGACGGTCCAGCACGGCCGCCCCCAACATCAACTCTACCCCCGGTCCAGCGCCGGCGAGCCAAGGCCCCTGTTGAGAAATCAACGGAAAAGCCAAAGCCCTGCCGACGCTGGAACCAACCGGACCGGCCCGCACACCGGAACCCAACGTGCGCTTGCCCAGGAAACCGTTTCCCCGGTCCTGGCTCGTATCAAAGGGGAACCATTGGCCCACTGGCCAAGGAGATGAGAAACGACGCTCACCCCCCTGGCTATGGCCAGATTGCGTCTTTTTCATGGAGTCTCCTTGGCCTGGGTCACCAACCCAGAAAGACTCCCCGGCCCGCATGACGTGAAGTCATCGGAATAAATAGGGGAGAAAAACAACAAGGAGACGACAATGAACAAGATCATTTTGTGTGTGATGCATTTCTCAATCAGCCTGCTGTCCGCTTCGCGGATGGCAGATTCCCAGAAAGTCCGGTCGATTTTGGATCTGGCGGGTACCCTCCCGGAGCAGCTGAAGGCGTTGCTCCGGCAAGAGGTGTTCCCCAAGGCGTTGTTGCAGCCTTTGGGGCTCGTCAAATCCAAGGTCGAGACCCTCCTGGCCCGCTACGGCGCCAAGTCCGACCTCTTCGGCTGGGTCATCCCGGCCGACCGCGCCGATGAAATCTTCGCGGAGCTCGAGAAGCTTCGGGAAGAGTTCATCACAGCCAAAGCCGAGTTCCTCGCGGCCTATGGCGCAGCCTGCCAGAAACACCTGGCCGACCTGGCTCAGAAGCTCGCCGGGTTCCCACACTTGGCTGAGTTCCTGGACGTTGTCCGGGACAAACAGCCGCGGGTGTCCTATCTGGAACGCCAGATCGACTTCCTCCTCATCCGACCCCGGATGGTGGAGGTGTCGGATCTGGTCGAAGTCGTCCTGGTCCAGGACGACCTGCACCAACGGTTGTCCCGAGATCTGTTGGCTCGGGCCCAGGAGCTGCAGACCGCCAACCGCCCGACCACCTGGTTGGGAGGGATTGGCGAGCTGGCGACCAAGTTGCGAGGCTTGGGGTATCTCAACGCGGCGTATTTCCGAGCCGCGGACTCGCTGGATGCGGTCACGGTCCGTTTCAAACCAGGCCGTCCCAACGCAGCATTTTCAGCTGCGGAACGGGACCTGCTCCTGGCGGTTCTCGGCGTCCTCGCGGACAGCAAGAGGCTCGACCAGTTTCTGACCTCTGGCCAGTTGCCGGTCATGCTTGGGCCTATCCAGGCTCAACCGGCCCTGACCGCCCCGGTTGTTGTCACACCGGAACCGACGGTCCAGCTCGCCCCGGAACCAATCCCGGCCCCCGCCCCGGCCGTCGTCGTCGCCGGGCCCGTTCATCAGGACGAGCCCGCAGCCGATGACGAAGACATCCTGGACCTCCAGGATGTCCAGGTCGCCCCGGCGCCCAAACCCGTTGTCTGGGTTCAGGCTGCCCCGGCTGCCCCGACCCCGGCCCCAACAATCATCACCATTCCGGAGATCACCCCGGAGCCGGCGGCTTCACCAGGCCTTTTCGCCTGGTAGCCGCCTTACCCCCGCCACCTGGCCAAGAGCCAAGGAGGGAAGACCGCACATCACCCCCCCCTGGCTCTCGCCAGGCGTGCGTTGTCTTCTGATTTCCTCCCTGGTCTCTTGGCCCTGGTGGTTATCCCACCCATCAGCCAAAAGATTTCTTCCAATCCGTCATGCCGTGACGGATCGGGGAAAGGAGGAATTATGAGGACGGCAGTATTGGCAAAACGGCGGGCCCAGTCCCTCGCCGACAACCATCAAGCCTACGTCGCCACCATGGCGAAGAAGCGGGGCCTCCGGTTGTCGACGAGCGAGAACGGCCCGACCTCGACAAACGAGTCTGTGTTGAACGTCCGACCGATCCCGGTCGGGCTGTTCGAGACAGACCCGGAAAAGGCCGAGAAGCTCACACTCATGGTCATGGGGGATACAGACCACGAGTGTGGGCATCATCTTTTCACCGACCTGTCCGTCCCCCAACGGACCAAATCGGATCTGGAGAAGTCCGTCTGGAACGCCCTCGAGGACACCTACGAGGAGCGGAAGATGGCGATCCGCTACCCGGGCTGCGAGGAATCCCTCGCCAGCTCGGTGGCAATCGCCATCGAGCTGGGCCATGTCCGGAGAGGTGATCAGGGCCCTGCGGATGCCCTGATCACCTTTTGTGATGCCTGGGGACGGAAGTTCGTCCTCGGGCAGGCCGTCGACCCCATCTTCGACTCCGCAACGGGAGAAATGGAGAAGTTGGTCGGCAACCACGGCCTGTGTATGCTGAACGGGCTCCTCAGCCAGCACCTGTTCTCCACCGAGTCATCGGAGGAGAATTTGGTTTTGGCTCGGCGGGTCCTGTCCTTGATGCAGGAGATCAAGGACGGCAAGCACCAGCCGTCGTCTCCGCAACCGGCACCGCAACCACCCCAGCAGCAGGACCAAGGCCAGCAGCAACAGGGCCAAGGTCAGGGCGGTGACCAACAGCAACAGGCCGGCCAAGGCCAGGCTGATCAGAATGGCCAGGGGCAGAGTTCAGCCCTCGGTCAGGACGGCCAGCCCGACCCAGCCAACGGCGACTCCACCGGCGCCCAGCCCGACGCCTCCAGTTCCAGCGATGGGGCAGGCGGCAACGGGCATGGCTCTGACCCCGGTC
>Ga0233425_10011137_pt1 | contig 10612 bp, 9 predicted proteins | sample Watercolumn_Towu_2_FD_181712 | JGI IMG/M metagenome (GOLD analysis project Ga0233425, IMG submission 181712) | Freshwater microbial communities from Lake Towuti, South Sulawesi, Indonesia - Watercolumn_Towuti2014_140_MG | ecosystem: Environmental > Aquatic > Freshwater > Lake | place: Indonesia... | reverse complement strand
GGAGGCGCCCACCGTTTTCGTCTCGTGCCGGAAAAGGCACGGCACGACGATGCTCCTCCACGCGATTCTCCGGCACGCGGATGTCAAGGGCAGGGACATACTCGTGGGCGTCCTGGGCTATCCGAACACCGGCAAGTCCACGGTCATCAACGTCCTCGCCGGCCGGCACAGCGCCGGCACGTCCCCGATATCCGGCTACACGAAGGGCGTCCAGATGGTGAGGGCCGGAGCGAACATCATGCTCCTGGACACGCCGGGCGTCATCCCGTTCGACGAGTGGAACGAGCACGTCCAGGGCGTGCTCGGGGTGAAGGACGCGACCAACATAAAGGACCCCGTCGGCGTCGCGATGAAGATAATCGAGCGGTTCCTGTCAGGCGACCGCTCGCCGCTGGAAGCCTTCTACGCTGTCAAGCTCGAGGGGCTGGATTCCTACGACGCACTGCTGGCCGTCGGCAAGAGCTGCAATTTCCTCAAAAAGAAGGCGGAGGTCGACGAGACTAGGACCGCGGTCCGCCTCATCAACGACTGGCAGAAGGGGCTCCTGAAGCAGTAGCCGGCCCCCGGCCGGGCGCGCCCCGCCCGCCGGCGACGGCCGCTCCCATGATGCCGGCCCCGCAAGCATAATGAGCCCCGGAGGCGTTGTGCAGGCGGGCAAGTGCCAAACGCTTGGCGAACCACCATGCCGAAAAAGGACACGTTGTGCCCGCTCTGCGGGAACCATATCATCTGGACGCCCGAGCTGGAAAGCGCCAAATCATCCGGGGACCTCAAATGCCCCAGATGCAACCGCCGGATAGTCCTCAAGCAGAAATTCTAGACCGGGGGCCCCCCTGACGGCCGGGCGAACCTTATCGAAAGCTCGCTCAGGTTGGACATCTTCGGCTTCGCCACCTTGCCGAAGACCCCGTTGCAGGTGTCCCCGGAGGCCACCACCTTCTCGTCGCCCGGAATGGCAACGAACTTGCCCGAGTACCCCCTCCTGAGCTCCCCAAGGTCCATCGGATGTTTCGGCCCCGACTCTCATCGGGCGCCCGGGACCCGTCGCAGGCGGTTCCCGATGTCCCGTTCTTCCGCCGCCTCTCATTGCCCCTGCCAGGACTTGATCATTGCCCTCCCGGGTCCGGCCCGGGAGGCTCCGTTCCCGTCAATCCTTCCCGGAAACGAGAAGCCGAAGGAGCGCTATCATCGGGTATATCACCTCGTCTATCCTCGTGGCGCTCTCGACCAGTTCCGCAACGGCCAGAGGCTCCCGCCTGCCGGGAATGAATATCTCCCCGCCGTCAAAGCTGAAGTCCAGGTGGAAGAAGGCGTTCCTCAAGCCCGGGTCCACGAAATCGAAATACGAGAGCTCCAGCCCTCCGGCCCGTTCGAGCGCCATTATCACCTCGCCAATCCCGGTGGGCCTTTGCGGGAACCGGACGAGGCCGGTCATCACGGTCTTCATGACCTCGCACAGAGAGCAGTAGGCCCAGCCCCACTGGATGACGAACTGCTTCACCGCAATCGAGTACCGTGCCCCGTTGGAGTCCATTATCGGAACGTGCGTGCGGGGCCGTTCCAGCCCCTTGTACTCCTTGTACAATTTCAACAATGCAGCGTTCAGGATATTGACCTCGTCGAAGTTCTGGAGCACGTTGCCGATGCTTTGGAAGTCTATCTCGTCGGGGGACTTGAGCAGGCCCCGCCTGTCCAGCTCGACGAAAAGGCCGATGAGCTGGTCCCCTTTTTGCCGAATCGCCATTGCGCCCGATTCGGTCAGATGCTGTTTCCGCCGCCGCCTCTCGATGGTCGGCTCCAGCCGCTCCCTGAACTTGAGCTTGCTTATCATGCCGGCCAACGACATGCGGCTTCTGCTACAAAAGGACATCGAGACGGCCGGATCTTCGGGCCGAATCTCCACCCGGGCTACTTCTTCCTCGCCGGGAACTGTATCTCCGAGTAGATTATCATCTTCCCGTCCTTCAGCTTCGGCTTGCCCGTGTATATCTCCAGCGGCGGCCCGGCAGTTTCGTACCCGTTTTCCGTTATCCACTTCCCGAGCTCGGCGTAGCTCTTCTTGTACTCGTCGGCGGGGGCGTTGTGTTCCATGACAGCCACGTCCACCTCGGGCAGGCTCCGGACCTTGACCTCTCCGGATGCGGGGACCTCCTTTGCGATGTCGATGGCCACCTGGGTGACGTTCTCCGCCTCGGGTGTGGTGTTCGGGTCCGTGGCGTAGATGGCGAAGGGCTTCCACCCGGGCCGGATCTTCGAAAGCTTCGCGAAGGCGTAGAGCTTGCCCATGTACTCGTCGAATGGAATCTTGCCGTACGGCCCCCGGTGCTCGATGTACGCTATCGCACCGGCCGGCCGCTTCTTCACCTTTATCTTCTCCTTCGGTCCGAAAAGGCCCATGGGAGCACCGGAGGGGCATGGATGCCGCCCACCTGAAACCTGGCGGGGGGGTGGGTGAAAGTGAAAATGCGCGGGCGGATGGGACAACGGCGCGGGGCGGCCATAAAGGTTCGCCGGCCGTCCGTCGCCGTTCGGACTATCCCGGGCCCGGTTTCCCCTTTTTCCTCAGGAGCCGGATGGAAGCGACCGCCCCAACCGCGATCGCGACTGCCACCGCGATGAGCGTCATTGTCCGGTCCGCTCCTGCATTGTTCGGGGAGCCGTTGGAGACCACGACCCTCACGGTCGCGACGTCGGAGAAGTATGTCCCGTCGAACGCCCTTGCACTTATCAGGTGGTTTCCATCGCTCAACCGGGCGGTGTCAAGCTCGAATGACCAGTTTTGGGTCCCGGAGGCGTCCTCCCACGGGCCGTCGTCCACCCGGACCTGGACACGGATCAGCTCGGCCATCGCCCGGGACGCCGTGCCCCTGATCTGGACCGTGTTCTTGAGGACCGTTTTGTTTGCTGGCCATTTGATGATGCAGGCCATTTCAAGGGCGGACCCGTTGCCCGAGACGAACACGGAAAAGGCCTGCTCCGTTGCTGCGCCCCTCCAGTCGGAGGCCCTGACCCTGAAGAGCTGGTTCCCTGTCTGACCCTCGGCCGGCGTCCAGGCAAGCCTCCCGGATATGCTGTCGAGGGTTGCGCCATCTGGCGCCAGGACCAGCGAATATGCGAGGGCGTCCCCGTCCTCGTCCGTGGCGTTGATGTCATAGATGAAAGGCGCCCCGACGGTGGCCTTTGTGGGCGGGCGGCCAGGTATCCGGGGAGGGTGGTTGCCCGACCCGAAATCCACCCTGAAGCTCCAGATGCTGAGGATGGTGCCGTTCACCTTACCGTCGTTGGGCACCACGGCCCATTGATAAACGGTGGCATTGGCAAGGTCCCCCGCCCAAAAGAAGGTAACGTTGGTGATGGCCACCGGGGGTGGCGGCGCATCGATATCTATCGTTGCATTGGACAGCAGAACGAAGTAATGCAGCGGGTCGCCATCCTTGTCGGAACCCGTCCAGGACAAATTGACCGTTGGGTCTTTCACGACCGAATCGGGCAACGGCGCGACCGGCATGGCGCTCGGCGGGCGGTTCGGAGGCGGCACTCTCACGGAGAGCTTCCGGACCCCGGGTAAGCTCCCATCGACAAAGCCATCGCTTGCCATCACGGACCAGTAATAGTCCTTTCCGTTGCCGAGGGTGGCAGCCCACGAGGTTCCGTTCGTTGTGCCGACCGGGAGCGGTAGCGAATCCTTGTCAAACTCGCTTTCGCAAAGGAAGACCCGGAACCTTAGCTCGTCCCGGTTGGCGTCGGTGCCGTTCCAGGTCAGGTTCACATTGCAGGTCTCGAGCACCGTGTTGTTTTGGGGTTCCACTAGCGTGACGGCCGGCGCGAAGTTCCTGTATATAGTGATCGCCCCCGAGACGCCCTCGAAGGCGAGCGGTATCGAGGGGTTCTTGTCATTTGCCTCTATCCGGATGGAGTAGGTTCCCTCCAAGACCGAAGAGGTGTCCCAGGCCAGCCGGCCGGCCTCGGCGGGAATGTCGGTGGCCAAGACGATCTCGCGCGGCCCCTCGACCAGGTAGAGGTCGATGGTCAGCCGGTCCCCGTCAGGGTCGGAGGAGTTCCAGGTGATATCGTGGATGGCGCACCACCTTTCGCCTCCCCTGGGCGCGGTCAGGTCGACCGAATGAGGCCGGTTGTATTCCAGGGTGACCTCCGACAGGGCGGGCGATACCTCCATGACGCGCGTGGTCGAAAAGTCGGCGCGATACTGCACCCATCTTGAATTGTTGTGGCCCGGATAGATCCGTTTCCCGCTGGTCGTGTACGAGGTCCGTTCCGTCCCATCCGGTCCGACGAACGGGCAGGAGGATAGCTCGGAGCTCGTATTTGCGGTCCGGAGCTGGAAGGCGAGCCCTGAAGCCGCCGGGTTGCTGGCGTTCCAACTGAGGGCCCCGAAACAAGCCGGGCCTCCGATATCATACTGCCTCGAGGTGAATTTCCCGTCGGGCATATACTGTTTCATGTCGTGGACCCACAAATCGCTCCAGAAGCCGACCAGCACCAGTGCGTTGAAATGGGCGTCGTAGACGAGTATCGAGCCGGACCTGTCCGGCGGAAGGGTGCGTGGGGGCGTCTTGGTTGTCCAGAGATTCCAGGCGCTGTCGTATATCCACAACACGCCGTTGCTGCCGAGGAAGACCGAGATGCCCTTTTCGGAATCGTATGCCCCCGGATAGAAACCCTGGGGCTTCGACCCGAGGGGTTCCTTCTTTTGCCAGGTGTTGTTCCCCGTATCGTAGGCCCATATGTCGGTCTCAACGATAGATGAGTAGCCGCCGTGGAGGATCACGACGCCGGTGCGGCCATCGAAGCTCATGAACGACCCCTGGCGGCTTGATGGGTGATCCACCGGATTCTGCTTCGTCCAAGTATTTTGGGAAAGATCGAAGGTCCAGGTATCATGGCCGTACAAGGAGATGGGTTCTCCCCCATACATGACGACCACCTTGCGGACCGGGTCGTAGGCCATGCCGTGGTGATAGCGGGGAGCGGGACTGAATGTCGGGTGGAGCTCGGCCCATATGTTGGTGGAGACATTGTATATCCAGGTGTCGTTCAACACGACATTGGTCTGGTTGTAGCCGCCGAAGAGGACCATAACGCCGTTGTCGCTGTCGAACACCATTGCATGGCTGTCCCGGGCTGGCGGCGCGATGGGCGGGTTCAGGTTCCTCCAGGACCGGTTCAGAAGATCGAATGCCCAGGTGTCGTTCCTCAAAAGATTTCCGTGGGTGGCCCCTCCAAAAAGGATCTGGGCATGGTTGATGGGATCGTATGCCGCGACCCGGTTGCCCGGTATCGGCACACGGGGCTGGACCTGGGTCCAGCTGTTGGCCTCCACGCGGTATTTCCAGATCTCGCCCGCGTCCGCAATATCCCATTTGTAATTATCCATGCCTCCGAAGATCAACAGGTACCCGCTCCGCTCGTCCCGGAACAGCGAATGGCCGCTCCGGCCCGGAGGGGACCCGGCCGGGGTACGTTCTGACCAGGTATTCGTCGTGAGATTGTAGCTCCAGGTGTCGCCCAGCAAGCCCAGGTTCGTTCCCTTGCCCCCGTGGAGCACCACCAGCCCGCTCTCCGGGTCATAGGCCATCCTGTGCTCCGTTCTCGGGGGTGGCGATGCGACCGGGAGCTTCTTGGTCCAGGTGTTGCCGGATGCGTCGTAGACCCAGGTGTCGTCGAGATCGGAGCCGCCGAACAACACGGTCCTGGCGTTGGCGCTATCGTAAGCCATGGAGTGCCTTCCCCTGGCTGGCGGCGACGACGGGGGCGTGCGGTTCGTCCAGGTGTCCGAAGCGACGTCGTAGGTCCAGGTCTCGTTGGACCCCCATTCTTTGTAATCGTCGCCGCCAAATAGCACCGCCACGCCTTTGCCCTCGTCGTAGACCATCGCGGCATTCTGCTTTGGGGGAGGCGCGTTCGTCGGCGACCTTTTAGTCCAGGTCTTGTTGTTCAAATCGAAGGTCCAGGTATCGTTCATCATGCCGCCCGGGGAGCACAAGCCGCCGAAAAGCACCACAAGATCGCTTTTCCGGTCGTAGACCATCATATGGCAGGACCGTTTGCCGGGCGAGACATTGAGGGCCAGCGGCGCCCAGCTGTTGGAGGATATGTTGTAGGTCCAGGTATCGTTCCGCGGGTTGTTCGAGGACCAGCCGATGCCTCCGAAAAGGACTGCCTCGCCCCTCGGATTGTCGTAGACCATGGCCGCCTTGTTCCGTTCTATCGGTCTTCCCTCCAGCAGTTGCGTCCAGTTCTGGAGGTAGGTCGAGTTGTAGTCGAGTTTCAGCTGGTTGCCCGTCAATACCGTGCCGGCGCGCTCTCCGGCCGAAAAACCCGAAGAGGAATCGGTCAAGGTGCCGCTCCCGGCTACGTGAGGGATCCCTATAAGGATGATGGAGAGCAGGACAATGGAGGTTCTCAAATGTCGCATCATCAATTCATCGGTCAGCCATTCGATTGCGGGGTAATATATTTTATCATGTTTCGGGGTCGTGCGGCATCCTGGAATTGATGGCCCTGGCAGAAATGACGAGCTATCAATCACGCATCGGGAGGCCCGACCGAAAAAGGATAGGGCCGGTCATCACGGCCTTCATGACCTCGCACAGAGAGCAATAGGCCCAGCCCCACTGGATGACTAGCTGTTCGAGCGTGAGGACGTAGGCGTTGCCGGCGTCGTCCCTGAAAGGGACGGCCGGGCGCGACCCGCCTTTTCCCCGCGAGGCCTTGTGGAGCCGGAGGAGCGCCCCGTTGAGCTGGTTGACCTCGTCGAAGTTGCGCAGGACGTTGCCGATGCTTTTGAAATCGATGTCGTCGTGCCCCCGGAGCATCCCGCGCCGGTCCAGCCCGGCAAAGAGCGCGATTAGCTGGTCGCCCTTCCGGCGTATCCCGGCGGCCCCGGCCTCCGTCAGCAGGCCCGTCCGGCGCCGCTTCTCGAGCATGGGCTCGAGGACCTCGCGGAACCTGTTCGTCGAAAGACCCCCGGCCAACGCCACCCCGCTCCCGCAGTCTTCGGCGTCCGGCGCAGGCCCGTGCCGGTATATAATTTTATATACAGTTCCACCGCCGAACCAAAGTCCTTATCTACCCTGCAATTCGAACCATGGGCGGGGGGAAAATGATGGCTCTCCGCGTCCGGACCGCGTGCTCGCTCGTGCTGGCCTCGTTCTTCGTGCTTGGCGGCGTCTTGGCCGCCGGGGCCTCGCGTTCGGACGAGGCGCGCCCCAGGGCCCAGTCCACGCCCTGGACGCCGAAGAGCACGGACTGGCCGGCATTCCAAAACGGAAACGACCGGTGCGGCCTCACATCTGCGAACGCGACAATGAAGTTCGCCTACTACAAGTGGTCGGTCAAGACCAGCTACCCCGTATATTCGGCGCCGGTGGTCGCCACCATCCCCAACGGCAGCGCCCCGGCGACCCGCGTATTCTTCGGGTCGGCGGACTACCGGTTCTACTGCGTCGAAGGAAGGACCGGCGCGGTCGTCTGGAGGTACCAGACGGGCTCTCTGATCGTCATGGCACCGGCGGTCGGCGATCTGGAGGGAAACGGCGTCCCCAGCGTCGTGTTCGGCTCCAGCGACGGCCGGGTCTACTGTCTGGACGCCCTCAACGGTTCGCTGAGGTGGCACTTCACCACCCGCATGGCCATTTATGCCCCGCCGACGCTCGCGGACCTCAACGGGGACGGGAGGCTCGAGGTCGCGGTGGGGGGCCGGGACGGGTTCTTCTATGTACTCGACTCCGGCGGGAGGGCGCTCTGGACGGTCAAGCTGGCCGAGGGCATCCAGTTCTACCCCTCCGGGATACACGGGGCCGCGGCGGTCGCCGATGTCAACCGCGACGGCCGGACCGAGGTCGTCGTCCAGACCGCCGGGAACAACATCACCTGCCACGCCGGGGCCGATGGCAGGGTGCTTTGGAAATTCGACCAGTTCTACAACGCCACCGAATGCACCGCCGTCAGCCCCTGCATCGCCGACGTCGACCTGGACGGCCGGACCGAGGTCGTCGCGATCAACAGGGACGGCTCCGTGGCCTGCCTGCGCGGGGCCGACGGCACGACCAAGTGGGAGCACCTCTTCGGGGCCAGATTCCTCTCGACGCCGGCGATAGGCGACGTCGACCAAAACGGCCTGCCCGAGATCGTTATCAGCGGCACCGGTTACATCTACTGCCTCAACGGGACGACCGGCTACATCTCCTGGTCCCGGCCGTTCACGCCCGTCGAGGCCACGAGCGGCGTTTCGCTGGATTCGTCCCCGGCGCTCGCCGATATCGACGGCGACGGGAGGCTCGAGATCATCGTAGGCGGCAACGACAACATGCTCCACGCGCTCAACGCCGAGGACGGCAGCCCCCGGTGGGCGTATCCGGTCCAAAAGAGGATAGAATCCTCGCCGGCCGTGGCGGACATCGACGGCGACGGGAAGGCCGAAATAGTCTTCGGCTGCAACGACTACCGGGTCTACGCGGTGGACTACAACTTCGCCTGACGGGAGGCCGCCTGCCAGGCGCCCACTATCATCCGGCCCAGCCTCGAAAAGGCCTCCTCGACGTTCTGGCCGGTCTTGGCGCTGGTGCTGAGCACCGGGATGCCCTTTCCGGCCGCGAGGGCGTTGGCGTCCCGAATATCGAATGCGGCCGGCTCGCCGAGATCGCTCTTGTTGACGAGGAATATGGCCGGGACGGCGGACGGCTGGAGCTCGATGTAATTGACGACCTCGCCGAGGCAGGCGAACGTCCCCGGCCGGGTGCCGTCCGCCACGACGATGGCCCCCTCCATGCCCCGGAGGAACGTCCCCTTGAACATGACGTCGCGGCCCTGCCCGGCGATGTCCCAGATGAGCATGCTGAGCTCGACGCGCAGGTTCTGCTCCAAGACGTCCAGCCCCAGCGCCTTGCGGACCACCTTGGCCCCGATGGTCGAGATGTACTTGTCGTCGTACATGTCGAAGACGAAGCGGCGCACCAGGCTGGTCTTGCCCACGCCCGGGTCGCCAATCAGGCACACCTTCTTCTGGAGATGGACCGTGCGGGGCATGCTACCGGGCCTCCGGGGGAGTCGCGCACGTCATCAGGGGGCGCGTAAATGACTGCCCCTAGATAAAGATATCCTCTCGGAGGCCGGGAGGAACGGTGGACGTCGGCCCGTTCCCGGGGCCCCTACCGCGCCGTGTAGCCGCCGTCCACCGTGTAGCACGAACCAGTGACGAAGGAGGATTTCCCCGAGCAGAGCCACAGCACGAGCTCGGCGACCTCCTCGGGCCGGCCCAGCCGGCAGACCGGGTGCATTTCGGCAAGCGACTTGAAGGCCTCGGCACCCTGCGTCCTGGCGAGAAGCGGCGTCGAGATGAACCCCGGGGCCACCGCGTTCACGCGGATGTTCTGTGAGGCGTACTCGAGGGCGGCATTCTGCGTCAGGCCGATAAGCCCGTGCTTGGCCGCGACGTATGCCGGCGAGTTGCGGAAGCCCACAAGGCCCAGCACCGAGGTCATGTTCACTATCGCCCCGCCGCCGCACTGGAGCATCGCCGGTATCTCGTAACGCATCCCGTAGAAGACGCCCGAGAGGTTCACGCCGATGACCCGGTCCCAGCCTTCAACGGGATATTCGCCCGTGGGTGCCGAGGGCCCGCCGATGCCGGCGTTGTTGCAGGCGACGTGCAGGCTCCCGAACCGCCTGACGGCCTGGTCCACGAGCGACCGGCAGTCGGCGCTCTTGGACACGTCCGAGCGGACGAAAACGGCTTCGGCGGGCACCCGCCTGAGAAGCGAAACGGTGTCCTCACCGCCTTTTCGGTCGATGTCCGCCACCACCACGTGGGCGCCCTCCGTCGCAAAGAGGAGGGCCACGGCCCGGCCGATGCCCGAGGCGCCGCCGGTGACTATGGCGACCTTGTCCTCGAGGAGCCTCGTTCGGTAGCTTCCAGTCTCGCCCGGCATCCCTTGGCACCGGGGATGTTATTTCCGGGCCCTGTATAATATTGTATGTGCAAATATGGGTAGGGCGCACCGGGAATCCGGAATAGGGCGGGTTTCCGTTCGACACATTCTCCCTATTCGTTTTAAATACCAGAAGCTGAATAGAAAGACCTGTGCGGGACGGGGGCCGGGCGGATGTCCGCCGGGCTGCCGCCCGCAAGGGAAAAGGCAAAACGGACGAGGGGAGTGGAAGCACATGACCGATGAATGCGTGGAAGCGGAAGGTTCCGGATGGAAGAAGTTCCTCAAGAATCACTGGGGAATGGCCGTCGCGGCCGGCGCGGCCTGCGCCCTGCTGATGGCGGGCGCGGTCTTGGTCTACCTTTGGTTCGCCAAGGAGGCCCAGCTGTCGGGGCTCGTGCCAGCCTCGCTGGGCATGTGGTCGATGGGGAACGTCGTGATGTTCTGCCTCCATCTCGTCTTCTGGGAGCTCGTCCTAATTGGCATCCCGGCGGCAGCGGGAGCCGTCGTAGCCTGGCTCTGGTGGAAGAGACTTCCCGAGGAGGAGCGGAAGGCGTACCGCTTCTCCGACAAGTCCTCGAAGGCCTCCCGCACGGGGAGCGGGTGTTCGACGCTGCTCTTCATCGCGTTCTGCATCAAGGTCTACATCGACGGGAACTGGA
>Ga0233425_10011136_pt1 | contig 10616 bp, 9 predicted proteins | sample Watercolumn_Towu_2_FD_181712 | JGI IMG/M metagenome (GOLD analysis project Ga0233425, IMG submission 181712) | Freshwater microbial communities from Lake Towuti, South Sulawesi, Indonesia - Watercolumn_Towuti2014_140_MG | ecosystem: Environmental > Aquatic > Freshwater > Lake | place: Indonesia... | reverse complement strand
CCAAGTACGGTTATCATTTATCGTCGCTCGTTACGATTGTGATTTTTATGCTCGGTGGATTCACTGCGATTCTCGCCGTGTTCTGGTCAAGCGTCGTCGCGTTGCTGTTGAGCGTGATCCGCGCGGACACTGCGTTGCTTCCGCGCGCGCTCGCGATTGTGATGGGCGTCATCGCGATTGGCGGTGTCGGCACGATTTTAATCGCGCCAATGATTCCTGGCATTGACCCGAATTTCAAACGCATCGTATCCTGGGAAAATGTCGGCTTGGCAACGTTCTCGATTTTGATTCTCGCGCTCGTCCGCGCGTTTTTGAAACGCGCGCCGGACGACATCGGCAATCGTTTGTATCGCGCGCTCGAAGCCGGCGCGAAGCAAGTGTTGTCCGTCGTCGCGACGACCGCCGCCGCCGGTCTCATCATCGGAATTTTTACGCTCACCGGTCTGGGCTTGAAATTGTCCGGCATCATCGTGGACGCGGCGGGATCGAATTTATTTCTCGCGCTCGTCTACACCGCGCTCGCGGTGTGGGTGCTGGGTCTCGCGTTGCCGATCACCGCGTCGTACATCATCGCCGCGGTGATGGCGGCGCCCGCGCTCATCAAACTCGGCGTGCCGGATTTCGCGGCGCATATGTTTATTTTTTACTACGCGCTCTTGTCCGAAGTCTCTCCGCCGGTCGGCTTGTCGCCGTTCGCGGCGGCGGCGATCACCGGCGGCAATCCGTACAAAACGATGATGATGGCGTGGAAGTACACCTTGCCCGCGTTCATCGTGCCGTTCATGTTCACGCTCGCGCCGGAAGGCAGGGGCTTGCTCCTGCAAGGCGATTGGGGCAACATACTTTTCGCGACGCTCAGCGCGATTGCCGGGATCACCGCGTTGACGAGTGGCGTCGGCGGATGGTTGCTTCGTCGCGTGACCTGGTTCGAACGGATCGCGCTCGTGCTTGCCGGAATTTTACTCGTGTACCCCGCGACGAATCTCGACCTGGTTGGCTTGGCAATTTTCGCGAGCGTGGTCGCGTATCAGTTTGCGACGCGGCGCGCGTGATCTTGACGCCGCGATAGGATCGCGCGATAATCGAATTGAAACAGCGTGGCGCGGTTGACGCACGACGCGAAACCGACCGTTGGAAAAACCAGCGGTCGGTTTTTGGTTGCGTGCGTGGCGCGGGCTTTTAGCCCGCCTCGGCGGTTTGAAAAACCGCGCCACAAGCGGAGGAGAAAAATGTTCGAGATGAAAAAACGCGGACCCTGGGTTTTGATTTTTGCGTGCGGTTGCATCGGCATTTGTTTCGCACTCGCGCTTCTCGCGGGCGCGACGTACTGGATCGCGAATCAATCTGTGCCGACACTCATCGCGCGCACACCGACGCCAATGGTCGCGACCACACCGACTGCGCGCCCAGCCAAAACACTCGCGCCGATTCCATCGGATCGCGCGACCTGCGAAGCGCTGGGCGGGCGCTGGGCGCGCATCGGACTCGCGCCGGGTGAATCATGCAACTTGCCCACGTCCGACGCCGGAAAAATTTGCGCCGATTCGTCCGAGTGCGAAAGTTTGTGCCTCGCCGATTTATCGCGCGCTGATCAAGATCGCGTCGCGCGCACCAAAACGCCGCTTGCCGCGTCCGGCAAATGCGCGCCCTGGCGCGTCGTCGTCGGATGCATCGCGGTTGTCGAGAACGGAATGGTCAAAACAATTTTGTGCATTGATTGATGCGGTCATTCTGAATTGACGCGATGTGTGGTAGAATTGGACACCGTTGCACTCAGAGAACATCTGCGCGCATCCGTGTCCAATTTTTAATGGAGGAGAATATGTCGCTTGCAACCCAGGATTTGCGCGACGAGCATCAAGGTATTCTCGCGATGCTCGCGGTCGTTGAAGCCGCCGCGTTTCGTTTGCGCGATGGCAAGGATGTGCCGCGTGATTTGATGTTGAACGCCGCCGAATTTTTTCGCAACTTTGCGGACAAGCGTCATCACGGCAAGGAAGAAGACCGGCTCTTTCCGAAATTGATCGAGTTTGGAATTTCGGACGCAGGCGGCCCGCTTGGCGTGATGAAAGAGGAACATATTCGCGGGCGCGCGTTCGTTCGCGCGATGTTGGATGCCGCGCAAAAATTCGCGCAGGGCGATGCCTCCGTCGCGCACACGCTCGCGCGCACGGCGCTCGATTACGTCGCAATGTTGCGCGATCACATTGACAAAGAAGATAACGTCTTTTTCCCGGAAGCCGATCGCGCGCTTCCCGAAGCGGAGCAACGCGAATTGAAACGCGCGTACGACGAATTTGAAGCGAACGTGATGGGCGTGGGCGTGCACGAACGTTACCACGCGATGATTGACGCGTATCAAAAACTTGCGGCGGGATGGAAATAGCCCGCGCGTAGAAACCCGTTTTCTTTCAAGAAAACGGGTTTTGGCGCGCACATGCGCCAATACCCTCAAGGACTCCACCATGGAAACTCTCTTTGCAATTTTCATCCGCGTCATTTTGCCGGTATTCGTCATTGTCGCGGTCGGCTACAGCGCCGGGCGAGTGATGGAGCTTGATCAACGCACGCTCTCGCGGCTCGGTCTCTACGTCCTCGTGCCGTGTATGAATTTCGCGGCGATGGCGCGCACGACGTTGTCACTGATCGAACTTGGTCAGATTGTCGCGTTTTATTTGCTCGCGACATTTTTGTTGTACATTCCGTCGCGCCTCGCCGCGCGCTGGCTCAAGTTATCGCCGACGCAAGCGAGCGCGTTTCACATCGCGATTTTATTCGCGAATGTCGTCAACGTTGGCTTCCCGGTTTTGTTGCTCGCATTCGGTCAAGCCGCGGTCGAACGCGCGCTCGTCGTCGCGATGATGATGCAAATCGTGTTGCAAAGTTTCGGCGTGTTTCTCGCGGCGCGTGGCAAAGCGAATTTCCGCGAATCAATGCGCCGCGTCTGGGCGATGCCCGGTTTATGGGCGATGCTCGCCGGTCTCGTCGTCAACTTGGCGCGCGTCGAAATTCCCGCGTTCATTTTCGATCCGATCAAAATGACCGGCGATGTGCTGGTGCCATTTCTGTTGATCTTACTCGGATTGCAACTGACGCGCGCGAGTTTTCGCGGCAACCTCACGATTGCGAGCGTCGCGACCGGCTTGCGCTTGATTGGCGGCGCAGTGATCGGCATCGCGCTCGCGCATGTGATGGGTTTGCCAACGCTCACGCGCCAAACCGTCGTCGTCGAAAGCGGAATGCCGAGCGCGATTTTTGGCGTCGCGCTCGCGCACGAATTTGACGCCGCGCCGGAATTGATCACCGTGATCATTTCGCTTTCGACGCTCGCGAGTTTGTTTTCGCTCACGGTGTTGTTGGCGATGGTGTAACGCGGGTAAGGGCGAAGCATTTTTTCGACGGAACCACCGTCGAAAAAATGCTTCACCCCTACCCCATTTGTTTTGTGTGCGCGTTCGTGATACAATGCGCGCAATCCTCACATGCAGAGACGCATAATGAAACCGAGTCTGCCTTTTGCCACGCCGCGCGCGCGGCGCAACCCGGACCTCGCGCATTTTATTTTGCCGCCGTACGATGTCCCCGATTTGATCGTCATCGGCGGCGTGGTCGTCGAAAATCGCGGCGACGCGGCGGCGCACAATGTCAAAATCGTTTTGGAATTTGACGACGCGCGGTCGGAAAAAATTCGCCACCTCCAGGTCATCAGCGCCGCCGAATATATTTTGTTGAGCGGCGGCGATGAAAAATCGTTCGCGACGTTGCGGATGCGCGCGTTGGACGTCGGGCAACGCGTCGTGCTGTACTTTAGCGCGCCGGACCGGCTCGTGCCGCGCGTTCAGGTAACGCACTACGAAGGATGAAATGGAAATCGCGCCAAACGTACATCACATTCCCTGCGTCTTTGCGAATTCATTTTTGATCGTCGAGCCGGACGGTTTGACGCTGATTGATTGCGGACTCGTCTGCACTGCAAATAAAATCCTCAAGTATATCACCGCGCAGGGGCACGCCTCGCGCGATTTAAAGCACATCCTCATCACGCACGCCGACGGCGACCACGTCGGCGCGCTCGCGGCATTGCAACGCGCGACCGGCGCGCGCACGTACGCGAGCGCGTTCGAAGCCGAGTGCATTCGCGCCGGGAAAACACCTCGTCCGCTCAAGCCCCAGGGTTGGCAAAAAATTTTGTTCGCGCTGATCTTGCCGATCACCGCGCGCATCTTCGCCGCGCGGCCCGCGCGCGTGGATGAAATTCTCACCGACGGACAAATGTTGCCGATGCTCGGCGGCTTGCGCGCGCTCGCGACGATTGGGCACACGCCGGGACACTTTTCATTTTTCGCGCCCGCGTCCGGCATTTTATTCGTCGGCGATTCGCTCGTGAGCGAGGGCGCGCGTTTGCGCGGCTCGCGCGGAATGAATACCTGGGATCAAGCGAAAGCGGATGCGGCAGTGCGCGCGCAAGCCGCGCTCGCACCGCCAATCGTTTGCGCGGGACACGGCGCGGTCGTGCGCGACGCGGCAAAGAAATTTAGAATCGCAGAGTAAATTTCATAATGACGAATACTTTGTCCAGCGTCGGACACGAATGGGCGGAACGCTTCAAGGCACTGCCCGACGTTTATCGCCTGAGCGAGGGCTTGCCTTTCCTCCGCAAGTTTGCGCGTTCGCCGTTCGTGCAATTGCCCGCGCGTTTTGCGCGCCTCGCGCCCGGCAGTCGCGTGCTCGAAGCTGGGTGTGCGAGCGGCAAGTTTAGCGTTTGTTTCGCGAGGATGCACTGTGCGGTGACCGCGCTCGATTTTTCGCCGGCGATGTTGGCGAATGTCGCCGATCTGCGCGCGCGTGTCGAAGCAGAAACCGGCGCGCTCGCGATCCAATCCGTCGCCGGTGATTTGGAAAATCTCGCGCTCGAACCGGACCAATTCGACCTGGTGATGAATGAAGGCGTGGTCGAACATTGGCTCGATCACACCGCGCGCCGCCACGTCTTGCGCGAAATGGCGCGCGTCGCGAAACCAGGCGGCGCGGTCGCGATCATCATTCCGAATGGACGCCATCCGCTCGCCACGTACTGGATCGCGCATCATCCTGGTTTTATTTCCGCGCCGCCGATGGTGCGTTATGATCCGAATTTGGTGCGCGCCGATCTCACCGCGATTGGTTTGCGCGATGTGTGCGTTGACGGTATTTACGCGTGGCGCACACTCGATCAGTGGCCCAATCATCGCGCATTGCAAATCCTGGGCGGCGCGTTGCAACGCCTCGTGCCTCTGCCGCGCGCGGTCCGGCTTCGCTGGGGGATTCACTTGATCGGAATGGGACGCAAGCAATGACGTTGGCGACTCGCGCGGTTCGCGGCGCGTTCTATGTGCTTGTGGGTTCGTACGCCAACCTCGCCATCGGGTTCGTGTACACGATCATAATGGCGCGCCTGCTCGCGCCGGAACATTTCGGCGTGTTCGCGCTCGCGCAATTTTTCGTAACCTTGCTCGACGCGCGCGGCAAACTCGGTTTGGATTACGCGTTCGTGCATCGCCAGCCGACCACGGAGCAACTCGTTGCGACGCATTGGGTTTTGCAAATGAGCGCGGCGATCATTACGGTGTTGCTCGTCGCGATCGCGACTTTCGGCGTTGGCGCGTGGGGCTATCCCGCCGCGACCGCGCCGCTGATGCTCGCACTCGCCGGCGCGCTGATGCTCGAAGCCGCCGGGACGACCGCGCGCGCCGCGCTCGAAAAGGAACTTGTCTTTGCGCGTTCGACCGTCGTCATCACCGCATCGTTATTTATCTCGTACTTGCTCGCGATTGTTTTGGCGTTCGCCGGTTTTACGCATTGGGCGCTCGCCGCGCAATTCGCGACGAACGCGCTGTTGAGCACGCTCGGATTTTGGTGGGCGTTCCGGCGTTTGGGCGCGCGCGTTATTTTGGGTTTCAATTTTGATCGCGCGCTCGCGCGCTGGTTGTTGCGCTTTGGCGCGACGCTCGCGCTCGGTTCGTTCGCGACGATTGTCCTGCTCCAGTTCGATAATTTTCTGGTCGGCACATTCGTCGGTGCGGCGGCGTTGGGTTATTACACGCAAGCGTACAAGGTCGCGCAGTGGCCCACCGGCTTGGTTACGCACATTGTTTCGCGCGCCGCGTTGCCGACGTACGCGAAAATACAAAACGATTTGCCGCGCCTCGCCAAAGCATTCGAAATGACCTTGTGGCTCATCCTCACGCTGGCAACGCCCATCGCGCTCGCGATTTTTGTCGCCGCGCCGGATTTTTTGATTTTGATTTACGGCGAACGCTGGTTGCCGAGCGCGCTCCTCTTGCGCTTTTTGATTGGCTACTCGCTTCTTCGGCCTCTGCTCGATGACACCGGCGCGCTCTTTGTCGCGCTGGGTCAACCGCGCCGCGTAACGATGGTGTTGGTTACGCAAGCGCTCGCGCTCGTGGTCGCCGCGACGCCGTTGACGTTCGCGTGGAACGCCGCGGGCACTGCAATCGGCGTGGGCGTCGCGTTCATCATCGGCATTGCGTTGACGTACTCTTTCGTCGCGCGCACAATTCCAATTCGATTGGCGCGTGTCTTTGCGCCGACCATCGTCGCCGCGCTGGGCAGTGGCGGAGTGTACTTTTTGTTGACGCGCGCGTTCGATCTCAACGCGTTGCCGTTGCTGATGCGCGTGGCGGTGAAAGGCGGATTCGCCGCGGCGATGTTCGGCGCGCTCGTCCTGGTTTTGGAACGGCGCGCGTTTTTCGAACGCGTCAATTACGTGCGACAGTTATTGTTCGCGAGGCGTTGATCGTTTGGAGATTCTATTCGGCGGTTGGAAACCGCGGCTACACAAAGCGAAATCGCCCTTCGGCGATTGATTCTAAACCGACGCAGGTCGGTTTCGCTGTGCGTTGCCGCGATTTTAATCGCCCGACCGGAATTTCCAACGCTTGACAAATATGTGTGGCATTGCCGGAATTTTGCATCTGCCCGGACAGGCGACCATCGAACGCGATTGGCTCGCGCAAATGTCCGAACTGATCGCGCATCGCGGACCCGATGGCGCGGGATTTTTTATTGACGGCGCGCTGGGATTCGCGCATCGCCGCTTGAGCATCATTGATCTCGCGACTGGCGATCAACCGATGACGCGGCCGGACGGCGCGCACACGATCATTTACAACGGCGAAATTTACAACTATCGCGCGGTGCGCGCCGAGTTGCAAGCGCGCGGTCATTCCTTTCGCACGCAATCGGACACCGAAGTTATTTTGCATGCGTACGCCCAGTTCGGCGATCAATGCATAAAGCATTTGAACGGAATGTTCGCGTTCGCGATCTGGGACGCGCGCGCGCGGCGATTATTGCTCGCGCGCGACCGGCTCGGCGTCAAGCCGTTGTATTACTGGTCGGACGGCGAATGGTTTGTGTTCGCGTCCGAGATCAAAGCGTTGCGCGCGTTTCCGCATTTTCGCGCGCGGGTCAACCGCGCCGCGCTCGACGAGTATTTGCATTTCATCTACCCGCTCGGCGCGCATACCTTTTTTGATAACGTTACGCGGCTCGAACCTGGGCATATCTTATGCGTCCAAAATCATCGCGTCGCGCTGGAAAAATATTGGGACGTTGCATTTGCGCCGCGCGCGCGTACGCCCGCGCAAGCCGTTGACGAGTTGGAGCATTTGCTCGACGACGCGGTGCGGACGCAATTGGTGAGCGATGTGCCGCTCGGCGCATTTCTCAGCGGCGGTTTGGACACGAGCACGATCGTCGCGCTGGCGATGCGCCATTCCGCGCCCGGCTTGAATACGTTCTCGGTCGGTTTCACCGAAGGCGCGCGGTTCGATGAATTGCCGTACGCACAAATCGTCGCGCAAACATTTGGTACGACGCATCACCAAATTGTGCCGACCGCGCGCGAATTTCTAGATTTTTTTCCGCGCGCGCTTTGGCATCTCGACGAGCCGAGCGTCGGACCGCCGGCGATTCCAACTTTTTTTGTCGCGCGGCGCGCGCGCGAATCCGGCGTCAAGGTGCTCCTTTCCGGCGAAGGCGGCGACGAATTGTTCGCCGGGTATCCGCGCGCGGTCGCGTTGCATCATCAACAATTGCTCGCGCGCGGCGATGGCACGACGCGTCTGCGCGCGTTGCAAACGCTCACCGGTTTTTACGCGCGGCGCACGTTGGGTTGGCGCGGCGGACTTGCGCTGTTTACGACGTTGGCGCAACCCGCGCCGCAACGCTACGCGCGGATGCAATGCGCGCTCGCGCCGGAAATTCGCGCGCGTTTGTACCGCGCGGATTTCGCGCGCGCGGTCGGCGCGACGCGCGCGCGCGACATATTCGCGCAAACGTTCGCCGGGTGCGCCGACGCGTCCGATTTGAACCGCGCGATGTATGTGGATTTGAAAACGTATCTCGCCGCGCTCTTGCACGTTGCGGATCGAATGACGATGGCGGCGTCGGTCGAGGGGCGCGTGCCATTGCTCGATCATCGCTTGGTCGAGTGGGCGGCGAACGTGCCGCCCGCGCTCAAGGTGGACGCGTTCGCGACGAAAGCGTTGCTTCGTCAAACTGCCGCGCGATTTTTGCCGCGCGCGATTGTGCAACGTCCGAAAGTCGGCTTTCAAACACCGTTTGAAATTTGGGCGCGTTCGCCGGAATGGAAAGATTTTATTCACGACACGTTGTTGAGCGCGCGCGCGTTGCAACGCGATTATTTCGATCCTGGTTTCGTACGCGCGACGGTCAACCGGTTGGACGCCGGCGACGTTCGCCCCGCGGCGTTGATTTGGCAATTGTTGAACATTGAATTGTGGCATCGCGCATTTCTCGATGGCTAATCTTTCTGCGATTTATTCGGTCGGTGTAAAACTGGGCGGCGGTGGGTACGGCACTACCGCGTATCACGCCGTGCGTGGCATTTACCGGCACGATTATTTGCAACGTGTCATCACGCTCGGCGCGGCGCGCGTCGAACTGCCGCCGGAAAAAATCGCGTTCGCGCGCTTGCCGGTGCCGGACGGTTTGCTGTTTCGTACGTTGCCTCATTCGATTTACGCGACGGTGAAGGACACGTACTATGATTGGCGCGCCGCGCAGTTTGTGCAACCGTGCGATATTTTTCAGGGTTGGGCGAATCAGATGGCGCGCCAAGCCGCGCGCGCGCGCGCGTTGGGCGCGCGCATCGTTACGAACGGCGCGTCGTCGCATCCCGCGACGCAGGTGCGTCTGGTGCAAGAAGAATTTGCGCGCTTTGGATTCGCCGAGCCGGTGATGGGCGCGCGGACATTCCAAACCGCGACGCGCGATTTGGAAACCGCCGATCACATTCTCGCCGCGTCCGAATTTGTCGCGCAGAGTTTGCGCGATGCCGGGATCGCGCGCGAAAAAATTTCGCTCGTACCGTTTGGCGTGGACACGCGCCGGTTCATCCCGGGCGAAAAACGCGATGATGTGTTCCGCGCGATTTTTATCGGGACGGTTACGTTGCGGAAAGGCATTCAATATCTATTGCAAGCGTGGGACGAACTCCATTTGAAAAACGCGCAATTGCTCGTCGTTGGTCTCGTTACGCGCGATGCCGCGCGCGTTGTCGCGCGTTATCGCGATCGCGCCGACATTATTTTTCGCGGTTTTGTTCCCAACCCGGTCGAAGCGTATCAACAATCATCCGTATTCGTGTTTCCTTCCATCGAAGAGGGGAGCGCGCTGGTAACGTATGAGGCGATGGCGTGCGGCTTGCCGGTGATCGTCAGCGCGCACAGCGGCGCGGTCGCGCGCGATGGGTTGGACGGTTTTGTGATTCCGATTCGCGATGTCGCCGCGTTGAAAGAACGGCTCGGCTGGTTGCACGCAGACGCGGACAAATGCCGCGCGCTCGGCGCGTCCGCGCACGAATATGTTCAAGCGTTTACGTGGGAACGGTATGGCGACGCGGTTGCCGCGGCGTACCGCCGCGTGCTGGGGCAGTGAGCGCGATGCGTGTATTGTTGGCGGCGCAAACATTCGAAGGCGCGTCCGGGTGGCACATTGCGCGCACGCTCGCGAAAATGGGCCACGCGGTTCGCGCGTTCGATCCCGGTTGGTTGCTCGTGCCGCCGTACAAAAATCGGTACACGCGCGCGGAAATTTTTTTGCGCCAGGTCGTGCGCGTGACGAATCGGCTCGCGCCGTTGCGCGCGACGATTCGCGCGGCGACGAACGCGCGACTCGCCCGCGCCGCCCGCGCGTGGTCTCCCGATGTCGTGCTGGTCGTCAAAGGCGAACAGATTTTGCCGCGTACGATTGCGCGTATCCGCGCGGCGCGCGTCACGACCATCAATTGGTGTTTCGACGATCCGTTTCTGTGGCTCGCGCAACCCGAAGAAACGCTCGCAAGTTATGATTGTTTTTTCGTCGTGGATCACGCGTACGTCGCGCGCGCGCGCGCGCGTGTGCCGCACGCGCGCGTCGAGTACCTGCCGCAGTGTTGCGACCCGGACATTCACAAAACACTTCCACTCGCGCCCGCCGAACGCGCGCGGCTCGGCAACGCGGTCTGTTTCGTCGGTTCGATGTATCCGCATCGCGTCGAAATGTTCGCCGGGTTGGAGCAATTCGATTTTGGAATCTGGGGCAGTTTCTGG
>Ga0233425_10011135_pt1 | contig 10618 bp, 2 predicted proteins | sample Watercolumn_Towu_2_FD_181712 | JGI IMG/M metagenome (GOLD analysis project Ga0233425, IMG submission 181712) | Freshwater microbial communities from Lake Towuti, South Sulawesi, Indonesia - Watercolumn_Towuti2014_140_MG | ecosystem: Environmental > Aquatic > Freshwater > Lake | place: Indonesia... | reverse complement strand
CCCCTTATAGACGCGTATGACAACGGGGTTATGTGCAAGGGACTGATCGATTGCCGCACCTAAGATGGCCGAGGCTACCTCGCCCTACACAAAGCTTGCCAGCAGCATGACATTCAACGCCGTCACGATTATGGCGGTTGTCCAGAGCATGATTTTATGCGAATGCGGAGTGACGAACTTCCCCATCACATGCTCCGACGACGTGAGCGCGATCAGCCCGAAGACCGTGATCGGAAGCTGGATGCTCAGCATTATCTGGCTCCAGATGATTCCCCTGAACGGATTGGTTATAAACATGATGATGGCAAACGCGCCAAGGATTGTGAGCGCCGCGCCCGCCCTTGAATGGCTGTCCGCCGGATCGTACGGCTCGTGGAATATACCGGCGTAGATGCTTCCGCCCGCCATTGCCGAAGTGACCGACGACGAAAAGCCGGACAGAAGAAGCGCGAAGGCGAAAACCGTTGAAGCGGCGTCGCCAAGAAGCGGCCTCATGGTCTCCTGCGCCTGTGAAAGCTCGCTCACGGCCACGCCTCCGGCGTGAAAAACCGAGGCCGCAACCAATATCATCGCGCTGTTTATGGCCCATCCCGCCAGCATGGCCGACAGAGTGTCGACGAACTCGTATTTCAACTGCCGGTTTATTGTCGCCTCATCCTCAAGATTCCACTGCCTGCTCTGAATTATCTCGGAATGGAGGAAAATATTGTGCGGCATGACAACCGCGCCCAGAACGCTCATGATAACCGGAGCCGATCCGGCTGGAAACGCAGGCACAAACCAGCCATGCACAGCCTCGCCCCAGGCAATGTCAACAAGACTCAACTCGAATAGAAACGACAGGCCGATCAGCGAAACAAACCCTATTATCCATATCTCGATCCGCTTGTAGCCGTTCGTCAAAACCATTGAGAGAGAAACAGCGGCGGCAAGCACTGATCCGATTTTCAGCGGCAGGCCAAAAAGCATGTTCAGCCCGATAGCCGCGCCCAGTATCTCGGCAAGCGAGGTAAAGACGGACGCCGCCACGGCCGTAACGAGGAAAAACAACGCAATCGCGCGTGGAAAATGCTTCGACGCGGCCTCGGCCAGGCATAATCCTGTGGCTATGCCCAGATGAGCCGCATTGTGCTGAAGAACTATCAGCATGATGGTGGAAAGCGTCACCATCCAGAGCAGGCGGTAGCCGAAATCTGAACCGGCCGCGATGTTCGACGCCCAGTTGCCCGGATCGATGAAGCCGACCGTGACCAGAAAACCGGGGCCGATATATTTCAGGATGTCGCGTGCCCCGAATTTGGGGGAGTGAGCGGTTGCCATACGCCACATTATCCGACAGTTCCATATTGCAGGCAACCGTGGCCACTTCCGGCAAAACAGGCCGAATTTCGTCTGCTCATTTCTTGCGTTTACTTGCAGACCGGCGCGATCGCCACCGCATTTGCCTTTAAAGCAGAGACAAGTAGTGCTATTATTTCTCTGCCATGAAGAAAGGTTTACTAAAACAGATCATAAGAGACTTCCATACGACCCCGCTTCCTACGCTCAGGCGGCGCGCATTGCAAGTGCCAACCGGCACGGGCAAAATCATCACGCTCGACAGCTCCGAAGCGTTCGAACTGAACGGAATAAACATCAGCGTTGTGCCGCTTTACCGCTGGCTGCTGTGCTGAAAAGGTTACGGACGGAAACTGTTGTCCCCGCCCTTCAGCTTTGATTTCGCCGCATAATCAACAAGGCGTGGCATAATAACCGCCGGAGTAGCTTATGCGCAGCAGCGCAGGAGCCGGATCGCCTCGCCAACTATTACTTTGCAAATTTGCTTTGCAAATTTGCATAACCACTGCTAAAGTGATGCATGAATTACATGGGCAGAAGCATCGCCGGGTTGGCTGCGGCGCGGTTGAAGACCGAAAAAGTGCTTGCGCTGACAGGCGCAAGACAGACCGGCAAGACCACCTTTTGCCAGCGCATTCTGCCCGAACTGCTCGGCCGGCCGTTCACATACATCTCGTTTGACGACCCGGATGAAAGGCTTCGGTTTCGCGATTCTGCGGTAGCCATACTTGAAGCCATCCGGACGCCGCTTGTGGTTCTGGACGAGGTTCAAAAAATACCCTCGCTTTTCGATCCGTTGAAGTTAGTCGCCGATCGGCAGGAGAGATCTTTCGGGCAGACGGAGAAACGCTTCATTCTCACCGGATCATCGCAGTTGCTGCTTATGGGCAGAATCAGGGAATCCTTGGCGGGCAGAGCGGCGCTTCTGAACCTCTACCCGTTTTCACTGTCCGAGGTTTCGGGATCTCGCGAAGCTTCCCCGCTTTCAACCATATGGCGGCAGGGCCGGCTCGACAAAGACGTCGTAAGCCGTTTTCATGCATTGCCGGCCGATTCCGTTAGAACAGCCATGCGCCTGAGGGACGAGCATCAGCAATGGGGCGGATACCCGCCGGTGTGGCAGCGTCCGGAAGGCATCGACAAGACAAACTGGCTGAAGGACTACCGGAGAACATACATCGAGCGCGACATACTGGACGTGGGCCAGGTATCGGATATCGAATCGTTCATCCTTGCACAGAAGCTGCTTTGCGCTCGAACCGGACAGATTCTTTCACTCAGCGAGGTTGCGCGGGACGTTTCACTGTCGGTCAATACCGTGAAACGATATGTAAACCTGCTGGTGATGTCGTTCCAGTGCCATCTGCTTCAGCCGTATTACGAAAATGCCGGCAAGCGGTTCATTAAAAGCCCGAAGATATATTTCCCCGATCCGGGCTTAAGCCGGTCGATCCTGGGCGACATGTCGGTTGGCACCGGCGCGCTTTACGAAAGCTGGGTGTTCTCGGAATTGATAAAGTGGCGGCAGACTGAGCCGGTTGAACCCGGACTGTTTTTTTACCGGACAAGCGCGGGCATGGAGATCGATTTCCTGATAGCGGAGGCGGGAAAAATCCTGCCGGTTGAGGTCAAGGCATCGAACAAGGCGGCTCATGCGGATGCCGTTAACATCGAGAGATTCATGGACGAGCACCGGACACACGCTCCGGCCGGGTTGATCATTTACCATGGGAGAGAGCTTGTCGAGGTCAGAAAGAATATCTGGGCGGTTCCAGACTGGTATCTTTTCGGCGCGGCATTGGACACACGGTAGCACATCCTCATCACGGCTGATGCCTCCGGATCGCCGCGCGCAGCCATAGCCGATGGCCTGCCGGACGGACGGAGTGGAATAAACCACCCCGCCCCTCCCTTTTCACATTGCCTTTTCATTGGGGATTGAGATCGATCACGCTCAGTCCCTTGCTGTCCCCGACAAAAAGAACGGACTGCACGGCCTTGAGCGTATACGGCCCGGCATCCAGCCGGATCGCTCCCGTTTCGACAGGCGCGGACGGGTTCGACGCGTCGATAACCGTTATGCCGCCGTTGTTCGAATCGGGGACATAAACCAAATTGCCGATTACCGCCAGATCGCCGGCGGCCCCATGAGTTTCGGCATGTCCGATAATGTCGTCCGGAATGCCGTCGCCGTTATTGTCCGTTCCGAAATCAGGGCTGCCCAGGCGGGCCAGGCTCAGGATTTCAAGTCCGGACTGTGTCGCGATATACGCATAACCGTCATGAATCTTCATCCGGTTCGCATTCCCGAAGAAGCCGGTATTTATACGGCCGATTTCGTTCCAGTCAAACAGATCTCCGTTGAACACGTCGAAAACAAGCAGGGTGGTTTCGGTCATTGCGTAAAGATAACGCGTGGCGGGATCGATCAGGATTTCCCTGAAATTGCCGTGCACCCCGAAATACCAGGCGGGATAATACGTCAACGGGTACAGTATTACCCATCCGGAGTAATTGTATTCCATCTGGGGGTCTTCAAGAAACATCGTTATCGTGTCTTGTCCGCCGCTTACGGCAACGGAATAAGACGCTTGTTGAAAGGACGCGTTTGGCGCCGGGAACGCATAATCCGTGATGGCATCCATGGCATATGAACGGAACGAGAAGAAGTCATATGCCGACTTTACGACAACCGGATTGGCCGGGTCGCTGATGTCCACGATATCGAACCCGATATTGCAGCACCGGTCTTGCATGACATAGAGCTTGTCACCAGCCAGCCTGAGCCGTTTTACGGGATAGCCGGTGTGTAATTCGCCAAGAAGAAGCGGATTGGCCGGAGTCGAGATGTCGTACAGCCGGACGGTTCCGCCGTCATCTCCGGCGGCCGCAAGCGCGCCGTTTATGTCCAGCGCCTGAACCGGATGGTCGAATGGCAGCCGCGGCCATGGCGGCACAGAGCCAAGATTGACCGGGCCAACCGTTACCGGCTCCGGCGTGCTTTCGACAACGCTAATCGAAAGCTCGTCTTCGGCGACCCACGGCAGAGTCACGGAGAACGCCCCGTTATCGGCGCGCTGCACGGATGTTGTATAAACGATCCCGCTTTTGCGGCTTTGAATGGAAACCGTCACGGGATAGACATCGTCGGATACGGCTCCCGCGCTGCCTCTGACGGAAACGTTTGAGGCTGCCGGCAGAAGCACCATGCGAACCAGCGAGGTATTGAGGGTTGGTATTACCGGAACAGGCATATTGACCGGGCCAACCGTCACAGGGTTTGGCGTGCCTTCGATCAGCGAGATCGACAAAACATCCTTCGCGATATACGGCATACTGACGGCAAAGGCTCCGTTATCCTGCGCCGCGACAGATGTTGTGTAAACGATTCCGCTCTGCCAGCTCTTTATCCTGACAATGACCGGATATGTGTCGTCCGTAACCGAACCGGCATCGCCCGTAACCGATACGGTGGATGTCGCGGCAAGAAACCGCATATGAACCAGTCCGGTATCAAGCGCCGGAATCACAGGCAAGGTTCCAAGGCTGACAGGGCCGACAGTTACCGGATTCGACGTGCTCTCGACAATGGTGATCGACAATGAATCTCCCGCGATATACGGCATCATCACCGTGAACTCGCCGTTATCCTCCGCGGTAACGGTCGTTGTGTAAACCTGCCCGCTTATGCCGCTTTGCACCAGTACGACCACGGGATAGTGGTCGTCGGTCACCGCTCCGGTTGCGCCGGTCACCGCAAGCGTTGCGGTTACCGGATTCACACTCATTGTTACCAGCTCCGCAGCGAGAGCCGGAATTACCGGTACCGGCCCTATGTCGATCGGCCCGATCGTGTCCGGATCAGGAGCGCTTTCGACAAGCGTAATCGATACCGAATCCGTGGCAATATACGGCATCACCACCGTAAACGCTCCATTATCCCCGCGTCGCACTTGGGTTTCGTAAACCAGTCCGCTCATGCCGCTTCGCACCTGAACAATAACCGGGTAAACGTCGTCCGATACCGCGCCTTTCAAGCCTGCCACCGTGACCGTCGAGGCATAGGGGGAAACCGTTATGCCAACCAGATGCGTGTCGAGCACCGGAACAGCGCCGAGATACGTTCCGGCAACGCTCACCCCCCTGCTGTCGCCGATAAATATGGATGCCCCGACCATAGCCATATCCGTTGGCTCGCCGCCGGTGCGGATAGCTCCAACCGAAACGGGTAGCGACGGATTCGAAACATCGTAAACCCGGATGCCGTTATACAGTCCGTCGGTGACATAGGCATAGCCGTTCTGAACAGCCACGTCGTATGCCACGCCGGTCGTCTGAGTAAAGCTCAGAACGTCGTCCGCCACATCGTCGCCGTTGCCGTCCGTGCCGAATGCTGATGTGCCCAAACGTTCAAGGCTTACGATTGCCATTCCGGTTTTGGCCGCAATGTACGCCCTGCCGCCCGTCAGCTCAAGATTTTGGGCGTTGCCAGGAACCCTCACCGTGCCGATCTCGACAATATTCGACAGGTTTCGAATGTCCAGCACATAGAGATACGAATACGCCCCGCCACCCGTCACCGCATAAACCCGCCCGGCTACGCCGTCAACGTGAACATCGTTGACGATTCCCGGCATCCATTTCGAGGCGATACGCACAGGCTTGGCGGCATCGCGCACGTCGTAGACCTCAAGCGAATAATACGCGCCAACAAACGCCATATCCTCGTAAACATCCGCGCTGTAACTGCCGCTGTAACTGCCGTAATACGACATCGATGACAACGCAACAGGATGCGCCGGATCGCTTATGTCCACAATCCATGTGCGCCTGCCGTTCTCGCTCACATACGCCCTGTTGCCAACAATCCGCACATGGCGGATCGCGGAGTCGGTGTTAAGCGTCCCAAGTTGCACCAGATTTACCGGGTCGCTCACATCAAACACGCGAATGTTGCCGCTCTTGTCGCCGGTCACGGCCAGACCGCCGCCTGCATCGACAGCCTGAACACCGCCGCTTGCCGCAACCCCGGAGGAAACCTCGCCAACCGGCACACGGCCAAGGGATACGGTGCCGCTGCGTTGAAACGGATTCGCGATTTCGACGGCCTCCATCGATATGGCGTCGCCTGTTGCGGCGGCAATGCTCAGACTGAACGGCTCGCCTGAGCCGACCCGCGCCGCGCTTGAAGCACCGTTTGACGCATTGTTGAGAATAATATCCACAGCGCTGTTCTCGTCCGTCACCGCCATCGGAAGCCCGGTCACGTCGATTGTACCGTCAGGCTTGAGCCTGGAAAGTGAAACCCGTCCGTGTAGAACAACAGGCGGCATATCGCCGGCATTAACAACCGTAATGCCCTTCGCGCCATCCGCGACATAAACATATCTCGACAACGACACTCCCTTTGCCGCGCCGGGGGTGTCAATCGATGCGAGATAAACCGGTTCCAACGGAATCGAAATATCGATCAGCGAAACCCCGCCCGTCTCGCCTCCACTTGCAACAGCCCGCTTACCAAGCACTTTAACACCGGTCAAGCTGCCGGGAAGCTGTATAACCGAACTGACCACCGGAAGCGACGGATCTCCGACATCCACGGCAACAAGTCCGTTGCTCGTTGCCGCATACGCAACGCTTCCGGCAACCGCCAGACTCTTTACCGTGCCGGATAACGTTACGCGGCCGGTCTCCGTGATATTTGCGATATTCCGCACATCCAGGATGGAAAAGTACGAATTCGCTCCGCCGTCCGCCACGGCGTAAACCCGCCCGGCTACGCCGTCCACGTGAACATCGACGACGATTCCCGGCATCCGCCATTTCGAGGCGATACGCACAGGCTTGGCGGCATCGTGCATGTCGTAGACCTCAAGCGAATAATCCGCGCCAACAAACGCCATATCCTCGTAAACATCCGCGCTGTAGCTGTCACTGCCGTAATACCGCATTGATGACAACGCAACAGGATGCGCCGGATCGCTTATGTCCACAATCCAAGTGCGCCAGCCGTTCTCGCTCACATACGCCCTGTTGCCAACAATCCGCACCTGACGGATCGCGGAGCCTGTGTTAAGCGTCCCGACCAGAACCGGCTCTTCCGGCACGCTTATGTCATAGACGGATACCAGACCGTTCGCACCGCCCGTAACGGCGATATTGCCATAAACATCGATCGCATCGGCGCTATTGCCCACCGACGTCAGAACGCCGATACCGGCGGACGGCACAACCGTTATGGAAACACTCGCCCCGGCGGTCTGCCCGGCGCTGTCACGCGCAACCACGCGAAACACGCGAGGTTGATCCGTTTCAACATCCGGCAGATGGAGCAACAACGAATATCGCCCGGTTCCGGACGCCTCCGCAACGCCAAGCGAATTGTCTCCCTCGAAGAATTCGACGCGCGACACAGCCCTGTCGTCGGTCGCGTTCGCCGTCAGCCAGAGTGTTGACCCGCCGTAAATTCGAGCATCCGGCCGTGGAAACAATAACCCAACCTGCGGAGGATTGTCCTCGACGACATGGATCTGAAATGCCCGTTCCGTCGTGTTCCCGGAAAGATCCGTGGCGCGAACAAGAATACCGGACAGATAGTCCGTGTCCGGCAGACCGTCGCCGGGTATTTTGTATTCAAAAGCAAAACGCGGCAATGGTTCCGCATTACGAAGCGTTCCGTCAATGTAAAAATCAACCTTCGCGATTCCAACATTATCCGTGGCGTTTCCTTCAACGCGCACCGTGTCGCCTTCGAAGAAGACCGGCGCGGGATCGAGCGCCGCCGGAGAGAAAAGCGCGAGCACCGGCGGCGAGCTGTCTTTAACCACGTTCAATGCTGTCTGAGCATCGGCGCTTTTGCCGGACTTGTCATAGGCCCTGACCGATAGCTGAATTGTTCCAGCCTCGGCCGGGGCCTTGAACGACGTCTCGTAATATCCTCCGCTTTCGTATCTGTCCGTGGCGAAGACCTGTCCGTTCAGGAAGAACTCTACACGGTCAACCGCGTTGTTGTCGGTTGCCGCTGCCCGGACGGTTACAGTGTCTCTGGCGGTTATGCTGCCGTTTGCGGCGGGCGCAACAATCGACACGATGGGCGGCACGGTATCATCGACAGTAAGCGTGATCCTTCGCGCATAGCCGGTATTGCCGTTTGTATCCGTTGCGGTTGGAGCAACAACAATACCGGTCTTGCCTGAATAATCCGCCGGTATAGCAAGCTGAAACATGCCGACGGCATCCGTAACCGGCGGCTCAAGAACCTGCGATTGCGATATGGATAGCCCGCCCTCCGTTCTGAAATCGATCCGGGCAATACCGGCGTTGTCGGAAACGAAAACATTCACCGGAATCGTCGCGCCCGGAGCTACCCTGAACCCGCTTACAAACGATGTGATCTGCACCGAAGGCGGCGTCTTGTCTTCCGTGTAAAGCCTGATGGCCGCCGGAGCGCTCTCTACGCCCTGAATATCCCGCGCCACAACCTCAACGCTTATCTCCATCCCCGGTTTCGACGTCGCCGGCACATTCAGCGAAAAATCGTATCCGAAGGCCGATGCGCCCGCGCCCGCTGAACGAACGACCGTCTGGGAAACGTCGGCGCTTCGCACCCGCATCTCGATCTCCTTGATACCCAGATCATCGGAAGCCTTGGCGCGAATGGCGACAGACTGTCCCGTTCCTATGCCAGTCCCGCCGAATGGCGAGACAATAACGGCTGTCGGCGGCTTGTTGGGAACAACCTGAACCGTTGTCGAGACCTCCTGTCCGGTGTTTCCGGCGTAATCCGACGGGATGGCCGAGACAATAACCGTTTCCGTGGGCACGATAACCATCTCGTACGGCGGCTTTTTCACGGATCTGACCGGATGGCCGCCGATCCAAAAATCGACCACGAACAGATCCGGCGAATTCACCGGATTCGCGGTAACGGTTACGGAAGTCCCGGAAATAGCGGTTGACGGCGAAGAGCCAAGCGTAATTACAGGCGGAACCTTGTCGCCGGTCCGGAATGTGGCGGAATAATCGGCTGTCCTGTTTCCGTATGCGTCGGTACAGCCGGTAATGTCAAGGCGGTACGACTTGCCGTCTGGCAGCGGATTCAGCGGATAAAACGATGCGACCATGTTCCGGGCCGAGAAGGTGAGCACACCCTGCACCGCAGCCCCTGTGTCGGAATCGGTCACTTTCAGAACGCCCGGCGCATCCTCCACCGGCTCCGAGAACTCGACCACAAACGCCCCCTTGATCAGCCGCGCCGAAAGGATGGACGGCGGCGTCACATCGGCAGTAACGAACGTTGCAATAAACGGCTCGGTCATGGACTTGCCCATATCGTCGCGGACGCCGCTTGCCGCCACCGTTACCGGTCTGAATTCAGGCCACGGATTGAGCGGCGTGAACGTGACACGCCTTCTACCCGCGTCAAGCGCCAACGTTCCCGCGATGTCCGACGAACCCGTTGCCGCACGGATATGGAAGCGGTCGATAGCAGCCGCGTCCACCGGTTCGGAGAAATCGATGGCTATCGGCGCATCGAGAGGAACCTGAACGGCTCCCGCGCGCGGGGTGATGGCAACGACCGAAGGGCTGTGCTCATCGAGGACTATCGGCGCAAGTGTAACGCTTACCGCCTCACCTGTGATGCTTCCGGTTGCCGCGCCGATACCCTCGCTCGAATAATCGTTGACGTAAATCCTGAATGTTCCAAGCGGAATCACATCGATGGCAAAACCGCCGGTTTTACCGGTAAGCGCATAAACGGTCACACGGCTTTTGCCGTCAGTCCTGACAAGAGAGCAAGAAATTAGCGCATCCTTGACCGGCGTGACGCCATCCTCGCGCAAAACCGTGCCGGATATCGAGCCGGAGGGTTCGATCGGAATCAGCACGTTTTCTATCGTCCCGCCGTCGCCTGCAAGCACGCCGTTATAAATTCCGCCCAGACGGCTTCCCGGAATATTTGCCGCTATGGTGACGTCACCGGCGGGTATGCCGTAAAAGGCGAAGTTGCCATCCGTACCGGAAAACGCGGTATACGAGTTCGCCAGCGGGCCGTTCACGTTAAGCGACAGCGTAACCTGCCTGCCGGGCGGCGTGCCGTCGGCGTTCACGACCCTGCCGGTAATGTTGCCGGTTCCAACAAATACAATGTCGGACGTCACAACCGCGCCCGGCCATTGAACCTTTACCCGCAGGCTTCCGCCATCCTCGCCCTCCTGCTCGCGCGCCTTGAGCGTGTATTCGCCAAGCGGAACCGTGTCGAAAACGAACCTGCCGTCCG
>Ga0233425_10011134_pt1 | contig 10618 bp, 6 predicted proteins | sample Watercolumn_Towu_2_FD_181712 | JGI IMG/M metagenome (GOLD analysis project Ga0233425, IMG submission 181712) | Freshwater microbial communities from Lake Towuti, South Sulawesi, Indonesia - Watercolumn_Towuti2014_140_MG | ecosystem: Environmental > Aquatic > Freshwater > Lake | place: Indonesia... | reverse complement strand
CGAAGTCTCGAGGCTCTCCATGGTTGAATCACCCTGATCGTAGGCGGTCAGAGAATACCAGTATTCAATTCCATTGATAACCGTCGTATCCGTGAAACTGTATTGCAGACCGGTGTTCTTTCCCAGGCTATTGATCCTGTCAAATTGAGCAATGGGAACAGGATCGGGACCGGCAGTCTTCACTGCATTGCGATCGATCTGATCCCACGTCGCTCCTTTGTCGTTGCTGCGATAGAGTTTATATCCTTCAAAATCGAACTTGTTGGTAAACCTATCCCTCGAGAGTTCTGATCGATTGTCCCAGTACAGCGTCACCCGCCGGTCACCGGCCGTAGCGCTGAGTTTTGGTGGATCAGGCGGCCGGGCAACAACAAAACCAAGGCCTTCGATTTTTTTGGCCATTCGAGTGCTTGCGAAAAGTTCATCCCTTGACACTCCCGCAACCTGTGCAAGAATGAAGGTAAGCGTGTCACCTGGATTCAGCGTATAAGGCCCCGACGAAGCCCACGACAGAATGTCGAGACCCGTCGGAGGTATGGTCTTCGGATCGTCGAAGTGAAGGTTCGGCGCATTCGCGCCGAGATGGAAGTATCTCGGGCTGAGCAATGGAGCGTTGTAGAGACCCGGCGTGCTGGCCATGATGCCATACTGGACCGTATCGATGTCTACATCATCATCATACAATCCATAGTGCCAATCGGTGACGCCCAGTTGTTTTCCATTCACGAGTGGCGTGCGTAGGAACGCGAATCCCATGTAACCCGGCGGAGCACCCGGCCATTCACTGGAATAGTTGTCAGAATCGTACGAGTATGCGAGCTCCAGTTCCTTGTTGAAGTCCGCTATGTCATCTTCGTATTCCGGAACCCCTCCCGACACATTGCCGATATCAAAATCGAGGTACATCGCGAAGTACAGGCTATCGAGCCGCCTGGTTCCTTTTGTCGTGATCTGGAATTTATAGAAAATGATATCACGGGCGAATTTCACACCATAGGTATATGTCGTTTGGGCAACGAGCAGTCCCATCATTCCTTTCGTATTGTTGGAATCACTATACACGCAATAACTGTCCTGATCGGAACGGATGATATTGTTGCCTGCCCCATCTTTCACGGGCCACCCGTTCGCCGGCCATGACGCGGGGCGATCGGAAAACGCGACACGTGCTCCCGTTCGGTTGTGGTAACCTCCGACCGCTTCCCATTCCTCATTTGTGGTATAACGGCCCTGGACAACGTTTCTTGGCGTGCCGATGAAGGGATTGACTCTGTAAATCATGTCGCGCTTGCTGCCGATCGGGTATTCACCGCTCGGGCCATCGGTCACTCTTCGCGCATAGAGCTTGCCGCGATTTTCGAAGAACTGGCCGATGTTTCCCTTGTTGATGAGTCCACCGGCCCGATCGGGCACGCCGGCAGTCTTTTGAAGTTCAGCCCCATGGGCTCGTTCCTGTTCCTCGAGCGCCTTCTTCTGCGCCGACACTCCGAGGGGCAACAAACAGAGAAGAACAATTGAAAGCGTTTTCATAGATATCCCAACAGATCGGTCAGAGTTTATGGTTCTCATGGTCGTTCCCTCCTCACAGGATCTGCATCCGGAGGCCGAGCCGGACGCGGCGCGGCGAACCGAAATTGGACGGATCGCGGATCCACTCCTGAGAATTACGCCCCTGCAGCGTTGCGTCGGGTAATCCGGTGTCGGTGTAGACGTAGAGGATGTTTCTGTAATTCGTCAGGTTCAAAGCCTCTGCAAAAATCGTCCAACGGATTCCGTAGAAATCCCATTCCCTGCCCGCCTCGAGATCGAGAGCAAACGTCCAGGGCATCCTGGCCGAGTTCCTCACCACAAACCCGACATCACGTCCACCCGGTGTGTAGGGAAATCCGCTGCTCGACCGTGCGATGACGTTCCAATAGGTTCGCTGGAGAAGTCGGAATCCGAAGAGGGATGGTCCCTGTTGATCCCTGAATACAAGACTCACGTTGCCGCTGAGTGAATGAGTCTTGTCCTGGCCAAGATAGTACAGGAGTGTGGATTCCTGTGTGCCGGGATACTGCTCGGTCTCCGATGAAGCGCTCCCTTTCGCGACCGAATAGGTGTACGTGAATCCGGCTGCGAGATTCTGGGTCCGGCGGAGAGTCACGTCGACGGTGAACCCTTTCATATTCGCGTAGTCTTCATTCACATAGAGAGTGTATCCGACGTAGCGTCCCTGATAGAACGGATTATAGTAGCGTGTGCCGATCAAACCGGTCACATCCTTGTAGTAGGCTGTCAGAGTCGCAGCGAGCTGATCAGTGAACTGGTGACTGATGCCAACTTCATACGCCACCGTCCGTTCGGCATCGAGGTCTGGCTGGCCGAAGAGCGGTTCACGGACATTCAAATCGTACTGTCCGTTCTCGAAGAGAAACTGGTACTCCGGCCGCTGGAAGAAGTGGCCGTACGAGAAATGAAGATTCGTGCGGTCGCTAATAGGATGGCCGATGCCGATTCTCGGGCTGATCTGAGTTTTCGCCTTCGGAGTCACAATGAGTGTGGGATTGAGGGGATCATTTCGAAATGTGGTTCGTTGATCCGCATAGTCGAATCTCAGGCCAAGATTGATGATGAGTGACGGGAACTCCATCTTGTCCTGCAGGTATGCCGATCCCTCGACGGGGTTGCGCGAGTAGTTGTTGATGTACGGGAAGTTGCGTTTCGGATCGTAGACGTTGAAGAGCCTCAGCTCGTGTCGTTTGAACTCCAGACCGGCCTTGATCTCGTGTTCCTTCGTCGGTGCCCACACCAGATCACCTTTGAGATCGAGCGTTTGTGTCCGGCTGTCATTATAGCTGACAGGGAGAGCGAGCTGATAGAACTCGAAGCCGTTGCCGGCGTCCGTCTTGTAGACACGCTGGGCGGTGTTCAGGTACTGCGATGTATCGAGGAAATTCCCTTTGGAGTCGAGAATTCCCAGCTGATACTTCTGCTCAAAGAGCGAGGCCTTCACATCGTAGAACGATCGCTCCGAGAGTACATGTTTGGCATTCACGGAGATCTGATTGCTCGACCGCCGCGACTGGAGGTATTGTTCCGGAATGTACTTCCATGCGTGGCTGTATCCCTGGCGTCCCTCTTTTGTGTAGCGATAACTCGCGGTCGCCCTAAACTCGCTGCTGAATCGCTGCGTGATTTTGCCCATGGTGGAGAGATCACGCTGATAGCCGAATGGAAGCCAGCTTCCACGGTAGTCCTGTTCTCCCGTGAGAAGGAATGTCATGGTGGAAAGTCCGGGGAGCGTGCCGCTGAACGTGCCGATGAGCCGTCCCTCACGATAGGCGGAATAGGGCTTTGCGAATTCACTCGTTCGCAGATCGACCTTCGCCTGAAGTTTTTCTCCCCCCTCCCGTGTTACGATATTGACCACACCGCTCATAGCGTCGCCGAATTCGGCACTGTAGGTGCCGGTGAGAAACTCAAGCTGCTCGATCGCGTCGTTGTGGATCTGTGTGCCGAGTCCACCGAAGAGCGGATCCTGGATGTAGACCCCGTCGATGAGGTATGCGACCTCGTTTGCCCGGCCGCCGCGCACGTAGAGGTTCGAGCCTTCCGCCACAACGCCGGAGCGCATGCTGAGCACATCGACAAAGTTCCTGACGCCCGCAAGGGATTGCAGCTCTTCCTTTGTAACGACGGAGACTGTTCCCGTGGCATCTTTTCTCACCATGGGCCGGTCTGCAACGACCAGCATCTCTTTCACCTCAATGCTGCTCTGCACCAGTTCAGCCGTCACGGTCGTCGTCTGGTTTACCAGTACGCGCACATCTGTGACGGCGAGCGGGGTGTATCCGATGAAGGACACTTTGAGCCGGAAGATACCTGGGGGCATGTTGATGATGACGAAGGATCCATCGGTGTCGGTGGCCGTACCGATTGAAGTGCCTTCGACGGAGATGTTCGCGCCCGGGAGCGGTTCACGAGTCGATTTATCGACGACCCTCCCGGTGATCTTGCCCGTTGTCTGCGCAAGGACCATGCCTGGCGCGATCAACAACAGAAGGACGATCAAAGCGCACTTCCTGTCGCTCAAGAGCTTTGATCTCATAGGATTGATCTCCTTTCACGATGGGTACTAGCGGACATACTCGTCCGTCTGTTCCAGGATAGATGTAGATTCTCTGAACATGGTTGAGGCAGCAGGTTTGTCCTTCACCGCAATTTCAGTCACGAGGGCATTGATCACGACTGAAATCGCGGACACCGAATTCGTATGGAGCATGTTTTCCGTCTGAACGGCGAGCACGTGGCTGGAGTGGAACGAGATGGGCGACGTGAGCTTGTCGGTGATCGATATGACCGCGCAGCCGCGTTTGCGCGCGTAGCGGGCGGCATCGATGGTCTCACGCGAGTACGGTGGAAAGGAGAACGCCACGACAACATCATCCCGACCGGCGAGAGCGAGATGTTCCACGAACCGCATCCGTCCGCTTGTCAGCGGCTGTGCATCGAGCCCGACCTGGTTCAGCTCGTACGACATGACCTCGGCCAGAAGTGAGGAGATCCCAATCCCCATGGTAAAAACACGCTTTGCGGACAGCAACGCGTCGACACCGCGTGAAAACGTCGAGCGGTCGACGTAGCGAACCGTTCTCGTGATGTTGCGAATTTCATGCTCCGCAACCCTGCCAAGCGTTTCGTCCGGCTTCAGTTCGCTGAGTGACCGGCTGTACTTCTCGGGTGATCGAATCGTCGATTGCACAGCGTCGAGGATCTCATTTTGAAGCTCTGTGAAGCCCTTGTATCCAAGACTTTGAGCAAAGCGCACGATGGTGGCTTTGCTCACCTTGAGTTCCGATGAGAGCGAATCTGTCGTGAGGAACGCCAGGTCGTGCGGCTGCGTGAGGATGAAATCAGCCACCCTCCTTTGGTTTGCCGGGAGGCGCTGAAACGTCTGAAGGATTCTTCTCTTCAGCGCCTTCGGCATGTAGTCCTTGTTGTTCTTCTTGCGTTGGACCATCGCGGTCAGCGCACCAGGAGCATCTTTCGTGTTTCTTTGAATGAGCCTGTTCTTAGCACGGAATAGTAGACGCCGCTGGCTAGACCCGAGGCATCAAGCGTGGACACATATGTTCCTCTTTCAAGCTGCTGGTTGACGAGTGTGCAGACATTCCTGCCCAGCGCATCGTACACGGCCAACGTGACGAAGCTCCGTTCCGGCAGACTGAATTGTATTTGCGTGGAAGGATTGAACGGGTTGGGATAGTTCTGGCTCAGCTCAAAGATTGACGGGATTTGAGAATCGGTCTTTTGCACTGATACCAGTGTCGAACGGAACTTCGCTTCCACTTCCTTCAACGCTGCGACCACCTTGGTTTCGCTCGTGTCGTATGCAATAGCGTAGTAATTCCAACCGGTTTGCGATCCAGCGTTGATCGCCACACTCCCCTGATTCAAAAACATCATCGAACGCTCTGCCGAGGCGGCGTCCCTCGACGCGTCGAACGATGTATAGTTCGCCGCTTTGAACCGGAGGCTATCCGGCTGGCCTTCAGCATAGGTCACCGTGGCAAAGAACTCCGTGCCGGCCATACAGCGAAGTCCCACCGGCGCCACATTCAAAGCCTTGAATGCCACGTAGTGTGAGAGCCCGGGACGGAAGAAGTACGCGACGCTATCCTGTGAGCGCCACCGCATGCTGTGGCCGGTGTAGCTCTGGTCAATGCGGGGGTACATCTCGAAGGAGAGCTTTCCGTTGATCGCCGAGGCACTGGTGTTCTTCAACTGAATTGCGAGAATAACACCGCGCAGTCCCTTCCACGCGTATGCCTGGCTGATGTGCTCAATGCCAGAGAGCGACGCGGTCTTCCCTTCAGATCCTCCAAACACCTTTGTCGTGAAACTCATCAAGTAGTCGGACTTCCTGCCAGCGCTCACCGAATCGATATTGCCGGGCGTGATGACCTTAATTGAGTCGTCATGATTGAAAACATCGGTGTTCGACACGGCGAGGTTCAGGTGTCCCCACCTCGCCATTCCACGGTTTGTGACGGGACTCGAGAGCAGGAATCGACCGTTGATGGAATAGTAGGCGTCGACCGTCGGCAGGATCAAGTTGACGTCCTGCGCCGACACCATCGAGACCAGTGCGGCGATAGCCACAAAAAGCATTGAGAATTGTTTCATGATCCATCCTCCTTTGTAATGTTGGGATGTGAACTACTGCAATCAACTCAGAGCGGCCCCCATTTGATCATCACTGCGATTGCGATGAAAATCATCCCGACGCCATAGAGCAGGATCTGGAGCGGGATCACCCATCTGAGCCATTTTTCATAGGGAATCTTCGCAATGGAGAGAACTCCCATCGTCACACCGGACGTCGGAAGAATCAGACTGTTGAAGCCGTCACCGTACTGAAAAATGAGTACTGCCGTCTGCCGCGTGATCCCAAGGAGGTCGCTGAGCGGCGTCATGATCGGCATGCTGAGCGCAGCTTGTCCACTTCCGGAAGGCACGAGGAAGTGCAAGGTAAATTGCACAACAAGCATCGCATACCCGGAGATGATGGGGTGTGCCTGATGAACCAGACCGGTCATTGAGTTGAGAATCGTGTCGATGATTTTTCCATCCGTAGCGATCACAAGTATGCCGCGTGAGCAGGCGACAACCAACGCAGCCGTCAGCATGTCCCGTGCACCGCCGACGAAGGCGTCGGAGAACTCTTTCGTCTTCAGCCGGCCGACCAGTCCGGCCAGTATTGCCATCCCTATGAACAGCGCCGCGATTTCTGTGATATACCAGTCGAACTTCAGCGCACCGACTACCAGTCCGAGCAGCGAGAGAGCAAGAATGACGAGGACCATCTTTTGCCGACCGGAGAGAGATTCTGAAGTCGACTGTACGCTGTTCTCGGTACGATCGTTATCGAGGGCATAGACCAGACTCTTCTCGGGATTTTTCTTGATTTTGCCGGCGTAGCGTGCGACGAACACAATCGCAAGAGCTGTGAAAACAACCCACATCACCAATCTGAACTCGATTCCGGAGAAAAGCGGAAGTTCGGCGATTCCCTGCGCGACTCCGACAGTGAACGGATTCAGGAATGCCGCGGCGAATCCTGTGCCGGCTCCGACAAAGGGAATGGCCACGCCCACAATGGAATCATACCCGAGAGCCCGAGCAAACGGAATGAAGATCAGGATGAATGCAAGAACTTCTTCGCTCATCCCGAACGTCGCTCCTGCAAGCGAAAAGAGCGACATGAGTAAAGGGATGGTAAGCTTCTGAAGCGTGGCGTTGTGTGCAACGGCGTTCGCCATCACCTCGATTCCGCGATTGATTGCCCCCGTGGCATTCACGACACCAAAGGCCGCTCCTGCGATGAACACAAATGCGATGATGTACGCCGCCTGCGCGAATCCCTTCACGGGCGCGCCAAGAATTGCCCCAATCCCCTGTGGCTGTGGCTGCACCTGGACGTAGGTTCCGGGCACCACCACTGTCCGCCCCTCCTTCTGAACACGCTGGAACTCGCCGGCAGGCACGATCCAAGTCAGGATGCCGAAGAGAACGATGATCGAAAAAATCAGAATCAGGGTCGGTGGGATTTTCACTCTTCTTCTCAATTAGTCTGCGAGCCGAACTACTTTTTTCGATTTCAGATCATAGATGGAGCCCGCGCGGAGCACGCTCATCCGGACATCCGCCGCGCGCAAGCCATGTCCGACTGCCTCCTTTTTCACTTGAGCAGCGGTCGCATCAAAGACGACAACCGCAGATGCACCGAGCACCTCAAATGTGTGATCCGGCTTCACCCAGATCGCAGTCGCCTCATCGATGCCGATCCCGATTTTGTCGGGATGTTCAAGAACGATGCTCACAAGTCGGTTCGTTCTCCTCCGGATGAGAAAATGCTGATCGACAATCGCATCGTCGATGAAACCGAAGCCGTCGGAGGTCACAATATTGTCCGCCTCGATCTTGTTCCAGGAAGAATCCCTCGTCGGACGTCGCTCGTCGCCAGTCAGCATGATAGAGCTCATGACGGCGGCTCCGGCACTTGTTCCTCCAAGCACCGCGCCCATCATGTAAAGCTCGTGCAAACGCTGTTCCACTCTGGTCCCTTTCAATGCGGCGGTCAGCCGTGACTGGTCTCCGCCACCAAAGTAGACGCCGGTCACTCCTTCCAGCAGTGCCAGCACAGAATCGCTGTTCGCCTGTTGTCGTTTGATATTCAGATGCAACACCGTTCCGGCGCCGTACTTCTTCATGTCCGCGATTCGTTCACCTGCATAGGCGTCTCCGTACTCACTCGCCATCGGAAAATAGACGATCTTTGATTTTTCACCGCCCGCCAGCTGAACGAACGGATTCATGATCTCAGGACCTCGGTCCCCGCCGCCGATAATAATCAGATGTCCCTTCGGCGACTGCTGCGCGGCCATCGGATGCGTTGATGAGACAAGGAGAAGCAAGACGAACAGGAGGCAACTACTCTTCAAGAAGCGCATGAGCAATCTCCGATGCTTTGAAAAGATCTTCGAGCAGGAAGTACTCTTCCGTCGAGTGCGGCTTCTGGGCACCGATCCCGATATTGACGGATGGAATTCCTTTGGCGTTGTACTTGTTTGCGTCGCTCCCGCCCATGTATCTGATCGGCTGAGGTTTCAATCCCGCCTTGATCATCGCCCGCTCGAGGTGAACAACTGCAGGAGTCTCCCGGGTGTGAACATATGGTTCACAGAAAGGAGTGGATTGGAATGTCAGGCGCCCCGTGCCACCGGCCGCTTGTGCGAATACTCTCTCGATGTCGGAAAGGTGTTGCCGTATTTTCTCCGGATAGAACGAGCGGACTTCTCCTTCCAGCAACACTTTGTCAGGCACGACGTTGACTGCTTCTCCTCCTCTGATCTTACCAATGTTCGCCGTCGTGTCGGGATCGATACGCCCCAATTGAATTTTACTGATAGCTGAGGCCGCCATCGCGATGGCACTGATTCCCTCCTCCGGAGCGACTCCCGCATGCGCAGCCTTGCCGACAAACTCGGCTGTGAACTCATAGAGGCCCACCGATTCCCGTATGTAGATCCCCGGGCGTTTGGAGCAATCAAACACGTAGACCGATTTGATGTTGAACGGAGTGAGATCTGCGACATCCGCACCATACAGGCCTGTTTCCTCACAAACGGTCAGCAGCACAAGGAAATTGGAGTGCGGCCGATTGGTCCGGGCAACGTTCCGCAGCAGGTCTACCAGGACTGACAGTCCCATCCGGTTGTCGGCCCCCAGGATCGTTGTGCCATCAGATGTGACGCGGTCGTCGTGGACAACGGGTTTGAGTTGTGTTGTCGATTGAACGGTGTCAAGGTGCGCTTCCAGGACGATCGCCGGCGCGTTCCTGTCAAAGTCGGGCGGAAAGCAAAAGAGGTTTCCAGAGCTGCCCCTTACCTTCGGCGCAGCGTCGTCTTCCTTCACGAGAATTCCCGCACTGCGGAGAATCGCTGATACTTCGTCTGCAACAGTGCGTTCGGCGTGGGAAATTCCATCGATGGGCGCAAGCCGGAGAAAGAGCGAAAGAAGGTCGCTTTGCGCAGGGGTCATGGAGAAATGAACTGTTTGTTTCAGATGCGGGGCAGGCCGGAACAACTATTGCACGAAGTTACACTTTTTTGAGTGAGTGTCAAGGGGTCTGTGCTGCTCCGGTTCGTGGTCGGAAAAAGGATGTGGTATCCCGGCGGAAAATCATTACATTACACGATGAGCCCTATGAATTTGCCTTGCCATACCTTCGGCCTCCGCCCCGCCACCGGCGGTGCCCGGCCTCCCGCATCGCAACCCCGCCTCGTTCGATCGATCAGTTTCCTGAATCGCTTCAGCGGCCTCTGAGTACCTCCAATCTCTTCGGCAGACCTTTCCTACACATCATTGTCGAAAAGTACGAGGAGTCACCATGAGAATACTGGTCCTTGGTTCCGGGCTCGTCGGCCGCCCTCTGGCAGCTGATCTGGCCGCCGATCGATCCTTTGACGTCACAGTCGCCGACATCGATCGAAACAATCTTGCGAAAATCCCGAATGACCGACCTATTCGGAAGGCCGAAGCAGACCTCTCCGATGCCCGTCAGCTCAACGCTCTTCTCGGCCAATGCGACACGGTCGTAAACGCCGTGCCGGGATTCATGGGTCACAGCGTTCTGAAAGAAATCATCGCCGCAGGGAAAAATGTCGTGGATATCGCGTTCTTTCCTGAGGATCCCTTCGATCTCGACGCTCTGGCACAAGAGCACGACGTCACAGCCGTTGTCGATTGCGGGGTCGCACCGGGGATGAGCAACATGCTCGCCGGCTACCTTCATTCACAGCTCGATTCGACAGAAAGCATCCTCATTTACGTCGGCGGGCTGCCGGTTGTCCGCGAATGGCCGTTCGAGTACAAGGCCGGCTTTTCCCCGATCGATGTGATCGAGGAGTATACCAGGCCAGCGCGCTTTGTCGAACACGGAACGCTCGTGATCCGCCCTGCGCTTTCTGATCCCGAGCTAATCACCCTGCCCGGTGTCGGGACACTCGAGGCCTTCAACAGCGACGGTCTGCGAACGCTCGCCATAACAATGAAGGTCCCACATATGAAGGAA
>Ga0233425_10011132_pt1 | contig 10619 bp, 6 predicted proteins | sample Watercolumn_Towu_2_FD_181712 | JGI IMG/M metagenome (GOLD analysis project Ga0233425, IMG submission 181712) | Freshwater microbial communities from Lake Towuti, South Sulawesi, Indonesia - Watercolumn_Towuti2014_140_MG | ecosystem: Environmental > Aquatic > Freshwater > Lake | place: Indonesia... | reverse complement strand
TTCGCCGACTGCATCGCCACCATGCGCGACATGAAGCGCCTCGATCTGGAATCGCGCATTGGCAAAGCGCCGGGCGGCTACAACTATCCGCTGATGGAAACCGATGTGCCTTTTATTTTCATGAATGCCGTTGGCCTGCACCGCGACATGGTGACGATGGTGCACGAGGGCGGGCATGCGGTACATGCCTTCCTGGCGGCCAATCTGGAGCTTACGGAATTCAAGAGCACTCCGAGCGAAGTGGCCGAGCTGGCCAGCATGAGCATGGAGCTCATCAGCATGGAACACTGGGATGCCTTTTTCAGCGACAAGGAAGAGCTGAAGCGCGCCAAAAAAGAGCAGCTCGACAGCGTTCTGAAAGGCCTTCCCTGGATCGCCTCCATCGATAAATTCCAGCACTGGATCTATACGCATCCCCAACATACCATCGAAGAACGTTATGCTACCTGGATGCAGATCTGCAAAGACTTCGGCACCGGCGTTGTCGACTACAGCGGGCTGGAAAATAATTTAAAGCGCTCCTGGCAGAGCCAGCTGCACCTGTATGAAGTGCCTTTCTATTACATCGAATATGGCATGGCGCAGCTGGGAGCCATTGCCATGTGGCGCAACTACAAGCTAAATCCCAAACAGGCGCTCGATAATTACAAAAAAGCGCTGGCGCTGGGCTACACTAAAACCATCCCGGAGATCTATAAAACCGCCGGCATTAAGTTCGACTTCTCACCGGATTATGTGAAGGAGCTTGCCGACTTTGTGAAAGCGGAGTACGAGGCGCTGTAACTGAATGGTGGTTTCGAGAGCCTCAACCACCATTCGTTGACTGAGGCTCTCGAAGGCAACGAGGCCATAACGATTACTAAAAATCCTCTTCCTCCTCTTTCTTCTTAGGTTGCAGGCCGTTCGGCTTCTTCGGCTTTTCCTCGCCGAACTGGATCTGGAAATTCTGATTGGCTTTTTCTTCCTGCCTCACTTTGACGCTGTCTTTTTTGAATAAGCCCAGCTCTTCTTTCAGGATCTGTTTAATGTTCTGCTTTTCATTCTTAATATCCTCCCTGATCTTCTCCTTCGCGCCCTTCCGGTCGTAGGCAATCTTCGGGTTATCGACAGGGCCGGTCATTTTAATGAAGACGCTGCGGCGGTTCTCCGGATCGTTTTCCACCAAGGACAGCTCATCGTCGAGCTGCTTATTGGCCCGCGGCTTTTTCGCCAGAAGCTCGCTGATGAGCAATTGGATGTGATAATCCACGATATTGTCGAAGCTATGCTTGCCCCACAGCTCAAGGTTGATCGCATTCGACTTAATGGACGTTTTCGGAATGGTGATCATCCGGTCTTTGATGTCAATGCTGCTTTGCAGGCTCGAAAATTTAATGTGCTTCAGCTCGTTGATGTCAATGTATTTCGCCAGGCTTTCCAGGGGCTTAAAGCCGATCAGCTCGCCGCGCTCGATGGCAATGGTGCTATTGGCACGGATGCTGTTGGCATTCACTTCCAGCTTCTCGTTCCAGTTGGCCATAAAGCTCACGTGCGCCGTCACAAAGCCTTTCAGGTGCTTATCCTCCAGGGTCGTTTGTCCGAAATTGTTCAGCTCTGTAAATAATTTGCGGATGTTCAATTGCTCCAGGTCGCAATCGCCCGACACCTTCAATTCCTTTCCACTCGCATCGGCAAAAGCATTCATTTTGATCGTGCCGTCCGTGGCCCCGAGGCTCAGGTCTTTCAGCGCTATTTTCCGGTCTTTCAGCAAGAGGCTGCCTTTGATGTTGTCCGCCGTAAATTTTCCGAAAGATAATGTCTGCACAGCCACCTCCACATTCAGCTCCAGCTTATCGGAAACAGAGAAGGACGAAGAGCCGGAAGAGGAGCCGGAGGCAAACAAAAAGTCTTCCAGCTCTATCTTGTCGCTCGTGACATTAGCGTTGATCGCCAGGGCCGTATTCGGATCGAAGAGGTAGCCCAGGAAATTCGGCATCTCCCCGTTCAGTGTCACATCGGATGCGCCTTTCAGGATTTTCAGGCCAGCCACGCTGAGGCGGCGGTCGGTCAGCCTCAGCTCCCCGCCCGGAATATTCAGGTCCTTGCTGGATTGCTTGAAAGCTGCTTTCAGGTCTTTGAGCGTGGCTGTTCCGTTTGCCCGGATATCGGGGCTGAAGGTATTATGCTTCATGTCATTCACCGAGCCTTCGATGTTTGCTACAATGTCGATGCTGCCGCTGATCTCGCGGATCGTATCCACCGGGTAAAAGGTCATCAGCTCTGCCAGGTTGGTTTTGGCAGCGATGTTCAGCTTCAGGTAAGGATCGTTGAAATCGCTGATCTCTACATCGCCCTTAAAGGTATTGGCATTGAGGTTGGCAGAGATATTCTCCAGCTTCAGGACGCTCCGGCGCTTCGACAGGTTCAGACTTCCCTGCAGGTTGACATTGGAGAGCGTGGTATTATGCGGCTTGTAGGTGATGGATGCCTGCCTGATCCCAAATTCCGACACGATGGATAAGGGTTTGGAATAATGGTAATGGCATTCACCTTTGGCATAGAACTCACCTTCGCTTTTGTAATCGGCAATCTGGTTCTGGAATTTCTCAGGCAGGAGCGAGAGCGTCGATGAAATGTCGAGGTTCTTGCCGTTGAAGTTAATGTCCAGGGAGATCAGGCTGTCCTGCAGCACGAAGTTGCCATCGCTCAGCATCTTCGCCGAATTGAAATCCGTTTCCGCATGCCGGATGGTGTAGGTGTTCTTGTTGACATCCAGCTCCACGTCGAAGTACAGGTTCTTGTTGTGGATATACTCCGTTTTATCCACCAGGAACAGCGATACAAAGGCCTTGCCGTCGGCTTTCAGCAGGTAGTTGCTGCTGGCGAACGCGCCTTTGAAATTGACCTGCCTGATGTTGCTTTCTATTTTCACCCGGGCACGGCTGTTCTTATAGTGGAGCACAAAATCAGTCAGCGTGATCTTTTCGAGGGCAAAGGCCAGGCTGTCGCTGCTTTTGGCCGTCGTATCGCTTTTCCAGACAATGTAATTGGCATTCCCTTTCTTATCGACCTTCAGATCGGCCCTGCCCTTCTCCAGCGCGATCTTTTTGATGTTGTAGTGCTTGCTGAACAGGTCTTTGATGTTGAATCCCAGCGACAACGACTCTGTATAAAGCAGCGTGTCCTTGTCCCTGACATCCGCCGACTCCATGATGGTAAGCTGCCTGAACTCCAGGGCGCAATCGGGAAACGATCGGATAATTGTCAGGTCGATGTTCTTCGGATCAATGCGCACTTCCGCATTCAGGTGCTTGTTCAGCTCCTTGATCACGATGGCCTTCACGTCGTCCTCGTAGATCACGGCCAGCGTCACGCCAATGATAAGAAGAGACAATACCGAGATGACGATTGTAAAAAACAATCGCTTGATAAACCTCCAGGCACTGAAGGTTTTTTGGGGTTCCGTTATCGGTGTGAACTCTTCCAACAGCTTATAAATATCCGTCTAATCGGGCTCGTTTTTTAGCCGGGTGATGGCTTTATTTAAACAAGGGCCTATTAATAAATTACGGATATAACGGCATAACGGTCAAATAAGTACAGTAATTTTAAAGAATGGCTTTCGATTACTTCAGCTGGATCATTTTACCCGTGCTTATCTTCATTTCCCGCCTGGGGGATGTGACGATGGCCACGCTGCGCCATATCTTCATTTCCAAAGGCTTCCGCAATATCGTGCCCATTCTCGGATTTTTCGAGGTGCTGATCTGGCTGGTGGCCATGCGGCAGGTATTCAGCCACCTCAACAATGCCGCCTGCTTCATTGCCTGGGCCGCAGGCTTCAGCGCCGGCACTTACCTGGGCATGTTTATTGAAGAACGCCTGGCCATTGGAACCCAGATCATCCGCGTGATCACCGCCGAAAATGTGACAGAGCTGGCGGAAGCCATGAAGCAGCACCACCAGGGCATTACCATCGTCGACGGGCACGGCGCCAAAGGGCCGGTGAAGCTCATCTTTATGATCGTGAGAAGGGCCAACAAAAAACAGGTGCTGGACATCATCCACCAGCACACGCCCAATGCCTTTTATTCCATCGAAGACGTGAAAAGCTTCAAGCATGGCGTCTTCACGGAAACGGGGAATTCCTCGCCGGTAGGCAGATTGTTCAGCATCCGCAAAGGGAAATGAATTATGGTACGCTGATGACACGGATTGAACAGATCACCGCGGATCAGAACCAATAAAGCCACATCGTCCCATAAGAAAACGTAGAGGACAGGAATTGAGGATAAGGTAACGTTCCCCTATCTCAACTCTCATCAGTATTCTTGTTTACTTCTAATCGGTGCCGATCCGGCCACCTGCGGCCCTCCCGGCCCTTACTGGATGCAGGCCAAGGTATCCTGCAATCCGTGTGCTATCATCATTCTAAAATCCCGTCACTAACAATCTCCGCGCCGCTTTCTCCCCGCACTTCTGGTATTGGGCATAAGCTTTCGCCGCGCGGGTACGAACCTCTTCGGCCGTTTCCCGGTTCACGTAGCCGCTGAGCGCATCATGCAGCGTATAGGCTTCCGGGCACATCAGGCCTGTGGTCCACACCAGCGGGTTGGCTTTCGTTTGTTTCAGGTGGGGCGCAAAATAGGATTTGCTGATACAGGCCAGGATGATGCAATCGCGGGTATTGCCATCGCTGTTACTAAAATCTTCATTCAGCTCAAAATCCATGAGGCCATCATGCCCAATATAGGCCATCAACGCAGATTTGCCATACAGCCCGACTTTTTGATAATTCACCTGGATGGAATCCCGTTTCTGCCCGGAACAGGACCGCAGAAAATCCCGGGTGCATTCTTTAATGTTCTTTCCATTATAGGCATCCGCCACCAGGTAATAGTTCCAACTGTTGTGCCTGAAGACAAGGCGCTCCATAATGGTTGAATCGATGGTTTCTGATTTGATAAAGGTCCACTCCTTGCTCTTTTTAAAAAAGCTGCGCACGCCATAGCCGCAGCCCCAATACAGGTTGGCATTAGGATTTTGCCCGTTGCCGATCTTTGCCGGCACCGGGACAATGCCCTGGTATTTATTATCGCACAGAGCCACCAGCACATGGATGGTTTTGGGCGGCGCAATTCTCTTGCCTGCAAGCCTGCGCTTAGCGTTAGTGATCGTTACTTTCTCTGTGGCAATACCTAAAAGGCAAAGGGCGACAAGCGCGGATAGAATATAATTTTTCATAAAAAGCTAATCGTTATCTGTCAATACAATCCCCAGGATATCAGTCCCGGCCATCATCACCAGGCCACGGCTAAAGACATCGTCCGTTAAAGGAGAATAGCCATAAGAGCCGCCTTCCAAAAAGCCGGTCACGTCGTTTTCATCTGAAAAATTGGCGTAGCAAAGAGGGCTTTCCGAAAAAAAAGCCAGCAGCCTTTCCCAGTAAGACTCCGCTTCCTCTACACTAAAGAGCTGCCCCGAATAAGCCTGCGTTTTCGTGAACATCTTCACAAAATACCTTCTGGCAGTACCTTTGTCCAGCAATTGCCAGTCATCTTCTGTTGTCTTGAAAAAGCCTTTCCCTTCTAAAAAGCCGCAAACGTTGCTGGCAGGGCTTTTCTCCGGATCGGTCTGTCCGCTGTAAAAGGTCTGGTAAAAATAAGTGTCTTCGTCGCTGATCTCATACTCCAATGCTTCGACACGCTCATGGAAAGTCATACCTGTTTCTGTTTATTGCATCTAATTTACACTTTTAAAACCGCATCCCATAACCCAACACACTTAAGGTATAAAACAGCTTATAGCGCCGGTCGATGCCCAGGTTATAGTTCGGAGCTACTTCCACCTGGCGTTTCCTTAATGTTGTTTCGAAATGGATAAACACACGGAGCTTTCTTTCCTGCAGTGGCTTTATCTCGTATTCAAAGCCGAGGCGGTAGTCCAGAAAAGTATCGTCGTATTCGCTGATCTGCAACTTGTCTTTTTCGGATAGCTTCCTGAGATTGACTTTTTCTCCGTAAGGCATGGCACCCATGCCATAAGCATTGAAGGAGCTCATAATCAAAAAGCTGAAGGTTTGCTGAGGCGTCAGCCTGATACCAAATGCAAATTGCCGCTTCACCGACAGGTAATCCATCGCATAAGTGCCGGGCAGCTTTTGCCCGGCATAAGAAAAGGTCATATTATCGCGCTGGAAGCCGAAGCGGGAGCTGAACGCAAAGACATAATGCTCCGTTTCCCGTTTGATGCCTACTCCAAAAAAAGGCATGATGGAAAATACCGTTTTGGCATTCAGGGGCGGATCGGCATCAAATTCAGCGAAGGAATTCTCTAAAGAATACTGATGAAAGAAATGTAGCCCATTGGCATTCACTTTTTTCTCTTCCTCCTCTTCCTGCGCCCTTACAAAGTATGGAAACAGAAAAAGCACAATCATATATAATGAAACTATGCTGTTTTGCATCTTGCCTCTAAACGGCAGCTTACGTGTAAAATTGCGCAATCTTCTTTTAAAAATCCCCTTCTGCCCGGGCGCCTGCCTATCGGCAGGTAGGCCCGGACGGACTCGATGAGCCGACTCTGCGTAAGGGATGCGAGCGGAAATCCTTTACGGACACTGAGCGGAGTCGAAGTGGAAGTAAAGATTGAAGCGGGCAGCCCGACCCTTCCGCCTTGTTTTTGAGCGGAAGGGATACGCCCTGAAATATAAACGTGCAGGTAAAAGTGAGATCCTGAAACACGCGCCTGACCTGACGGGCAGAAGCTCAGGGTGAAACAGCCCAGATAAAACGTTTTTTTAGAAATCCGTGCTCAGCGACAGGTAGGTCATTCCTTTCTGAACCTTTTTGTCATCCACACCCCAGGCAAAATCCACGCGGATAAAATAGCCCAGCAGGCGGGAACGCAACCCGAAGCCGTAGCCGCCAACAAGCGGCTCCTTCTGGTTATAGATCGTGATCGTCACCGGGTTTCCGGGATACACATTTTTGTTCAGCACATTCTCATCACTGTAAGGATTAGAGCCGTACCAGGCCATTCCCAGGTCGCCGAAGCCAACGATCTGGAAGTTCTGGATAAAGTCGGAACGAATCGGGCGGTTGAGCAGATACTTGAAGATCGGGAACCTCAGCTCACTGTTCAGCACCACAAAGTTATTCCCGTTACGGATATTCTGTGTAAAGCCGCGCATGTTGGTAGCAAGCGTCTGGAACTGGTACTGTTCGGGCTTCACGATATTGATGTCCTGGTTGAACTTCGGGTTGATCCAGTTATCGACGCCGCCCATGTAATAGATCAGGCGGTCGGTGCCCAGTGAGGTAGCTCCCGCCAGGCGGTTGGCCCAGATAAAATCGCGATGGATCTTCCTGTAATCCCTGAAATCAAAACCGGCAGTGATCAGGTCGTGCTGCTGCTCTTTGATCAGCCTCCAGTACTCACCCCATAGCTTGAAACGGGTTCCATTGTAAAGGTTCAGGCCACGCTTGCGCGTGTTGTCAAAAATAAATTCCACTTTCGCGCCGCCGTAGTTGTCATACACATTGCTCTTCGCCAGGCTCACATCGCCGATGGAAGCAAACACGGTGCGGTCGTTACGGTACATCAGGGAAGCTTTCACCGCTGCCACTTCATTGAACGGAATTTTCCAGCTGTAGCGGGCATCGTGTGTCTGTATCTTCGTCACACCCGAGCCTGAGTTCACTTTCAGAAAAGACTGGCGGTGCAGTACCAATTGCTTGTCGATGAGCTTCGTCCTGTTCTCCCAGCTCAGCAGATACTCATTATCCAGCGATCCCGCAATACGGAAGCCGGCCACGATGCGCTTGTCCTCAAAGAGGTCGCTCAGGCCGATTTTTACAAGGACATTTAAGCCGGGGTTGAGATACACCGGCGAGCTGCCTCCGGCAAAGCGCTGATAGGTGGTACCGAGAAAGGAGTTATCGAGCTGTGTGACCACCTGGTCGGTCCTGAAATTCGTGTAATAATTTTGCTGGATCGGAAAGCGCAGCTCATCGGAGCTCTGTACCGGCACGTTCTGCGGATCATTAGTGGCCTGGCCATTTTGTGCCGGCGCCGTCCTCGTCTCTTTCACAGGATCGCGTTTGGCGTCCTTCCCTGTAATGGTGTAATTCTCAAAGTCAATCCCCGTTTGTATCCTCGTGGCCGTATCCGTTTTCTGAGGCAGGGCCTTTTCCTCCCGCACCGGGTTGGAGATTTTCATGTTATCCGGGTCGGCCATCATGCTGGCAGGCCCCGACTTGAAATGCGTGGGATGTAAAACAGCAGGCGTCGTTTGGTTATAAGGCACCAGCGGCTTCACCAGCAGCTTTTCCTTTTTGTTCATCACCACGATCTCCGCATAGCTGTTGAACTTGCTGTTGATGTGCTGCTCGCGGATGTTATGCTCGTAATTGGTGATGGGCTTCGAGTTATAAAAATAGCGGTAATGCTCGATGGTATCCACAAACGCAATAGAGCTGTCGAGCACACCAATGTAGCGGTTGTAAATTCCGTTGGCATCGCTCAGGAAAGAGATCACGCCTTTGCCATATTCCTGCGGCAGCGTTTCATTGGTCTTAGGCGTGTTGGTCACCCTGTAAAGCAGGGTCGACTTGCTGACGTTGTTGTAGAAGAACACATCGTTGTTGCGCGAAAATTTCAGGTACAGCTTGTTATCCTCGTTCGATTTGATGGTATCGTGCGTTCTGTTCGACTCGAACAGGATGCCTTTGGAGTTATCCACGAACACCGGGTTATTATCGTCCCAGGAGTCGTTGGTGATCTGCTCCACGCCTCCCGTATTAAGGGTGAAGATGAAAATATCCGATTGCCCTTTTCCTTTCTTCACCGCACTCATCACAATACGCTTGCCGTCGTGGGAGAAGGAATAGCTGTTGACCTTTTCAAAGCCGGTGATGTTGCGCTTTACCTTTTCCTTGGTCTCCGAGTCATAGGTATGCAGCTTCAGGATGTTCTTGCGCTCGTAGATCATCGACACCACGCTGTTGTTGGGATGCCATCCCAGCAAAGGATAGCTGTTATCCTCGATCCGCTCCAGCTTGGGGTTGAGCTTCAACAGGCGTTTTTTCTTTTTCTCGCCGATGGTGTTGAGCCACACTTTGTATTGTCCGGCTTCGCTCGTGGCGTACATCACTTTTTGCCCGTCGGGGCTTACCTTCAGCTGGTAATAATGCCTTGTTTTTTTCTGCTTCTTCACCACCGACTCACCCACAGGGTCGTGGCGTGTGCTGTCCTTGTAATCGAAATAGCGCTTGGCATACACGTTCGTGAAATCGTTGGTCATGTTCTGCACCGAGGTTCCGAGCACATACAGGAAGGCATTGTTGGGGTTGCGCGTCACCTTGGTCATGTACAGGAGGTTCGGAATAAGCGCCTCGCCATAGGTTTCGGCAATGTAGTACCACATGGCATGGCCGGCCACCGTTGCTTCCTTGCCGGTGAGCTGGTTGAACTTATAAAAGCGGTCGTTCTTGATGGCATCCATCACCTGGTTGTCCACATCGGCATTCCAGCCTTCCGACAGATAAGCGATGAGGCCGTTTTTGAACCAATCGGGCAAGGTCAGCAGGGTCGAGTTCCGCACGATGTCGCGGGTGCGGCCGCCGTACATCATCTGGTCGATCATCAGCTCGGCCAGCGCCGCGCGGATCTGGCGGTCCATATCGGCATGCGAACCGTTGAAATACACGAAGATCTTATCGCCGATGATACGCGTCACACCACCGATGTTTCCAGTTTCCTCCGTCGACAGGCCGATGTTGCTCTGCTTGAAATCATTCTGGTTATTGTACACGATGACATCGATCTTATCATCCATCTGGAAATCCAGGCGCTTCTCCATCACGGGCAGCTGGCGGTTGACCGACACCGCCACATAGCGCGCAATGTCCTGTCCGCCTTCGTACAGGTAAACCCTGTAGCGCTCGAAATCGAAATAGGTCCAGTTGAAGGTTTGGTACTGAATGCGGTTTTTACCAAATTCCAATTGAGAACCGTAATAAAATTGTGCCTGGGCCAGCTTGACGCAAACGATCAATATAACTAAGTAAAGAAACCGCTTCATTAAATTATGGGTAATAAGCCTTAAATTTAGCAAAAATTTATTTAGAAAGCCATGATCCAGCTGCACTCTTTTACCTTCGGCCCTTTTCAGGAAAACACGTATTTGCTTTGGGATGAAACCCTTGAATGCCTGATCATTGATCCGGGTAACAGCACGGCTTCCGAGCACAAGGCGCTCAGCGATTTTATTTCAGAAAAAAAGTTAAAACCCCTGCGCCTGATCCTGACCCACGCCCACATCGATCACATCAACGGCAATAGGTATGTACACGATACCTACGGCCTGCTGCCGGAAGTGCACAAGGACGATCTCTTTTTGCTCGAGCGGCATGAGGCTACGGGCGCCATGTACGGCCTTCCGGTTGATCCGAGCCCTATGCCCGGAGCGTTCATCACAGAAGGCGATGTGATCACCTTCGGAAATTCGAAGCTCGATGTGATCCATACGCCGGGGCATGCTCCGGGCCATGTGACGTTTTACAGCCGGGAGCAGGGATTTATGATCAGCGGCGATGTGCTGTTTTACGGCAGCATTGGACGCACCGATCTGCCGATGG
>Ga0233425_10011131_pt1 | contig 10621 bp, 9 predicted proteins | sample Watercolumn_Towu_2_FD_181712 | JGI IMG/M metagenome (GOLD analysis project Ga0233425, IMG submission 181712) | Freshwater microbial communities from Lake Towuti, South Sulawesi, Indonesia - Watercolumn_Towuti2014_140_MG | ecosystem: Environmental > Aquatic > Freshwater > Lake | place: Indonesia... | reverse complement strand
ATCCCCTGCGCGCCGCCGATCATCTCATCGAGATTCCCGCCATCGAAGAAATCGATTCGACCCGATATGCCTTCCTCCGATGCCCATTGAAAGACAAGTCGCTCCCAATCCTTGATTCCCGTGTCCAATGGATGCGTCTTGAAGACCAGCCTGGTGGTCGCACTCGCGTTTCGAGCGAACGACTTGAGAACCAGTCGTATAGGCTCTTCAAGGCCAGAGAAAGGCGAATAGGAAACAATCGAATAATCATGCTCCAGTTGCAAAGGGAAAACGAAATACGGATCACCGCTTTCCATCAATGAGCACAGGCGCTTCGTCGCACGGCTGTTGTTTGATCTCGACAGAAGAAATCTCTTGAACCCGGACAGATAGTTCAGCAGCAAATGCTTTCTGTTGTCTGTGCGTCGGTAATGCGGGAACCGCAAGGACAGAAAGAAATTCGCTAGCTCAAACAATAGATAGAGCACTTCTGTCTTGAGAACATTGCTCTTATAACGCGTCGCCAGTTCGATTTCCGGAAGATCTTTAGCTAGCTCCGTAATTCTTTTGGGATCCTTTGGAAAACGTGAACTTCCGTTCATGCCGTCTCGTTCGAGGGTTATCCAATCGGGACGCAAATAGCCAAGATCCGTAACCACCACTCTAATACTGCGGCTTTGCGCTATCTCGATAGCGGTCTTGTGATAGCTTCGTTGCTCGCCACATAGAATAATGTCGGTAACATTATTCGAGTCCAGAAAACCGGCAAAGAACCCCGGCCAGTCTGAAAGCGCGCCACGGTAATTCAGAGCATTCGGCCCATGCCAGAAAAGCTGGTCTCCTGCGCAAAAGTTGATCCTGGTGACTTTGCAACCCAGCGTGGTAAGCCCGTCACCCACCCGCCTGTAAAACGAAGTCGGCTCCCCCTGCAGAAAAAGGAAATGCAATTTCGGCATTATTCCTTGAGAACATTCCGCTCGCGCAGCAACCCAATTACCTGCTCGACACATGCATCGAGCGGTTGGCTGCCCGTATCAACCACCAGTTCCGCATCTTCGGGCTCCTCGTAAGGAGACGAAATCCCGGTGAAATTTTGAATCTCACCGGCCCGAGCGCGCTTGTACAGCCCCTTCACATCCCGCTGCTCGCATATTTCCAAGGGGCAGCGGCAATAAATTTCCAGAAACTCACCGTGCGGCACCAGGGAACGAACGCGTTCCCGATCGGCGCGAAACGGTGAGATGAATGCTGTCAGGGCAATTACGCCGGCCTCCAAGTACAGCTTTGCCATTTCTCCAACCCGGCGGATATTTTCAACCCGGTCCTTTTCGGCAAACCCCAGATCAGAACACAAGCCATGGCGGACATTGTCGCCGTCGAACACGAAAGTTCGACAGCTCGCACGATGCAATGCCTCCTCGACCGCATGGGCCAAGGTCGACTTCCCGGCACCGGACAGCCCGGTAAACCAGAGAATCACGCTCTTGTGTCCGTTCATTTGCTCACGCCGCTGGCGCGTCACCGTCGCATGGTGCCAGACAATATTGGTTGCTTCTGACATTACGCCTCTTCCCCCTCGATCAAATCTGCTATATCGCCATGCACAAAATGTGCATCCATCCATTCCCGCGCCATGCCAAATCGATGCAGACGCAACGCATCGTCCAGCAACAGCTTGATCACCTCCGCCGCCCAAACCTTTGGCTCATCCGGCAATAACGCAGCGCCAGACCCGGACATTGCTTTCGCATAGGGCTCCCTGGCAGAGAACACCCCGACGGCACCACACCGGGCAATATCGTAGGCTTTGATATGGGAACGTACGGCATTGAATCTGCCGGGCAGTAAGGGCGCAACCCCTACAGCCAGTTTGTGTGCTCGGGAGTGAGCGAGGTACTCCCGCCATGTTCGGTACGGCTTAACCTCGACACGGGGAATGGCGGCGAACAGTTTTTTTACCTGGTGGTTGCCGAACACCTCGAATTCAGCCTCCGGCACGGCCTGATGCACCGCAGCCACGACCGGGAGCAGCCAGCGAATCTCACGGCTATGGACAGGCGTGCCGTGATAACCCCAGCGCCGGGTTCCCGGCGGCGCTGGGGCGCGTCCGGGGTCAAAATCCAGCGGGCCGACCACAACCGACTCGACTTGCGCATGGCGCTTGCGCAAGGCCTCGGTGGATTTCCAAACGCGATCACATACCCGTGACAGCAAATGGCGAACCCGCAGATAACGCCCGGTCGTCCTTGTCCCATAGTGAAATGGCACATCGAAGGATCGCCAGGCGCCGGGAATATCATCGTCCATCAAGAAAGCGACGCCACTCCAACGGTCACGATGCTTGTACAAGAAATTCAGCCAGTCTGCGCCGGCATGGCGGGCGATGACGACAAACGCCCCCACTGGCAGATGCTTCGCCGACTCGTCTAGATGACGCGAATCGAATTGGAACAACGAATTGGCCGCCACAGTACGCAAACGCGGCGTCAGATAGAAATCGGTCGTGGGTATCGTGCCCGGCGCCAATACCACCACACTGCCTGACCAGGGTAGCCGGTACTGGGCTGCAGGAGAAAACAGAGTGGGTATCAGCTTCCGCCTCTCTGCTTCCCCAGCGTTTGCATTCCCAGCACACTTGCCGATTTTTGCAAGCGCGCGTCAAAACAGGCAAAGCAAAACGCCTCGCTCGTTGCCTCTTGCAACACTCGTGCAGCGGCAAGTTGAATGCTGTCATATCCACGTAGCGCGAAAGTATCCGCATAATCGCCGGCCAGTTCGACCAGGGCTTGCGTAACTTCAATAATTGCAAAACTTGGCCAATCGGTACGGAAATTAGAGCGAATAACCTCAATAGCCTCTGCATCTGCTGGACTCTCGCGCACGCGCCGCGCCAAAGTCGCCATCGTTTCCGCCCAACTTATGCGCGATACTGCAATCGCCTTTGCACTGTCTGCCAGAGCTCGAGCCTCATCGCTGAATTCTTCCTTGACATACAACTTGACCAAAGCCGAGGTATCGCAGAACAGAATCACCCACGATCCTCCAGCACCATCTGGCTGAGCGGCTTGCCGCCGGGCGTCAGCACCAGCGCCTGCGCGAGCATCGGCTTGCTACCGTTCCACGACAAGGTGCCTGTTGCCATCAAGCGGCGCAAACCCTCGTCGGTTTGAGGGGGTATCCCGACAATGCGAGCAATGGGCTTGCTATGCGAAGTGACCTCGATCACCTCACCGCTCTGGGCAAGCGCCAAAACCCGGGACAGGCTGGATTTAAGCTCACGAATTGCAACATGCATGGTAGCCCCTCACGAATCTCAATGTGACCCCATTATAACAACAACAATAACGAATGGGGTCACAAACTCGATAGCCATGGCTTTTTCACGTCGGGCGCGGGACCCAGCACAAAGTCAGGCCGCATATAACTGAAATTGGGATTGTAGAAAGGGTCGGACTGCATTTCCTTGCGCCATCGGCGACGCATATAAGCGACTTCCCGCTCGGCCACCCGCATCCTCTTGGCCGATTTATCCTTTCCACGAGAAATCGATTCATGGTGGTAAAGCTCCGCATGCGGCGTCCACACCACCTTGAACCCCGCTTGTCGCACCCGCAGGCAGTAATCCACATCATTGAAGGCCACCGGAAGATGTTTCTCATCCAACCCGCCAAGCCGCAGGTAAAGCGTACGCCAGGTCACCATACAGGCCGCCGTGACAGCCGATAACTCCTGCGCCACCACTGCCCGATGGCAATAGCCCGGATCGTCCCTGGCAATAAACTGGTGCAAATGATTCGCACAACCGCCCGGTCCCACCACATCGCCGCCATGCTGCACGCGTCCATCCGGGTAATACAGCTTGGCGCCCACCACACCGACCTTTTCCTGGCACAGATGGCCCACCATCTCCTCCAGCCAGTCGGACGAGATCACCTCGGTATCATTATTCAGAAGGCACACTACCTCGCCCGTCACCTGCGCCACCGCGAAGTTGTTGATCGCCGAATAATTGAACGGCCGGTCGTAACGCAGCACCCGCACCAAGGGCTGTCGTGCGATATCAGACAGGTATTCCAATGCCCCCGGTTCGCAACTGCCGTTATCCACCACCACGATCTCAAAGTTTGGATAGGTGGTTTTTACCAATATGCTATTCACGCACTGGCGCAGCAAGTCCACGGCATCGCGCGTGGGGATGACGATGCTCACCAAGGGAGCAGGCTCCGGCACTGGACAATGCACACGCCGTATCATCACCGCCGACTTTTTCTCAGCCTCCGCGTCCCTGTGCAGCAATACCGCAGGGATATGCCGCACACGGTCGCCCGCCCTCTCTCCCACGCGAAGCAGAAGCTCCCAAGTATCGCCAGCCAAGTTTTCCGGCTTAAGCCCGCCGGCAGCTGCAAGCGCCCGACCATTGATCACCACCGCCCGGCCGATGTAGTCCGTGGCACGCAGGTGCGTCAGCGACCAATCCGGCTTGAAGCGGGGGCGGCAGCGTTGCCCAGCCTCGATTTCGTCATCGTCCGCGTAGATCATCTCGGCATCGGGATGTTTGCGAATCTCGCAGGCGAACCAGAAAAGCGCATGCTCGGCCAGCCGCTCCCCTAACTGAAGCAGCATCAACCAGTCATCGGCAGCGATCTCGCCAGTCTCTTGCCCGCATATCCAAACGCGAATTCTCGGCGACGCTGGCCAAACTGCTTGTGCACGCCGTATCACCGCACGGTCCAAATCGGTCAAACAATCGACAGCATCCACCCACTGCGAATAGGTAATTCCCCGAAAAAACCCGGATGCGCTCTGATAAGACTGCGACAGGTTCTGCACAATGTCCCGCCAGCGCAACTTGCAACGGGCACGCTGGTCGGACGATAACCGGGATGCCGTTCTAACTGCACGATAGGCCATCCTCCACGCCCGCTCGAACCAACCCAGCTCGCGCACCAATAAAGGGGCTGCGATAGCCGGCTCACCATCAAACCACAATATCTCGAAAACATACCCGGAAGGGGGCAGAGGCATCCGCAGGTCCCCCAGATCAACCACGCCACCACGACATACTCCACCGACGGATGAGACGCGCTCATTTTGGGGAAGTTGGCCTTCAATCAGGAACCAAGCCATTCGCATCAACCCAGTAACGACCGGACGTTACCTCCACGATACAAAACACCTCGAATTCCCGCCGCCTGCGCCGCATTGAGATCACTCTGCTTGTCTCCCAGCAAGAATGAATCTCCAATCTGAACCGGCCACTTCTTGATCAGGTCGAGAATCATGCCCGGTGCCGGTTTGCGACAACCACATCTGATCGAATAATTCGATCGGCTGCCATCCACATGGTGCGGGCAGTAGCGAAAATCGTCGATATGCGCCCCGATGCTGGCCAAGTCCTCGTTCATCCAGCGATGCAACCGCTGCACATCGGCCTCGTCATAGTAACCACGCGCGACGCCGGCCTGGTTGGTCACCACAAACACATACCACCCTCTGTCGTTTAGCAATCGGATTGCCTCGCGTGCCCCATCGACCCAGCGAAAATCCTCAATCCGATGGGTATAACCTGCGTCATGGTTCAAGACGCCATCACGATCAAAGAAAACAGCCGGGCGACGCATGGCATCCGGAATGACCTGTTGGGCACGCGCAAAATCCTCGGGAATGCCAATATCGAGAAAAAAACCCTCGTAGGCCTTGCCCGCCAAACATCCCCGCTCCGCCAGACCGGGAAACACTTCTCGCTCCAGAGAGCACGATTCTGCTGGAATGTGTTCCAGAATCTTGCGCGAGAGCGCATAGACCCCGCCATTCACCAGACCCGGTCCTGATTGTGGCGGTCTCTCGGAGAAACCACTGACGCGTCCCTCCACCAACGTCACCACCCCGAAACGGAAGGCGTTTTCGACTTGTCGCAAGGCAATGCGAGCTAGGAACGGGCTTTCCTCCATTCCCGACTCCAGGTCGAGCAAGTTGAAATCGAAGAAGCTGTCGCCGTTCATCAAGAGGAAGTCGTCATCGAGCAAATGCTCTGCCTGCCGCAAGGCACCGCCTGTCCCTTGCGGCGAATCTTCGACGACTACATGAATTTGGCAGGACAGAGAAACGGCGATTTCATTGGCGAACTGACGTACCATTTCCCCCTTATAGCCCGCCAGCAAAACAAAGTCATCGAAACCGAATCGCCTTGCATTCCAGATCAGGTAATACAGAAAGGGCTTGCCGGCAACGGGCAGCAACGGTTTCGGGCAATCTTCAGTCAAAGGGCCGAGGCGCGTTCCCAGCCCGCCGACGAGGATTACGCACTGGTGCGATCGCATGCGGGGCACCGCCAGGCCATCGCCCCCTGGGACGACAAATGGGCTGTCTGGATGCGGCCGGGCGTAGCCGCCAGGGCGCGGCACACCAGCGGCCGCCGGTCGGGATCGACCAGGAACATCATGAAGCCGCCGCCGCCCGCGCCGGAGATCTTGCCCGCGTACGCACCCGCCTCCATCGCCAGGTTATAGGTCTCATCGATGGACGAGGTCGCGATCCGGTCCGAAAGCTGCTTCTTGGCCTGCCAACTGTGGCCGAGCACTTCCGCCATCTTGCGAATATTCCCGCGCAGCAAATGTTCCTTCATCAGCAAGGCATCCGCTTTCAGCTGATGCATGGCGTCGAGCGAGCGGCTGACGCCGGTCTTCACGCTGCCGATCTGATCCTCGATGATCGCCGCCGAATCGCGCGAGACCCCGGTGAAATAGAGCACCAGCGAAGCCTCGAACTCGGCCAGAATCGATTCCTTCACCCGCAGCGGATTGATCAGCACGCGGTCCGATCCCAGGAACTCCATGAAATTCACGCCGCCGAAGGCCGCCGCGTACTGGTCCTGCCGGCCGCCATGCAACCCCAGGTCCAGCCGCTCGATCTCGTAGGCGAGGTGGGCCACGTCGTATTCGCCGAGCGGCAGCATCAGGTACTCACGGAACGCTTCCACCATCGAGACCACCACGGTCGACGACGAACCCAGGCCGGAGCCGGCCGGCGCATCGCTGTGGGTGGAGAGCGTGATCGACAGCGGGCGGCCGCCGTTGAATTCGCGCACGATACGGCGATAGACCCCCCGGTGCAGCGGCAAATCGCCTGTAAGCGGGATATCTGGCGCCGCGTCCAGAACGACCTCCTGGCCTAGGTCGGTGGCGCGCAGCACCAGCTTTCCGGCGGGCGCCGGGCTGATCGTGGTGTAGGCAAACAGTGAGATGGTGGCGTTGAGCACCTGGCCGCCGTACTCGTCGCAGTAGGGCGACACGTCGGTACCGCCGCCGGCCAGGCCGAGGCGCAGGGGGGCGCGGGCGCGTATGTAGTGCTTCTTCATGATTCAGTACATTTCCACTTACAAGACCGGTTCGCCGGCTGTATCAAACTCCAATAATTACTTGATGACATCCTGTTCAAGTACCGCCACCTCGTTGGCTGCCAGCCGGATTCTGATCACCAGATCGTCGCCGGATACCTTGCTATCGATATTCCCTGGCTTGCTCCAGCGCAGATTCGATTTCATGATATCCCTATATTTCGCCCAGTTCTTGACTATCACGGCCCGTGCCTGAACCCGATCGCGAGCCATGAACGTTGGCTGGCTGACACAGGTTTTGCAGGAAGAGAACTCTGGCTTCAAGTTGTCATCGACTTCCAAGTCGTGGCGCACTTCCGTAAAGACGCTGTTCGCATTATTCAGCCGGATCGCACGCCAATCCGCACCAATCTTCTTGGCAAGCATCTGGAGTGGTATCCGGGCCGTCACATCTACCGGTTCCTCACTCATGCCACTGGTAAAGCTCGATACCACCACGGCGATTCTTTCCGGCGTACGGAATGCAATCGCCTTAACATCGGCCAGACGGGGCGAATCCGAAGTGGAATTCATGCGGAACGCGGCAGCGCCTAGATAACGATCCAGCACGAGCCTGACGAAGCCGGTCCCGTTCAATAAAGCCACATCGGTGCCTTCCAACCGGAAAAATGTATCCCAATGAAACACCCTCTTCGGCTTGAGAGACTCCCATAAACCGAAAAGCACCTGGAACTCCCAAGCAGCTTGGCGAGCCCCCTGATCGCTGCCCAGCTTTAGGTCACTGCTGAAGGTTTCTCCAAGCAGGCCGAATTGATGAATTTCAGATTCAACAGATCCAATACGCGCATACGAATCGACAGCACGTTGCACAGCCTCGCTTGGTGTCTGCGCGGGTTTGGCAAGAATGCCATGCAAGCTGCGCGGTACGTAGGCTGGCAACGTCCCTGCGCCGCGAGCAAACCCAATCAGATCAGAACTATCGTAGACGCACTGTGTGCTGCTGGCAGGGCAAACCCCCAGGCCGGTGAATTCGCCTGGAGCGATAGCTACGCGAGGGAATATTTCACGGATCGCACGATAAGACTGCGCGTAGAAATTAAAGTAATCGTGTTTGCTTCCGGCAAAGCTGGTTTTGTTGTCGTACTCGTTGCCAATCTTGAATCCCCCGGGCACCTCGGCCGGGGCCATTGCAGCAATGTCACTTGCCAGGTGGCGCACGACTTCATGCCACTCATCCAGTCGCTGCGGTGGGTTCCGCTGCCCCCATGGTCCTAGATCGCCACCATCCCGGGCAATGCCCCAAGGAACATTTTCAATATTGATGGTGATGTCGCTCAATTGGTACCCAGCATCCAAATAGCTTTTCAAATGCCAAGCCACCAAATCGGGCCGATACGCTAGCGATCCATCCGGCTTCCTATATGCGTAATCATATGCGGCAGGGCAATCCCGATCCTTGCAGTACCCATACTGCTCAAGCCATTCTTTCCTGTATCCACCGAGAAACCGGTTGATCGTAAAGCTATCTACAAATGGAATTTCTTTTTTGAATCCCGCCTTGCGCTGATATGCGATATCAACCTCTGAGGCAATCAAGTAACTGGGAATTTCCATCACAAACCGTTCGCCCTCGATATGTCCCTGTACCTGGGTAGAACGATAGAACGGCGTTAGTACGCCTAATTCAGAATAGGGGCCACGCGCACCGGCATCGGCTGCATACACCTCCCCCCCCGCTAAGAGCAAAGTCCAACATACAAGCAACCGCAGTGGGATGAAGAACCAGATGTTTAACACCTTGCCAACAAGCAGTGAGCTTCCCTCGGTTTTTCGTCTTCCAACCCGACGGCATTATGCCGCCAATTCCATTTCATGCTGACGCCTGATCCAGTCGTTCAGGAACTGCTGTGGCGAGGCGTAGCCGAGTCAAGTCCGAAATCTGCTGTAAATTTGCTTCGATCCGATCAATGACGATTGGTTTTCAGCTGGCGAGGGCAACAACGTTGTTGTCCTCGCCAGCGGCGACATGAACGGCAGCCCACTCCCTGAACGCATCCATGTCGAGGTACTTCCTTTCCTGCCAAGCCTCGTTCTGCTCAGCCAACAAGGCGCCGATCAGGCGCAGGGCCGATTCGTCGTTGGGGAAGATGCGGATTACACGCTCCCGCCGGCGGATCTCTTCGTTGAGCCGTTCCTGCATGTTCGTGCTGCGCAGCCGTTTGCGGTACTTCTCGGGCAAGGCCATCACCGCCATGGCATCCTCGAACCCCGCCTCCATGCAAGCTACGGCCTTGGGCGCGCTCTTGGCGAAGCGCTCGACGAACTCCGCCAGACGGCGCTTGGCCTCGGTCATATCGGGCGCCTGGAGAACGAGCTTGGCCGCGGCAGCGACCTCGGCCCGGTAGCGCGCACTGCACTGGCCGAGAATGTTTCGCATCAAATGCACCTGACAGCGCTGCCAGCTGGCTCCCTGGAAGTGCCGTGCCGCCGCCTCGCGCAGCCCGCCGTGGTCGTCCGAGATGACGAACATCGTTCCCCTGAGGCCGCGGCTCCTGAGCCAGCGGAAGGTCTCGTCCCAGGTCGCGAAGCTCTCGGTGTCGCCGATCCGCACGCCGAGAATCTCTCGATAGCCATCGGAGCGAATGCCGGAGACGGTCAGCACGGCACGCGAAACCACACGATCCTCTTGCCGGCTCTTGATGAACAGAGCATCGACCAGAACAAAGGGGTACTCGCCGTCCAGCCGACGTTCGTTGAACGCCCTGACCCGCGGCTCCAGCCCGGCGCACAGCAAACTCACCGTCGATTTGGAGAAGCTCGCGCCGCACAGTTCCTCGGTGATCGCCGAGACCTTGCGCGTGGAGACGCCCTGAACGACCATCTCCATCAGCGCCAGGACGAAGGCCTGTTCGCTCCGCTGGTAGCGCTTGAAGATATCCGTCGAGAAGCTGCCGTCCCGCGTTTGCGGCACCAGCAGCGTCACCGGCCCCACCCGCGTGTAGAGCGTCCTCGGCCGGTAGCCGTTGCGATACCCCGCCCGCTCGTCCGTGCGTTCGTGCCGCGTAGCCCCCAGCGTTTCCGTCACCTGTGCCTCCAACACCTGGTTCAGCACCGTCTCCACCAGTTTCGCCAGCCCGTCCGGCTCGTTCAAAAGCCCTGGCAGCAATTCCGTTCCTACGCTAACCTCATACCCAGCCATCGCTTCGCTCCGTTTCCTTCGGTTGATCAACGTCTCGCAACGTCAATTTACCGAATCGAAGCGGTGGCTACCCGCCACCCCATTTACAGCAGTTTACGGACTCAATC
>Ga0233425_10011130_pt1 | contig 10622 bp, 11 predicted proteins | sample Watercolumn_Towu_2_FD_181712 | JGI IMG/M metagenome (GOLD analysis project Ga0233425, IMG submission 181712) | Freshwater microbial communities from Lake Towuti, South Sulawesi, Indonesia - Watercolumn_Towuti2014_140_MG | ecosystem: Environmental > Aquatic > Freshwater > Lake | place... | reverse complement strand
TCACCCGAGCCCACGCCCGATTTTTCCGCACCGGCCTCGCCTTGGACGAGCCACTCCCTTCCGGCACCGCACCTCGTGTCCTGGTTCAAGCCAGCCAAGCCATCGATCGACTCCTTGAGGAAGCCAAGCTGGCCGCCTGAAGACTTGACTCACCTGTACAGATCAAGCCTGCTCAAGGCCCCTAGCGCCTAAGCCAATCGCGATTCGTCCAAGGGTAGTTTGTTTGTGGCGCAGGCCAAACCAAGCCAGGCCAAGCCAAGCGAGAACAACAGCGCGGTCGCGTATTCAATTTTGAATGCGACATCAAACGGTTAGGTAAGCCCCATGAAGGGTCCAGCCAAAACGGCGAGTGGCAGAAGGACGAATGCCGTAGCCAGGGAGCCCATGATATCCGGAAAAATGATTCAGTTCTCCTCGCGCAACACCAACGCTACCTCTGCAAATTCCCGATTAGCCCCCAGCCGAAACCCCCGCATCTCCAACACCCCCTTGGTATTGAGCGAGATGATGAGGTAGCAGGCTGCCGGGTATCCTATCTCGGCGAGATCGACCTGGGAGGGTTCGGCGGGGCTGGTGGGGTGGGAGTGGAGGATGGCGAACAGGTCTTCGCCGGTTTCGCGCATGCGGCGCAGCGCATCGATCTGGCCCTTGGGGTCGAGGTGGAACCGTCGATCGGGATGGTCGGCGACGTTGGCGACCGGGTACCAGGTGGTCGGGGTGCCGGCCCTGCCGCCGATCAGGCCGCAAACTTCGAGCTCTGGGCTGCATTGGGCGCAGTGCAGCAGTTGATTGACCATGGCGCGGGGGAGTCGAATGGCGTCGGGCATGGGGCGGGCGGGATCAGCGGAAGCGGGGCAGACGTTCGCCCAGGCCCATGGCGTAGCGCACCAGCCGGTGCTTGATGGGTGGACAGTTGTTGAGCACGGTCATGCCGAGGTTGCGGGCCTGCACCAGCGGCCAGCGGCTGTTGGAAAACAGCCTCACCATGCTGTCGGTGAAGCCGATGACCCGGTCGAGGTCGTCCCGCCGGGTGCGGGCATAGCTTTCCAGAAAATCGGCGGCGCCGAGATCCTCGCCGAACTGGAGCCGGGCCTGGATTCGCTCCGCCAGCACCGCCACGTCGCGCAGTCCCAGGTTGAATCCCTGGCCCGCCACCGGGTGCAGCTGATGCATGGCGTTGCCGACCAGCACCACGCGGCGGTCGGTCATGCGCTGGGCGCGGATCAGCTTGAGCGGGAACCCCTGACGCGCAGTGGCCAGTTCCAGCCGCCCCAGCCACTGGCCGAAGGCGTCCTGGAGGCGGTCGCGAAACTCCCCGTCGTTCAGTGCCAGGGTGGTGCGGGCGTCGTCGTGGCTGAGGGTCCACACCACCGAACTGCGGCGGCGGCCGAGGGGGAGCATGGCCAGGGGGCCGGCCTCGGTGAAGCGCTCGTATGCGGTGTCGTCGTTGCCGCGCTCGCTGGTCACCTCGGTGACGATGGCGGTTTGGCCGTATTCGCGCTCGGTCTGGCCGATGTCCAGCAGCTTCCGCACGGTGGAATTCCCGCCGTCGGCCGCCACCACCAGCCGAGCCGACAGCTGATGATCCTGCTCGCCCTGACGGACGCCGACCCGGATGGCGTCGCCTTCATTCTTGAGCGAGGTAACCGAAGCCGGTTGCAGCAGGGTGACCGGGGTGTTCGCCAGGGTTTCGGCGATGGCGTCTTCCAGCACCCGTGCGGTGGCGACATAACCCAAGGCCGGAACGCCCTCCCGCCGGGCGCTCATGCGCACCTTGCCGAAATGGCCGCGGTCGGACACGTGGATGGAACGGATCGGCGCAGCGTGGGGCAGGGCTCTGGCCCAGATCCCCAACTGGTCGAGCAACTGGGCCGTACCCCAGGCCAGGGCCAGCGCCCGTTCGCCGGCGGGAGAGGCTTGCCGTTGCGCCTCGTCCACCGATTCCACCACGGCGATGCGCAGGCGGGTGCCGTCCAGCGCCAGGCTTAAGCTGCCGCCGGCCAGGCCGCCGCCGACGATGATTAGGTCGAAATCGGTGCTCATCGGGACTGGCCCATGAGGGCTTCGATGTCGGCGACGGTCTTGGGTACCGCCGCGGTCAGGATTTCGCAGCCGGATTCGGTCACCGCCACGTCGTCCTCGATACGGATGCCGATGCCGCGCCATTGCGGCTCCACGTCCTCACGGCCGGCGTCGATGTACAGTCCCGGCTCGACGGTCAGCACCATGCCCGGCTCCAGTTTGCGCCATTCGCCGTCGTCGTCGCGGTATTCGCCCACGTCGTGTACGTCCATGCCCAGCCAGTGGCCGGTGCGGTGCATGTAAAAGGGTTTGTAGGCTTCGTCCTTGATGAGCTTGTTCACCTTGCCCTTCAGCAGCCCCAGATCGACCAGACCCTTGGTCAGCACCTTCACCGCGGCGTCGTGCGGATCGTTCCAGCGCTTGCCGGGCCGCACCGCGTCGATCGCTGCCAGCTGGGCGGCCAGCACCAGATCGTAGAGCAACCGCTGCGGCTCGCTGAATCGGCCGTTGACCGGGTAGGTGCGGGTGATGTCGGCGGCGTAGTGGTCGCACTCGGCCCCGGCGTCGATCAGCAGCAAATCGCCGTCCCGCAGCCGGTCGGAATTGCCGGTGTAGTGGAGCACGCAGGCGTTGTTGCCGGCGGCGACGATGGCCGGATAGGCCTGGGCGCGTAGCCCATGGCGGGTGATCTCGTGGAGGAACTCCGCTTCGATCTCGTATTCGTGCAAGTCCGGCCGGCAATGCCGCATGGCCCGCAGATGGGCCTGGGCCGAGACGTCGGCGGCACGGCGGATCACCGCAAGTTCCGACTCCGACTTGAACAGCCGCTGCTCGTGCAGCAGGGTGTCGATGACGATGAATTCCGCCGGAGCCCGGGTGCCGCTGCGGGACTTGGCGCGGACCGCATTGACGGCGTGGCGCACCTGGCCGTCCAACTCCTCGCTGCTGCCCACCGGGTAATAGAGCCGGTCGCGGTTTTCCAGCAGCCCCGGCAGCCGTTCGGCCAACTGGCCGACCGGAAAGGCCTGGTCGGCGCCGTGGCGGTCGATGGCGCCCTCCAGCCCGGCGTGCTTGCCGGTCCAGATTGCCTTGGTGGCGTCGAATTCGCGGCAGAACAGGATGAATTCGCCGTCCGGCCGTCCCGGAACCAGCACCGCCAGCGCTTCCGGCTCGTCGAAGCCGGTCAAATAGTGGAAATCGCTGTGCTGGCGGTAGGGCCATTCCACGTCGCGGTTGCGCACGGCCACTTCGGCGCTGGGCAGCAGCGCGACGCCGTTCTTCTTCATGCGCCTTATCAGGCGCTTGCGGCGCTGCTTGAATTCGTTGCTGGCAATCATCGGCAGGTCAGTGGAGTCGGGTCGGGGGGGAGCGGCCTCCCAATTCGCTGCGGATCACCAGAACTCCGACCCGGACGAATTCGTGCAGTTCGGAGTAGGCCTCTTCGGTGTCGTCGGGCGACAGTTCCGAATCCAGCTGGGAAATCTGCTGGATGTCCTGCAGCAGTTCGGTGCAGTCGCCGGGCCATTCGGCATCGCCGATCCCGTATCCCAATCCATACAGAAATCCCTGGCACCATTCGGCCAGCGCCTCGGTGCGAATGCTCAAGGAGGCTTCTTCGTCGGGCAGGAACAGGTCGAAGGGATAGTCTTCGTCGGTCAGAAGGCGCCGGGTTTCGTCGCACAGGGTTTCCAGCAGCCGGGTGTCGGCGCTGGCCAGGTCGTCGGCCTCGCCGCCGAAGGCGTGGCTGACCCATTGTTCGCAGCTCACTCGCGGGTCCACGCACAGCATGCCGGTCAGGATGCCGTGCAGTTCCGCGGCGCTGAGCCCGGAGCTGCTGCACGGGGCGATTTCCTCAAGCGTCTGGTAAGAGGTTTCGAAAGTCATGGATGGCCTTGAGGGCGGCTGCCGGATTCCCTATGCTAGCACCCGCGACTGCCGGCCGAAAGCGGCGCGATTGCCGTAGGAATTGAACATCGACCGCCATGCCCGAGATCGATCCGGAAACTGCCAACGAGTTGAGACGGCTGGAGCAGCGGCTGGAAGCGCTATTACTGTTCTGCCGCACCCTGCAACAGGAGAACGAGACCCTCAACGCCTTGCTGACTGAGCGGGTCGCTGAACGCTCCGTATTCGTGGAGCAAACCGCCATTGCGAAAAATCGTGTGGCGGCTATGATAAGCCGCCTGAAATCCATGGGGCACGAATCATGAGCGACGCGAATCCACCTGTCAAAGTCCTGCTGCTCGGTAAGGAATACCCGGTGGTGTGCGGCCGCGACGAAGAGCATGAATTGCGGGTGGCGGCGCGCTACCTGGACGACAAGATGCGCAAGATCCGCGACGGCGGACGCATCATCGGCACCGAGCGCATCGCCGTAATGGCGGCGCTCAACATCGCCCACGAACTGATCCAGGCCCAGGAACAGCTCAAGAGCGGCAGCGCCGTGGGCGACCGTCTGTCGGCCATGAGCCGCAAGATCGACTCCACCCTTGGTACCGAATAAAAGTTTCTGCGGTTGCCTTGTAGGAATCCCCCGAGGCTGTACAATTACTAGCGTATTCCCTGCAGCGTTCGAGGCGTTCTGGGTTTTTTCTTGAGCCTAATTCACAACCCCGGGAGCCCTTGAGACAGCGATGTGAGCATGTCCGCGCCCTGCGCGGAAAGCCTGATTCGCCACTCGCCGCTCCCACCTGAACCATCGGTTCAAGGGCGAAAGTTCGCTACGGCGCAAGCGGGGAATACTTCCACCTCAGGCCCTGCCGTTCCAAAGGTCAGCGGCTTCAGTTCCTCCTCCTTTCATCCAGCGTTAGACCGGCTCCGATGAGCGTCATGGATGGTCAACGGGTCGTCAGTGTTCGGCGAAGAATCACTGCATACTGCGAACAACACGGCATAATCGTTCCGGCGTCATTTCATCAACAGGACATTGTGTACGCCATTGCCATGGTCGACGTCTCTGTCGCTCAAGAGCATAGGCTCGTTGATCAAACGTTCTACAACCACAAGACCGTTGTTCTCTGGTTGCTGGACCATAACAGACATCCCGAGAACTATAGGGTGCTCGACTTCAAGCGCGGTGTCGAGCTTGTACTCGAACATCCGGTCCAGTTCATTCGCGGCCCAAAGTTCGATCACCGCAGAGATGTTGATGTCCGGCGCTGAGTTTATTTTCCAGTATTGCGCATGACTGATGGACGAGCGTAGTAAAGGCGCAGGGTGTGGCGGCGAGGCATTGGAGCGGCGTTTTTGGGCTTGCGATTCGGCCGGCCGCGAGGGGTTTCGCCCGGATCGATCGCTTTCCCAGCGGGGCGGTGGAGGCCGGAGTGACGGACGAAACCCAGCGAAGCCGGTAGTTCCCAGCTTACTCCCGATCAGGGCTGCCGCAGGATCAGATAAACCCCCAGCCCCACCATCACCGCGCCGCTCAGCAGCTTGAGCCAGCGGCCTTCCCGCTCCTGCAGCCGGTGCTGGCTCAGGGTGACGACGCCGATCCCTAAGATGATGATGTCGTCGAGCATGTAGGCCAGGTTATACAGCAGCAGATAGCCGTAATAGCGGACGCCTTCCATCTGGTGCAGGGTGAGGATGCGGGTGAACAGGGCGGGAAAGCCCGAGGTGCAGAGGAACTCCACGATTTGCACCAGCACCGCCAGCACCACGATGCCGACCAGCGCGCCGGCCAGGTTCTCCGCCTGCAGCACGGCGCGCATGCGGGTATAGATGCCAGGCTTGGCGCTCTTGGGGATGGACAAAGACAGGCCCCGGCCGAACACCCAGAAGTCCTTCAGGTTGATGGCGCCCGCCAGGATGGCGATGGCGGCGATGGCCAGCTCCGACAGCCGCGACAGGCCGATGAACAGGAACAGGTTGAGCCAGGCCGCCATGAACAGGTAGTAAGCGATGCCTTCCACCAGCACGAAGCTGCCGGCGATCACCAGCATGCGGCGGCGGTCGCCCATGGGGGCGAGCAGCGAGATCATCAGCAGCAACACCCACATGGAGCAGGGATTGAAACCGTCCAGCAGGCCCATGGCCAGGGTGAAGGCCGGCAGTCCGACGTCCCCCAGGGTAATCTCCCGGCCGAACAGCGTGACCCGAAACTGTTCCGGCTTGGCCGGTCCTCTGGTCATTTCCTCCGGCTTGCAGCTCAGGGATTCCTCCGCCTCGCAGCTGGAACTTCCGCCGTTGGCCGGATCCGCCGGCCCGGAACCGCCCTGCAGCGCAGACAGGATCAGGTCGCCGCTATGGGCTTCCTCGGAATAGCCGACGATCAGCTGGTCACGCACCTGGAATGCCGGGACTCGCGGAGTAGCGCCCGCTTGGGCTTGCGCCAGCTGTTTGAGCCGGTCGAGGGCGGAAGGGTCGCGGCTGACATCGCGGATGCTGATGCGCAGCAGGGGATATTGCTGCTGGAGCTTGCCCAGAAAGGCTTCGGCCTGTTGGCAATGGGGGCAGCCTTCACGAACGAAGGCTTCGATGTCGGCGGTTTGCTGGATTGCGGCCGGTGGGGGCGCGATCGACCCCGGGTCGGCTTTTGCCAGCGGATGGGCCAGCAACAGGGCGAGGGCGAGCAGGGAGATCGGGAGGAGGCGCAGCACGGTTTGGATTTTCATGGCGCGTGACGGCGGCGGTGCGGGGGTGTTCCCGGATTATAATGGAGTCTCCGCCCGCCCGTTTGCGCCGTCATGACCGCCGATCCGGAGTCCGCCGCTCCCACCAGCTTCGATATCCCCGCTTTTCTCAAGGCGCTGACCCACAGGCCAGGGGTCTACAAGATGCTGGACGAGCGCGGCGAAGTGATCTACGTCGGCAAGGCCAAGAATCTGAAGAAGCGGGTGTCCAGCTATTTCCTCAACAAGGAGGCGGCGCCCAAGCAGCAGGCCATGGTGGCGCGCATCTTTGCCATCGAGGTGACCGTCACCCACACCGAGGGCGAGGCGCTGCTGCTGGAAAGCCAGTTGGTCAAGCGTTTCCAGCCCCGCTACAACATCACTCTGCGGGACGACAAGAGTTTCCCCTATATCCATGTGTCGACCCAGCAGACCTTTCCCCGCGTCAGCTTCTACCGCGGCTCGCGCCGCAAGCAGGGCCGTTTCTTCGGGCCTTATCCCAGCGCCGGCGCGGTACGGGAGAGCCTCAAGCTGCTGCAGAAGATCTTCCGGGTGCGGCAATGCGAGGATTCGTATGTCAAGAACCGGACCCGGCCCTGTCTGCAATACCAGATTGACCGCTGTACCGGGCCTTGTGTCGATCTGGTGACGCCGGAGAGCTATGCCGAGGACGTCAACGACACCGTGATGTTCCTGGAAGGGGACGGCAAGAAGCTGATCGACGAACTAGTCGGTCGCATGGAAAAGGCCTCCGCCGATCTGCTGTTCGAGAAGGCGGCCCGCTATCGCGACCAGATCGCCAACCTCAGGGCCTTGCTGGCGCGCCAGGCGGTGACCGGCGAACACGGCGACATCGACATCATCGCCTGCGCCATCAAGGGCAGCCTGGCCTGTGTGGTGATGTTGTTCATCCGCGGCGGCCAGCAGATCGGTGATCGTTCCTTCTTCCCCCGCATGGCGGAGGAGCACGACGCGACCAGCGTACTGGAGGCCTTCATCGCCCAGTACTACCTGAATCGCCAGGTTCCGCGGGAAATCCTGGTCAGCCACGATCTCGGCAACCGGACATTGCTGGAGGAAGTGCTCGGCCGGCAGGCCAAACACGCGGTGCAGATCAGCCCGCGCACCCGCGGCGAGCGCCAGAAGCGGGTTCAGCTGGCGCTCACCAACGCGGAGAACGCTTTGGCCGCCAAGTTGGCCAACCAGCAGGATATGTACGGGCGCTTCCTCAGCCTAGGCCAGGAACTGGGGTTGGACTCGGTGCCGGGGCGGCTCGAATGCTTCGACATCAGCCACACCCAGGGCGAGCAGACCGTCGCCTCCTGCGTGGTGTTCGACCGTCAGGGACCGGTCAATTCCGCCTATCGCCGCTTCAACATCGAAGGCATCCGCGCCGGTGACGACTACGCGGCCATCGGCCAGGCGGTGGGGCGGCGCTATAAGCGGATCAAGCAAGGGGAATACGAGGCGCCGGATGTGCTGCTGATCGACGGCGGCAAGGGACAGGTGCGCGCCGCATCCGAGGCTCTCGCGGAAGCGGGCATGGAAACGGTGTATCTGCTGGGGGTCGCCAAGGGACCGGATCGCAAGCCGGGTATGGAAATGCTGTTTCCCAAGGGACAAAACGAGCCTATCCTATTGCCCGCAGATTCCCCGGCGTTGCTCCTCATTCAACAGATTCGCGACGAGGCGCACCGGTTCGCCATCACCGGCCACCGGCAGCGGCGCAGCAAGGCCAAAAGCCGATCGACGCTGGAAAACATCGAAGGCCTGGGGCCCAAGCGCCGCAAGCAGTTGCTGCAGCAGTTCGGCGGCTTGCGGGAGATCGGACGGGCCGATGTTGACGCCTTGTGCAGCGTCGAGGGCATCAACCGCCAGTTGGCGCAACGTATCTACGACACCTTTCACGAACAGGACGGCTGATCATGCGGTTCAACCTGCCCACCTACCTGACGCTGACTCGGATCGTCCTGATCCCGGTGGTGGTGATCCTGTTCTACCTGCCCTGGCATCTGGCCCATGTCGCCTGCGCCGTGGTGTTCGGTATCGCTGGCATCACCGATTGGCTGGATGGCTACCTGGCGCGGCGGATGAGCCAGACCACCCTGTTCGGGGCCTTCCTCGACCCCGTTGCCGACAAGCTCATGGTTGCCGTCACCTTAGTGCTGATCGTCCAGGGCGATCCCAATCCCTGGGTGGCGGTCGCCGCGGCGGTCATCATCGGTCGCGAGATCGCCATTGCTTCCCTGCGCGAATGGATGGCGGAGATCGGCCAGCGCAAGAAGGTGGAAGTGTCGTGGATGGGCAAATGGAAGACCACTGCACAGATTACCGCCATCGAGGTGCTGCTGCTGGGCATGGACGTGTGGAAGGAGCCTCTGCGCCAACTGGGGCAGATCTTGTTGTTCGCCTCCGCAGTGTTAACTCTTTGGTCGATGGTGATTTATCTGCAGGTCGCCCTGCCCAGTTTGCTGCGGCGCGAAGCGGAGCCTTGACAGAATCTTCCAGGGCCGTAGAATAGGCGGCTCAACAACGCGGGAATAGCTCAGTTGGTAGAGCACAACCTTGCCAAGGTTGGGGTCGCGAGTTCGAGTCTCGTTTCCCGCTCCAAATTCAGAAAAGCCGCGCACTCAAACGCGGCTTTTTCGTTTCAGCGTTTCTAAGGCTGAGTGGCAGAATGGTCATGCAGCGGCCTGCAAAGCCGTGTACGCCGGTTCGATTCCGACCTCAGCCTCCATTTAACAATTCCACCCCGTCTCAAATCGTATCAAAACCCGCAGCTTCAAGGCTTTGCGGGTTTTTTGTTGTCTCAGGTCGTAGCAAGCGATAGCATCCAATATTGCTATTTTGACGGTATGTTTGACGGTCCCGGCACATGTGGTGACCCTGGATACCGTCAACGCGGAGGAAACCCGGTTGCTGCAAGACATCGAGGCACGCAAGGCCAGGGCCAGAGACAAACCTTACAAGCTCGCCGACGAGCGCGGGCTTTACCTGCTGGACTCCTAGACACGCAATCAGAATGCCGCCTGATCGCATGCGTTCTGACAACGGCCTCCCCGAAATACGCTTCACAGCTGAGCCTTGCCGGGAGTTTGTGTTGGTCTGGCCGAATCCTTACAGTGCAGCTCTTGCTGCCAGTTCAGTGCGTGAGCGCACGCCGAGCTTGCCGTCGATCACCTGGACCTGGTTGGCGATCGTATGCTCGGTAGTATTGCGGCGTCCTGCGATCATGGCATAGGTCGCGCCTTGCATCAGCATGATCGCCACTTCCCGTTCGGCGTCGGTCAAGGGCGCAAGCTGTCGGCTATCAGTCAATGGCTGGGCACCCACCGCAAGGCTCTCCCTGGCGAATTCGATTTCCGCCAGACGGGCGCGCATCCCGGTGGGCGAGAAAAACGTCGCGAGTTCCGACTTGGAGTCCAGCTCCGGTTTGCGCTGCACGCGAGACAGCGTGTGGGCCACGGTGGACGGCGACAAGCCCCAGCCGTCGCCGCTCGACTCATCCAAGTGACGTTAAAGCCGTCACTTGGATTCGCTCGCAGATGACTCGACGGCTTGTTCGGTAAGCCTTGCAGGGCCCCCTACGGACGCGGATAAAGCCCCGCGCCCTTCGGGGACCCGCCCGGCCCTGGGCCTTCTGGGGGGCTTGGAAAACATCCCGTTCTTGGCTCTGCGAGCCTCGAGCTTTGTTTTCGAGCTACGCATTAATTCGATAAATAAATACTAAAATTCTCAAGAAGAATATACGTTACACCCTGTAGGAACAAAACAAATATTCCAGATATCAAATTTGATTTGTAGGCTGTATTATCTTTGGATGTCAAAACCACAGAAACGAATAATTGCACGATTCCTAAGCCCATCCCTTTATACACAAGTGCCTGTAGCCTGTATCCTCAAGATTTTTGCTTGAGGGCCAGAGACGGAGATGGGATGGGCGGCGGCGGAGTTGTCGGGAATTGACCTGGGAGACCAACGCTTGAACAA
>Ga0233425_10011129_pt1 | contig 10622 bp, 7 predicted proteins | sample Watercolumn_Towu_2_FD_181712 | JGI IMG/M metagenome (GOLD analysis project Ga0233425, IMG submission 181712) | Freshwater microbial communities from Lake Towuti, South Sulawesi, Indonesia - Watercolumn_Towuti2014_140_MG | ecosystem: Environmental > Aquatic > Freshwater > Lake | place: Indonesia... | reverse complement strand
GGGGAATTGAAATTGCCGAAAACCGGCTGGGCGCGGATCGAATCGCTGCGCGACGGACGGTGGGACGTGTTCTCGCCGCGCCAGGTATTGATTCCTTGCGACTTCGGCTATGAAAAGAAAAAGTGGTTCAAGACGCCCGGTGGCCTGACCGGCGTGAAAGTCAGATGGCAAAACGTGGATCGGGTGTATATCCTGACGCAGAAGGCGGATCAACAATTTTTAAACTATACCGGGCATGATCGCATGCCGGTGATGTTTGCGGATCATAAGATTAACCGTTAACAATATATGGCTTTCGGGGAACATTTAATGGATGATTTTGATTATTCGTACGAGGTTAGGCGTTTTCGAAAAATTAAAGAAAGCAGAGAAACCGTCGCGGAAAAGATGGAATTATTAAGGTTGATCGAGGAGGTAAAGGGACGGCGTTTGATTTTAGAAAATATTGACACAGAGTTTGACCAAGTATTCTCTAACGATCAATTATCTCCAGATGATATGGATCAATTGAAAAGGGTTGTCGATGCTGTTATTTATAAATTACGTAATACTTCCGGAAATACTATTGAATTTCAAAAAAGAGTGGTTGATATATTGACTGAGCAGAAAAAATTACAGTTGTTTGTGACTGGAATGCTTAAAATTGAAATTACAAAGCCAGATTTTGATTGGTCAAGAACCATAGAATTAATGACCGCTCAAAGGTATCATGACGTAAACTATAAAGAATCAACGATGTTGAAACAAAGATTGAATCGTGCCAATGAAGACGGCTTGCTAACTCCTGAAAAAGCGGCGGCTTTTGTGCGAGATGAATTTGATGAAATATTCAGCAGTTATGATTTGAAATCAAGACAACACCAATACGTGGATCGTATTTTTGAAGCTTTGATTCAACAGTTATATAGCTGGTATCAGTCTGTAAATGACGTGGAACGTTTGCCTGATGAAATTATTGAAGAAAAAAGAGTAGAATTGACTGAAGACTTGTTTGTTGAATTGGCGACCATGGCTAGTCCCGAGCGAATGAAAACATTGAAGTCTTTATTGGACGTCGCTGATACCCGGATCGCTTGGGAACAATTAGGCGCCATGGATTTGAAACCATTGGAACGGAGTGAATGTTACTTGATAATGGCGAGGCGTGATCCGGAGCTTTTTTTGCGTCATGTTGATATTATCGATACCGGCGAATGGCCTGATTTAGATACCATTATAAAGGTTTTGATGCAGTATTCGGTGGCTCAAACGCTGTATGCCATGGCCAAATTGAAAACAATTGATCATGTTTATTTGTTGGGAACTGCCTTGAACTTTGATCCTTTGGGATTTTTGGAAAGTTGGCCGAAATTATCTAATCTATATATAGGCTCAGGTCATGATAAGGAAATATTAGCGTTGATTGAACAAGAAGTAGGTAAAGTGGAAATTAATGATGAGAAGGCTGTGGAAATTTTGAATCGTTTGTATAATGTTGATGTTGAAGATTATGAAACACGACAAAAGTATTCAATTTTAATGGAAAAAGCGATTAGACAGCTGGGTGGCGCAGTGGTTGAAATTTTTGATGAAGTTAGGAGTAAATACGCAGAGGCCGTGGCTGAAGCAAAAGAGAATCAGGTTGATCCGGATGATTATCCTCAGTTACCCGGAGGGCGTGATGTCGTGGTTCAAGCCATAAAAAAAATGAAACAGCTAGGTTTGGAGCGCGGCACCGGAGATATTATCGCCTGGGCGGCATGTGTCGATGGTCGTCGGATCACTCGAGAGATGGCGATTGAATACAATGAAAATCAATCCTACATATATCTGTTGGAGAAGATTGTCGAACAAGATTCCTCAGTGTTTCATGACAAAGTCAGTTTGGCTGATGTGACCAAGAAAATGGTTATTGATGACTTGGTGACTCAAGATAGCGATACTTATACTTTGGGTGAAATATTAAGTCCTTTCGTGGAATCGGCCAAGCATGTGGATGATTTGCGGCCGGCGGTCGCGCGGGCCGCCCAGTTTTTATTCATCAAAGATGCAGATATTTATGGCAGTATGGCCTTTAATATTGTCAACAATAAACTTTTGGATGCGACTTTGTGTGAGACGATTTTTGACATCGCTATCGCGAAAGATCCCGCATATTTAATCGAATATAGTGAGAGTTATATACATTTGCAAGAAAATCTAACTGATGAACAAAAGTTTACCGTTCTAAGAGCATTGGTAGCGACCAACCCGTACGTGGCGGCTAGAAATTATTATCGCTTGACTCCTAGAAATAAGCGGCAAGCGCATGAATATTTGAGTGAATTGATTGCTCAGGGGGTGGATCCTTTTGTGTTGCTTGGCAATCCTTCTCGAGCGCAAAAAATATTGTCTTTGCCAAACCCGGGAAATTTATGGCGAGAAGGACTGTCAATCGTTGAGCGTACGGCGTTGCTTGATAAAATTGAACGAGTGCGGCGTCAAATCAGTCCTCGGGCTTGGGACATGCTGCAATCTTTGGCTCTTGAAGAAGAGTTTACGGAGTTTCGTTGGACAAATATACCGATTGAAGGGTTGTTGGCTTTTTCTGAGGTGGTGGAAAATTATCCGCAATGGATTGATTATTTAAAACGAGATACTTTTGAGCCATCAGAAGGTTCGCAAGATAATGTGCGCTGGACGCATAACCGTGAGTGGTTGATGTTCTTTATTAACTTGACTCCAGAAACAATTGGAAATTTGGGTAAATATATTGAAGAAGCTCATTCGATATTTCGAAAGGCAGAGAGAAAAAGAAAAGAGATATCCTGGTTGAAATATAAACAAGAGCGTCCGGGCTTTGATCGTTGGACACCAAGAGAGCAGCGAGCCATGTTTAAAAAATATTCAGAGCTTGAAGGAGATGATGCGCGTCTCGGACGAGAAAAGGCTGCTAAATCGCAATTTGATCAGGTGATCGGTGTGGCCTGCGTTCTGGATGAAAATTTCTCGACGATATTGAAAAGAATCCAGACGCTCGATGATTATTTTGTTCAAGATAGCCAGTCTAGATATCGAAGATTTGCCAGTGTCGATTATTTGCACGCTAGTCGCCAGTCATCAATGCAGGTGAAAGAGAATTTAGTCTTTTTGGAGACCGACAAAGAAAGTATAAGACAATGGATGAGAATATGGGGGGATAATTTCTATAAGAAAAGAGTTCTTGAAAAAATCATGCAGCTCGATGATGAATCTCGTAAGTATATATGTGATTATCAATCAATTTTAGAAGTGAGTCGTGGTTTTGATGTGACGGCTGTGGCCATGTTGATGATGGAATTGTTGTATGCCAAAGCGTTGAAAACCGAAGATAAAGATAATAAAGAAATATTGCAAGCCTATTTGAAAGACTTTGGTTTGTGGACCTCGCCGATAGTATTTCGTGAATATCAGGGGTTGTATCGTGGCGGTGAGCCATCGGCTGATTTTGCTAAACTGGGAATAAAAGGTACTGGCAAAACAGCCATTAACAGTTTCCGACAGGTAATGCAAAAAATTAAAAATGATTTTATTGAAAAAAGTACATTTGATCGTATCGACGAGGTAATTGGTAATCCTAGTTTTGAAGAGATTATTTCTTACTTGAGTAATTTTGAAACCAGTCAATGGGCGCGGTCTCGACCGTTACGAGAGGTGGCTCAGGCTTTTATCAATGATAAAAAACAAGGTCTTATTGCGGAATTACCATCAGAATACACCCCTGGTCGTATAAAAGTTCAGACCAGCGCGACTGAGGATGAAGATCAATCTGAACAAGTCCAAGTCAGACCAGAGGCTCAAGAACAATATCAACGATTTATTGAGTCAATGACGGCAGGTATATATGAAACTTGGGCGGATGAATCCACGGTTAAACAGTTTTGCTTTCAAGCGGTTGATAAAGAAATTCTGAGTTGCCGCAGACAAATTAGTAAATTGACTGGCGATCGTGATCTGGACGATGAAACACGATCCGCCAGAATTAGACGTCAAGAACGTCAAATTGAATCACTGCAAGCATTGCGATTAGAGCTTGATCGTTCAGATGATTTGTTGACGACTTTGTTGCAGTACGAAATACAAAATAAAATAAAATTTACTGAATATAGTTCGCAGGTGATTCAAACTTTGGTTTGGTCACGGGCAAAAGATGTTTTGGGTAATGCGATGACTGTTGTTAGTAAATTAAGTGGGAAATATTATCCGGAATATTCTGATTTGACCAGACTGATAGAGTTAGTGGCCAACCAGATGAAGCAACATGTTTGGCCGAAAATGCAATTGAAAAAAGAGGAGATTGATCGGCTGAATCAGGTTTTTAATTTGCGGGCCGTGGAGGATGAGATCAAGCGTATCGGATCTTTGAGCTCCAAGAATTCTGAAGAATTTACATGTGTTCCGTCACGAGACCTCCAGGCTGAATTGAGCGGGTATTACTGTGATGCTTGCTGGACGTCTGCAGAGGACATTATGAAGGATAATCCTCATATGATTGGAGTATCATTCGTCTCTACTCCAGACAATGCGACGACGAAACGAATAGTGGGCGGTTCGTTGCTGATCGAGACGACGGCTGGCGGTGATAAGGCATTGATCGTTCGTGGTCTTAACCCCAGAGAAAATGTTATCAATAGTCTTAATCCGGAAGACTTTGTTCAGCGCTTCCTGGATTATCTCGAGCCGATTTGTCGAGCCAGAGGTATAAAGAAAATTCTTTTTCCGATTCATCAAAAGGGCGCGCTATCCAATCGCCCGGCTTTATTAAGTTATTTGAAAGGATTTAATGATAAAGAAAAGTTTCCCGTGTTACCATTGGACGAGGAAGTTAATTTTAACGGTTATGATATTAAAGATTCATGTGTAGTGCTTCGTGACTTAACGGCTGAAAAATAAAATTATGTGGTTACTAGTTGTCATTATTTCTCAATTCGCCAATGCCGGTTCCATGTTTCTGGACAAGCTTTTAATTGCCAAAAAATTTCCGCGGCCCGGCGTTTTGACCTTTGTGACCGCGTTGTCCGGCTTGGTGGTATTACCTTTGATTTTTTGGGATTTTAATTGGCAGCCAACATTTAAAGTGTTGGTTTTGTCATTGGTGGCCGGCATTTGCTTCACGATCGCGTTGCAATTTTTCTATATGGCTCTCAAAACCGGCGAAGCTACCCATATCAGTCCGCTGGTGGGCGCAGTCGTGCCGATCGGTTCACTAATTCTGTCCTATGTTTTGTTAGCGGAAAAATTATCCAATCAACAATATCTCGGCGTGGCCATCTTAGTGGTCGGAGCGCTGTTGATTTCCATGGAAAAAAGTCGGCGGCATCATGGTTGGCATATCGGCATGGTCTGGGCGGTGATTGCCGGACTGTTTTTTGCCGGTTATTATGTTTTGTCGCGCGTGATATATTTGCAGGATACTTTTTCGACCGGCTTTGTTTGGGGTAGACTGGGGTCAGTTTTGGCGGTTTTACCATTGTTATTATTCCCAACTATTAGGCAAGATCTGTTTACGTCCAGTCGCCGGAAGAAGCAGCAGCGCGCTTCGGGTTTCGGTTGGTTGGCAGTCAACAAATTATTGGCGGCCGGTTATTTCTTGGGCATGAATTTCGCCATTTCTCTGACCAGTGCGACGTTGGTAAATGCTTTGGCTGGATTGCAATACGTGATGTTATTTATAATCATGTTGTGGTCATCACGCTTTTCCTCGCGTTTTGAAAAAGAAGAATTTTCCCGAATGGAAATCATCACTCAAGTTTTTGCTTTGATTATAATTGTGGTTGGCATTGCTTTGTTAATTTAAAAATCCTGCTGTGTTGAGCAGGATTGATGTCAAACGATCGGTTGTTTGGGAAGTAGGAATATGGAGGGAGACTTCACTCGAGTGAAGATGTGAAAGTCAGTTTCCAGGAAAGGAGAGAACTGTTCGAAACAATCAACGATGGTTCTCCATGCGACAGCCGACCAGTCAATCGGAATGTTGCAAGCCAGGCTGATTTTGACAAGAATTTCGTGGTTAGCAACGACCTTGTAAGTGAATCGTTTAAGTTCTCTGAATCGCATCGGTTCTGGTTTGGTCGAATATCGGCCGAGGCAAGATTGATAAATCAGCTTGGGCTTTGAATTAAGATCGGTGATTTTGATCGGTTCATGGGAGATGGCGTACAAGTGTCGAAAAATGTAGCTTATTACTCCGGTTAAATATGCCAGATTGTCAGTTGTCAGATTGGCTTTCCAGGCGCGCAGGACAGCGGCCTCCTCGGGTGAGTGGGGCTCATGCTCCTGTATTGTTTCGTGGAGTCGGACCAGCGCTTGGTTGAATCGAATGTCATCCATGATCAGTCCTTTCACTGTTGTTAAACGAACCGGATAATTGATGATACTATATTAATTATATTTTGGCAAGATTAAATGATACTAATCTACCAATAGCTACGAATACTACGAATGAGTGCCATAGTCATTATTTGTAACATTAGTAGTTATTTGTAGATTCGTAACCTGAAAATATTATGAAATTAACGCACCCTTGGCGTTTTTTGCTGATAGTGTCCGCGGTTTTTTTAATTGTGGTGTCGGTTTTACTGTTTTTCTATACTCGGGACTATAGTACTCAGACACCGCCACGGCTCGGGGTGACTTTTTCAAAGGAATATGCGTCGTATTTGGGATTGGATTGGAAACAGACTTATTTGGCTTTGCTCGATGATTTGAAGGTGCGAAATATCCGATTGGTGGCGCAGTGGGACGAGGTGCAGCCGGAGTTTGATAAATTTTATTTTGATGACGTGGATTGGATGTTGACTGAGGCCGATCAACGTGACGTGCGCGTTATTCTCGCTGTCGGTCGACGGACACCGCGCTGGCCAGAGTGTCATGATCCGGTTTGGGTGAAGGATTTACCTTTGGAAAAAGCCGAGAAAGAACAAATTCGGTTTGTGGAACAAGTAGTGACTCATTTTAAAGTTCATCAATCAGTGGCCATTTGGCAGGTGGAGAACGAGCCATTTTTGAGGACGTTTGGCAAATGTCCGGTGATGAAGCCGTCGCTCATCAAAACTGAAGTGGCGGCCGTGAAAAGTCTCGATGATCGCCCGGTGATGGTGACCGACAGTGGCGAGATGAGTGATTGGGTGGCGGCCAGTCATCTCGGGGATAAGTTCGGCTATACCCTGTATCGTCGGGTGTACAATAGATATATCGGTTATTTTAATCATATTTTCCCACCGGCATATTATTACTGGAAAGCTCGGATGAATAATGTGCCGAAGGAAGATTTAATTTCCGTGGAATTGCAGGCTGAGCCGTGGGTGCCATTCAATAAAGACATTCGGATCGATTATAAACAGTTTGCTGATCAGATGACGCCGGAAATTTTGAGATACAATGTGATATTTGCCACGAAAACCGGCGCTTCGGAAATTTATTTATGGGGGGCTGAATGGTGGTATTTTATGAAGCAACACCATGCTCCTCAGGTTTGGTCTGATATGACGGCTCTCTTTAATCAAGGAAGATAATTTATTTTATAATATGCGATTTGGAACCAACAAAATAATAACCGCCTTCATTGTGGTATTTCTATTGATGCCATTGGTGTCTCTGGCAGCGTCGCAGGAGTTTTTTGTCAAACCGGGATTATTGCCTGATTCTTCACTCTATGTTCTCGATGTATGGAGTGAGGAGTTGCGTTATTTCTTTACCTTTGGCAAAGTGAATAAGGCGGAATACAAGATACGGGTGGCCGAAGAGCGGCTCAGTGAATTGAAAGCTTTGTACGAAAAAGGAGTGTCTGATTACACGGAGTATTTGTTAAACAAATATCAGGAAGAGATTTTACAGGCGCAGGAATTGTATGCTCAGGTGAAATTGAACAGCGCGGAAAAAGTGGAGGAGTTGCAGAATTATACTGAAGATCAAATATTGTTGAATCAATCGCAAGTCAATTCTTTCCTGGTGCAGACGGTGCCGGATAAATATGATAATTTGGTGGACTCGACGGTCGGTGGGGTGGTATCTGGTTTTCAGGGATTATTAAATCATTTAGACGAAAAGAATAAACAAATTCAGGAAAAAAAGAAAAATTTGGGAGTGGGAGAATAAATTTATATGGCAAAAATTCTTTACGGCGTTTCTGGTCAGGGATTTGGTCACTGTATGCGTAGTCGCGTGGTGATGCGGCATTTGGTTGAACAGGGGCATGAAGTGAAGGTTCTGACTTACGGCCAGGCGGTAGATGTTTTGCGCGCGGATTTTGACGTAGTGGAAATTTTTGGTTTACGCTTGGCGTATCATGACAATCGAGTGCAGTATTGGCCGACTATTCTATTGAATCTGACGAAAATAAAAGACGCTTGGCACAGTTGGCGGTTGGTGAAAAAGGTGATTACGGAATTTCAGCCCCAAATGATTTTAACTGATTATGAACCCTGGTCGTCATTGATGGGTTATTTTAACCATATCCCGGTGTTGTCAGTGGGGAATCATCACTTCATTACACGGACTGATAGTCATGATGATAATAAAAAAGAGCGAGATTATTTGGCGGTGAAGTTCGTCAATCGTTTGATGACACCATACGCGGATGATTATTTTGTCCTGGCCATAACAGAGGAAAAAATTATTGCCCCCAACACGAAATTGTTGCCGCCGATCGTGGATCCGCTGGTATTGAAGTTGACGCCGGTGATTGGTGATTATTTGTTGGTCTATTTGACGTCCGCCGTTCCGGCGATAATCGAGGTATTACGATCTTTGTCTGAGCAGAAGTTTGTGGTCTATGGTTTTAACCGCGATGAAGTGATTGATAATGTGACATTGAAAAATTTTTCGCGGGAGGGATTCCTGGAAGATATGGCCGGATGTCGGGCGTTGATCGCTAATGCCGGATTTAGCGCTATTAGTGAAGCGTTATATCTGCGTAAACCGTACTTGGCGGTTCCGGTGGCTGGGCAATATGAGCAGACAATTAACGCTGTTTATTTGGAAAAATTAGGTTTGGGGAAAAATGCGTCAGTGTTGGATGAAACGGTTGTTAAAGAATTTGTCGTGAAGTTGGGTGAATATCAACAAACTTTGGATAAGCGGTTGGTGGAAAATAATGATCGATTGTTAAAACTGGTGGATGAATGGATAATTGAAAAATTGTAATATCGAGACTCCGTAGGCGACACGTCGAAGTGTCGCCTACGGTTTTAAATTGCTCAAAATTCGGCCTTCGGGTATAATAGATTTAGAAGTTTATTAACTTAACGGTTTTATATTATGTACAAGAAAACGACTTTTCCCAATGGCTTACGCTTGATTACCGTTCCGACCACTGGTACCAGCTCAGCCTCGGTTTTTGTAATTTTTGGCGTGGGATCGAGATACGAACGTCGTGATATCAATGGCGCTTCGCATTTTATTGAACACTTGATGTTTAAGGGAACAGACAAACGTCCCACGACATTGGATATTTCCAAATCTTTGGATAGCGTGGGGGCGGAATTTAACGCGGCGACCAGCAAGGATTGGACAGGCTATTACGTGAAAATTGACGCCAAGAAAATCGAGTTGGCGGTCGATGTGCTGTCTGACATGCTTTATCATTCAAAATTCGATAATGAAGAAATCAATCGAGAACGCGGTGTGATTGTTGAGGAGATCAATATGTATCATGATAATCCCATCATGTATATCGAAGATGTGGCGGAGCAATTATTGTTTCCGGATTCCACCTTGGGTTGGGAGATCGCCGGGCCTCGCGAATTGATCAAGAAAGTTCCACGTTCAAAGATGATTGCTTATCGTGATGCCTATTATGTGCCGGAGAATACCGTTGTCGTGGTGGCCGGTAATATTGATAACAAGATCACCCAATTGATAAAGAAATATTTTGTTACGAAAAAAGTTAAAACCAGCAAAGTAAAAAAATATTCACCATTTAAGTCCAAACAAACAAAACCGCGAGTCAAAGTGGTTTATCGTGATACTCAACAAGTGCAATTGGCTCTCGGTTTCCCGGCGTACAGTTACTCGGACAAAAGAATTTACGCCTTATATTTAATGGCGGTCATTCTCGGCGGCAATATGAGTTCTCGGTTATTTATTTCCGTGCGCGAGAGAAAGGGCTTGGCGTACTTTGTGCGTTCCTATCCAAATGTGTATCAGGATACCGGTGATTTGATTATTCAATCCGGTTTGGATAAAGCGCGGTTGGAAGAAGCCATTCATACTATTCTCGATGAATTGAAAAAAATGCGCGCTGAGGGCGTGACTGAGGATGAGTTGGTCAAGGCCAAGGATTATATGCGGGGCAAAATGGTGTTAACGCTGGAAGATACTTCCAGTCTCGCTGATTGGTACGCCAAACAAGAAATTTTGGAGAACTCTTCATTGACCCCGGAAAAGAAGTTAGCCATGCTCGACAGGGTTACGACCGCGGACGTGAAAAAGGTGGCCAAAGATTTGTTCCAAAAGAATAAAATTAATTTGGCGATTATCGGTCCATACAAAAATGGAAAAGTTTTTAATAAGTTATTTGACCTCTAAATTTATGAAGCGACTGTATATTGCCAACTGGAAGATGAAGATGTCCGGTGTGGCGATAAAAAAATATGTGACTGACTTGAAGAAGTTGATTGTGAAAG
>Ga0233425_10011128_pt1 | contig 10625 bp, 6 predicted proteins | sample Watercolumn_Towu_2_FD_181712 | JGI IMG/M metagenome (GOLD analysis project Ga0233425, IMG submission 181712) | Freshwater microbial communities from Lake Towuti, South Sulawesi, Indonesia - Watercolumn_Towuti2014_140_MG | ecosystem: Environmental > Aquatic > Freshwater > Lake | place: Indonesia... | reverse complement strand
TGCTGCCCTGGAGATGCCAGTCCCACAACCGAAAAATCTGCTCGACCCAAGCGCGTAGTGTCGGCAAATATTTTTAAGTAATTTATTTTACTATTAATTGTCTTCTAAACTGATAATCTCAGGGAGCAATTTCTCTTCAACCAATTTATCAATGAATATAACCCAAGTAGCGGAAGGTTTCCTGGTTCTTTTTCTCTCCTTTTTAATGCGAGCTTTTTGAAGCATCACAGGAGTAATTTTCTTTCTATTCCTATCTTGCAACAGATGTTGAAGATCATCATCTTGGCTTTCTTCTTTTTTGACGCCTCGAAGTTCCAGCACCCTCTGTTTAATGAGTTCCCAGCGTTCGATGTCCTCAAGCCCTATAGGTGGCCCTGGCATGCCGGTTTCGATTCCTACTATGCCGGTCTCCCGCAAAACTTCACGGGCGTCATACCTCCTGAGTCCAGCCCTTTGTTCTCTAATCCAATTGACGAAATGGTTCTTAGCCCATGGGGGAAGGTCAGGGTGAAAATTGGCAAATCCCGGCCTAAGCTCATATTCGCCAGTAAATAGCAATCGGCCTCCAAGAGTAGGAACCTCAAGGACGAAACCGGGACGCCTGGATTCTTTAGGAAGGTTTTTTAGTGCAAATCGCAGCGCCTTAACAGAAAGTTCGTCTATCTTTTTATTGATTTTTGGAACTTCATGGTCTAAGGCCGAAAGAGTCGCTAGTTTTTCTATCTCTGCCTTGAGTTCTTCGAGAAGGTCAAGTTGTCTAGGGGTGAGTGGAGGAAAATCAAGGGTCGGAGTTTTCATCTTTACTGTATCCTGGAGAATCAGTGAAAAGCACTAGACGGCTGTTTGGGCGGTTAAATCAATTTTTTCAATTCGGCCTCAGTTATTCCTAACTGTTTGACGATAGCGGCCAGAAGTCATTTTTTGATTTTGCTCCGGGGAATTGTGGTAATGTAGCCGCCCCCGGAATCATAAACCCTGACGTGGTTCTTGCCCTCAACCGTGGGATGTCCCAGTTTGCGGGCCACCCTCACCAGGTCCTTCCCGGTATAGTCAGTGGCGGATCGTCTCATACCGCCCGGGCTTCCCGGCCTGGCGCTCCTTCAGGTATTCAAGGTGTTCTTCTAAGACCTCAATAATGTTGTCCAGGGCCTCTTGCTCGGTTTCTCCTTGAGAAACTACCCCAAGGATTTCCCGGCATTGCGCCATATAACCGCCGTCCTCCAGGTCCGGGGTCAGGGTTACGGTAAACTGCCCGCCATCTGCCATAACCTTCTCCTCTTTGGGGGTGGCAAACTTCTTTAGCAGCCCTTGCAAGCCTTCAATGATTTCCCCGAGGGCCAGAGAAAAGACAAACTGGCCCCCCCTTAAAACATCAAGAATCTTCTGGGGGTCCCGATCCAAAACAAATAGGTTCACGCCGTCAGTTACAAAACGCAGTTCGGCCAGGGGCTGCCTCACGTCCGGGAAGTTCTTTCTTAGCCAGGCCAGTGCCTTTCTAATCTTTTGCAGGCTAATGCCTTCCTCCCTGAGGCGCTTGGAAACCTTCAAGGACACCAAATCTTGAAAGGAATATTCCCGCCGGGTCCCTTTGCCTGCCCCGGCCTTGACGGAAGGTTTGACGATTCCGCTTCTGTCCCAATGCTCAAGTTGCATTTTGCTGATGCCCACCAGGGCGATAACCGCTTTCCTTCCAAACACAAAAGACATATATTCGCCCCCTTCTCTATTTTTAAAAACTTATTAATAAGCTTATAAAGATAGAGAAGACAATTGTCAAATATTTTTTGGAGGGATTACTAAGTTATTTTTCTTCCCCATTCACTATCTGGAGTTCTCTGCCGGCTTTTTTGCCATTTTGGGCGACGGCTTCGAAAGCGGCCCGGTGGCTATCAGGGGCCAAATGAGCATATCGCTGAGTCATGCTCAAAGTCCTATGTCCTATAGCCTTACCCACAATGTAGAGAGGCACTCCGGCCATGACAGCCCAAGAGGCATAGGTGTGCCGCAAAGTGTGAAAACTAACCCTTTCCCGGGGGTCCGAAATCCCCTCATTCAGCTTCAATTCCTTCACCGTGGCCCCAAAAGACTTGCTTAACTGCTGCACAGGGTTCCCGGTCTTGGTCTTAAACAGAGGATCGTCCGGGTTCCCAGGGGTCAACTCGGCCAAAATCTGCTTTATGGGGTCCGTGATGAAAATGGGTCGTGATTCCCGGTTGTTGCTGTCTTGCACAAAGATGATGCCATTTGCAAAATCCACATTGGACCAAGTGAGTCCCAGAACTTCACTCAAGCGTAACCCGCCATAAAGAGATATGGTGGCAATCCGGGCCACTTGATCACTCCGTAACCGTAAGGATTCAAGCACCCGGGCCGCTTCTTCCTGGGTTAAAAACCGTTGCCGGGCATTATTGGGAGTGGGGAAGGATACCCCTTTGCATGGGTTCTCACCGCGCCACAAACGCCAGACCACAGCTTTGTTGAACGCCTGGCGGACTATACAGAGCACGTGTCTAATCGTGGCTTCGCTTTTCCCTACCTCCCGCATCTCCTTTTTCAGGCGCTCCAGGTCCAGAGGGGAAATATCTTTTAAGGCTTTGGCGGCAAGCCGGGCTTTGAGCCAGTGAGTATAGCGGGAGGAATCACCAAAGGCATGTCTCTTGTGCTCATGCGCCCAAGGGAGATAATGCTTCTCCATCAACTCCCCGAATGTTAACTGATCAGCTTTTCTCTCCTTTTTGGGCTTATACTTCCCGGCCCGGTCCTGTTCCAAGAGATCATGGCGCTTGTTCTGGGCTGCTTCCGGGGTCCACCCTTCGGACGCCCAGCCGCAGCGCTCCCAGCGCAGTTTGCTGGTCTTGATGTCCTTGAAGGCTACCCAGTAACACCGGTCGGGCCGTTCCCGCCACTTGTGAACGGTGGATTCCACGTAAAAAACACCGGCATATTTTTTCACAGAGATTTTCTTTGCCATAACCCCTCCCAAATTCAGGGATAACCGAGGGATAACCTCTATTCGGGAATTCGTGTCTTCTTGGGACCGCATTATAGGAAAGGTAACCTGCTATTGTCAAGGGCTTTTTCTACTTTAGGAATCTTTATGGATTTTCTGTCTATTTGATTGATATGGATTCCTAATCCTTGTGTCCCCGGTTCGAGTCCGGGCGGGGGCGCCAATGATTTCCGGAAAGTACTCCGTTTTTTTTATTCCGGCCTGACCTCTCTTTGTACTACAGTCCTCACCTTTCCCGGTCCGGGTTTATTCCCGGCGCTCCCTTGAATTTCAGATTTCCGGTCCCATCATTTGATAAAGCGCTGGAGGAATAAGATGAAAACCATAGCCGGATTGGCGCTGCTGCTCTTCATCAGCGCCTTGGGGGCGGGACTGCTTCAGGCCCAAAATCAACCCCCGGAGAAAAAAGCTCAGGAGGCCGGAGTGGAGGAAAAATCGAAAAAATTAGGAACCGCCACTTTTGCCGGCGGCTGTTTCTGGTGCGTCGAATCCGATTTTGAAAAACTCCCGGGGGTGGTGGAGGCCGTCTCCGGTTATGCCGGTGGAAAAGGCGACAATCCCACCTATGATGATTATGCCGCCAAAGGCCACGTGGAGGTGGTCCGGATCACCTTTGATCCGGCCTTGGTCACTTATAAACAACTGCTGGATTACTTCTGGCGGCACATGGATCCCACCGATCCCGGGGGACAGTTCGTGGATCGCGGGCTCCAGTACCGGGGCGTCATCTTCTACCACGATGAAGAGCAAAAGCGCCTGGCGGAGGAATCCAAAAAAGAACTGGCAAAATCCGGCCGCTTTCAGAAACCCATTGTCACTGAAATCCTTCCGGCGGCCAAGTTTTACCGGGCGGAAGACTACCATCAGGACTATTACAGGACCCATTCCGCCAAATACAAATATTACCGGTGGAATTCCGGCCGGGATCAATTTTTGAAAAAGGTTTGGGGCGAAGAAAATAAATCGCATCAACCGGGTAATTTCTTTTTCAGAAAGGCCTGGGCCGGCGGCCAGAAACCGGAAAATGCCGGTAATCCTGGAGACAAACCCCGAAAGTACGCCAAGCCCGGAGACGAAGCGCTCCGGAAGAAGCTGACGCCTTTGCAATACCAGGTGACCCAAAAAGAGGGCACCGAACCCGCGTTTAAAAATGAATATTGGGACCACAAACGGGAGGGGATCTACGTGGATATCGTCTCCGGGGAACCCCTGTTCAGCTCCCGGGACAAATACGATTCCGGCACCGGCTGGCCCAGCTTCACCAAACCCCTGGCCCCTGAAAACATCACCACCAGGGAGGACCGCCATTTATTTACCAAGCGCACCGAGGTGCGCAGCAAGCATGGGGACTCCCACCTGGGCCACGTCTTCCCGGATGGCCCGCCCCCCACCGGTCAGAGGTACTGCATGAATTCCGCGGCCCTGCGGTTTATCCCCAAGGAAGACCTGGAAAAGGAGGGTTACGGCCAATATCTGCCGCTCTTTGAAAAGGGAAAGTGACCGGAAGGTAAACGGCAGGCCGGAATTGCCGTTCTCCCGGGCCCCGGGGTATTGAAAACGACCCAGCCCACCTCTTCCCCAAGAAGGGTGGGCTGGTTTTTTTAAAGGGGATTTTTACGGAAAACGGAAAACCGAAAGCGTTTTTTTATCGACCGGCGCCCCCAGGGAAAAGGGAAAGGGCCTCATCCAGGTCGGCGGCGGGCAGGCTGTAGGCCCCGGTGCGAAACTCATCCAGGTTGGCCATCGCGTTAAACCAGGCACACCCTTCTCAAGAGTGGTTGTCTTCCGCCTCGGGAGTGTCCAGCACCGCCCTGACTTTCTCCACCAGGGCCAACACCCGGAAGGGTTTGGGAATAAAATTGACCTTGGCGTCCAACACCCCGTGATGGACGATGGCGTTTTCCGTATAGCCCGACATATAAAGCACTTTCATCTCGGGGTGCAAGTGCCTCAAACGCTCGGCCAAGGCGGTGCCGCTGATCTGGGGCATCACCACGTCGGTGAGCATCAAATGGATGGGGTCTTTTTGTTTCTCACAGATCAGCAAAGCTTCCCCGCCGTGAGGAGCCTCCAGCACTTTAAACCCGTATTTGCGCAGGGCGGTGCCGATAAGTTCCCGGAGCGCGGCGTCATCCTCCACCACCAGGATGGTCTCCCTCCCTTCCAGGGGCGCGGGAGCCGAGACCTTGGTTTTTTTGGTCACCGGCGCTTCTGTAACCTGGGGAAGATAAATCTTAAAGGTGGTTCCGTGCCCCGGCTCGCTATAAACCCAGATATGCCCGCCGCTCTGTTTGACGATGCCGTAGGCGGTGGCCAGACCCAGGCCGGTGCCTTTGCCGCTATCCTTGGTGGTAAAAAACGGCTCAAAAATCCGGGACATGGTTTCCGCATTCATGCCCACACCGTTATCGCTTACGGCCAGCATCACGAACGGACCGGGGCTGACGTCCACGTGGCTTCGGGCATAAGCGTCGTCCAGAATGATGTTGGCGGTCTCCACGGTCAGTTTTCCCCCTTCGGGCATGGCGTCCCGGGCATTTACCGCCAGATTCATGATAATTTGCTCGATTTGGCCGGGATCGGCCTTCACCAATCCCAAATCCCGGTCAATGACAGTGGCCAGCTCAATATCCTCGCCGATCAGACGGCGCAGCATCTGGTCCATATCAAGGACCACTTCATTGAGGTTGATCACCCGGGGCTGCAAAATCTGCTTGCGGCTGAAGGCCAGGAGCTGGTCGGTCAACGCCGCTCCCCGGTTTGCGGCTTTGGTGATCTCCTCTACGTAGAGGTAAAAGGGATCTTCTTTCCTGAGGCCCAGCGTCATAATCTCGGCGTAGCCCATGATGGCGGTGAGGAGATTGTTGAAATCATGGGCCAGGCCTCCGGCCAACATGCCGATGGCCTCCATCCTTTGGGCCTTATTCAGTTGGTCCTCCAGTTCCTTGCGTTCGGTGAGGTCGAAAAAGACCCCGCTGATATGATCCACTCTCCCGGCATCGTCCCGGATGATCCTATTTCTGGCCTGGATCCAGCGCACCTCCCCGTTTTTTCTGCGGATGCGGTGCTCGGTCACATAAAAACCGTCGCCTTTCAGGGCATGACAGAAAAGTTTTTTGGCCTGGTCCACTTCTTCCGAAAAAATCAGATCCCGCCAGTTTTTGCGCCGGGAGTTGAAGTCTTCCTGGGAATAGCCGGTTATGGCCTTAACTTTCTCATCGAAACAATCCATGGTCCAATCGGTGTAGCCCTTATAAACCACCGCCGGGATCTGATCCACCAACTGGCGGTATTTCATTTCGCTTTGGCGCAGGGCCTCTTCCACCTTCTTGCGTTCCGTGATATCGCGGCTCACTACGGCCGCGTAAACTACTTTGCCGTTTGCATCAGTATACGGACTGTAAAAGACATGATAACACCCCATGCCCTGCTTGCCGAATTCGAACCAGCCTTCGAATTCCACGGCCCGGCCGGCAAAGCATTGGTCGAGATAGCCCCGGATGACATTATTAAAGGTCTCTTCTCCCCAAATTTGGGCCACGGCGGCCCCCACCATTTCTGCCAGGGGTTTGTCGTGGGCCCGGCAATAAGCGGCGTTGGCCGCCACGTACACGTAATTGCGGTCGATCAGGGTCATGCAGTCTTTGGCGGTGTTGGCTATGAACTCATAGTTGAGCAAAGCTTCCTCCGCCCTTTTCCGCCTGGTGATGTCGAAAAAAACGCCGCTGGTGTATTCGAGCTTGCCGGCCGCATCGTAAAATCTTTGGCCCATGGCCTGAACCCAGGCGATGCCGCCGTCTTTTTTGCGGATGCGGTATTCCCGTTCATAGGCCCCGCCGCGGGCATTGACGGCTTCCCGGGACTGGCGTTTGATTTCCTCAAAATCCTCCGGCAGGATCAGTTCGGACCATTTCAGGCCGCGGGAATCGAAATCTTCCTTGCCGTAGCCGGCGAGGCTCTCAATCTTATTATCAAAGAAATCGACACTCCAATCCGGATATCCCTTAAAGACCACCGCGGGAATCTGATTAACCAACAGCCGGTATTTCTCTTCGCTCTCTCTCAGGGCTTCTTCCGCTCTTTTGCGCTTCGTGATGTCCAAGACCGCGAAAGTGACGCTAGAGGAAATATCACCGGCGACGAGGGGAGTGGAACTAAGGAGCACTTCAATAATAGAGCCGTCTTTCCGCCGCCAGCGGGTCTCTACCGTTCCCGTGCCTTTGGCCGTAATTTGCCGGTATTTCTCCTGTCCCACAAAGTCAAAATCTTCCTGAGCCGGATACAATATCCTGGCAGATTGTCCCAGCAATTCCTGGGCGGAGTATCCGGTCATTTCCAAGATATGATCGTTAACTTCCTGCAGTACGCGATCTTTCACCAAGCCGATACCGATGGGGGCTGCCCGGAAGATGCTGCTTAGCTTTGCTTCCCGGTTGCGCAGCTCTTCCTCCGCCTGTTTGCGCTCGGTAATATCAAAGGTTACGCCGCTGATGGAGTCTATTTTTCCCTGGGCATCGTAACGTATCTGGCCCCGGCACTGGATCCAGCGAATCTCCCCGTCTTTCCTGCGGATGCGGTGCTCCCGGACAAAAGCGCCGTCGGCTTTAAGGGCCTCCAAGAGGATTGCCTTGGCATATTCAAGGTCTTCCGGCAGGACCACCTCGTTCCATTTGCGGCGGCGGGAGTCAAAGTCTTCTTTGCTATAGCCGGTAAGGGATTCTACCTTGTTATCAAAGAAGTCGACGCTCCAATCCGGATAGCCTTCAAAGACCACCGCCGGGATCTGATTCACCAACAGCCGGTATTTTTCTTCACTCCGGCGCAAGGCGTCCTCGGCTTGCCGCTGGGCCGCGAGGTTCCGGAAAATTCCATAAATCAGCTTTTTGCCTTTCACCTCGATGACGCTGGCGCCGATCTCCACCGGGACGCGGCGGCCATTGGAGTCCACCACATAGATGCCTTCGCTGATAACCCCACCCTTCTCGATATGTTCTTTAAAAATAGCTTTGTATTTTTCCGCCTCCTCCGGCGGATGGATTTGGCTCTGGTGCAGGCCGATGATTTTTTCCAGGGGCAGGCCCAATAACTGCTGGGCCTTGCAGTTGGCTTCGAGAATCAGTCCGGTGTCCGCGTCGGCGATGAAAATGGCGTCATGGGCGGTTTCCATGAGTTTGCGATATTTTTCTTCGCTCTCTTTGAGGGCCTCTTCTGCCTGCTTGCGTTCGGTGACAACCCGAAAACTCCAGACCCGGCCCACAATGGTTTGGCCGAGGCGCTGCGGTTGGGAAAAGCGTTCAAAAACCCTCCCATCCTTAAACTCTATCAGGTCAAAGCTCTCCGCCTCCCGTTCGTCATATAACTCCTGCACTTTCCTGACAAAACCTTTCGGGTCCCGTAATTGCTCCAGGACAAAGGCCAGGGCCCGGTCATCATCCCGGGAGGCCAGGACGCTTTCGGGAATCCGCCACATCTGGGCAAATTTCTGGTTGTAGGCAACGATCCTGCCGAAGTTGTCCACCACCAGCAAGCCGTCAGCCGTGGACTCCAGGGTGGCCTTGAGCAGGGAAATGGATTGCTCCAGTTCAGCCTCCGCCTGATTGCGCTGGAGCATCCGCCACATCCCTTCCATCAGTAGGGTAAGCTGGCGCACGTCCGATTCATCGTAGTCTGCCGGCTTATTTCCCACCCCGGCGACCAAGACGATTTTCTGGCCGTCGAAAATCGGCACATTCAGATGCCTGAGGATATGCACGTGGCCTTTGGGATAACCCTTTTTCCAGGGATTGGCCGCGCCGTAGTCATTGGTGATGATCGGCCGCCGTTGGCGCACCGCCTCACCCCAAAGCCCCGTGGTCTCCACGGGATATTTCCGCGGCTTGTCGGCAATGCGGCATTCGGACATGGCAGCCCTTGACCAGGCATGCATGGTCAATACCGTCTCATCTTCATTCATGAAGGCGATGTAGCCGATCTTGCTCCCCGTCAGCCGGATCGCCTCTTCCAGAGCAAAATTGGTGATCTCGGAAAGGGGGGCGTCCGTCATCTGGTTCAGTTGCAATAACGCTTCCAGGCGCGACTCATTAAGTTTAATCAACTCATCCGCCCGCTTGCGTTCGGTAACGTCGGCATCCACCACCATGAGCCCGGTAACCTGGCCCTGGGAATCATAAAGTGGGGAAGTGTAAACGTTGATATCAATGGGGGTGCCGTCCTTCTTGCGACGGCGCAACTCCACCCCCTTCAAGGAATCACCGGCCAAACCCCGGCGCAGGTTATTCCAAAACTCCTCTTCCTTATCCTCGGGCACGATGGGCAGCACCCGGCCCAAGACCTCCTCCGCGCACCAGCCGAAGGTGCTCTCCGAGGCCGGGTTCCAGAGCAGGATTCTGCCCCCGGGGTCCAGGACGAAGATGCTTAAAGGCGAGGCCTGAATTAGGGCTTCCAGCTTTTGATGATACTCCCGCAGGACCTCCTCTGCACGTTGACGCTCGGCGACCTCTTCCTCCAGTTTGCGCATGGCAACGGCCATATCTGCGCGGGTGGCCTCGTCCGAGGCGAGCAGGTTCTCGATTTCCTGCTCCAGGGATCTTGACGACGGCCGCACAAAAAACTCGTCATAGGGATCGCTCTTGGCGATGAACGCGGTCTGGTCGGCCCAGCAATCGGTCCCGAACAACTTGGTGCAGTAACCCGCCATTTTGCCGGCCAGCATCCCGCTCCCCCAGGAGACCCCCAAGGCCTTCTGATAAAGGCCTTCCCAACTCCCAGACACCCGGAAACGACACTCGCGTTTCTCCAGGTCCAGGGACGTGAGCTCCCAGGTGCCCCACCCGGCCACCCGGGCAATGTTGGCAATGGCCCGGAACCCCTCAGGGAAACTCGGAAACCGGGAAATCACCTCCCAGTCGGTGTCCACGCTCTTACGCCCTTCGCTCTGCAAGGCCAACAGGAACCGGTCCGTGCCCACCATGGCCTGGGCCCCGGACATCAGTCCCGCCAGGGTCGTCTCCACCCACATCATGGCCACCGGCAGTTTCTCAAAGGTACAGGCGCCAAGGGTCGGGTCCCACGCGATATCGATGCCGGCAACCCGGATTCTGTTCCGTTCCTCTGCCCCGGATGCCGCCGGCTCTTTCTCCCCGCTGTGGGCGAACAAAGGGTGGTCGCGCCGCGGCGCCTTCCCGGCTTGCCGGCGCAACTCCCTCAATTCCTTGATCATTTGCTCCTTGCTCTTATCTTCATCCCTCATTTTTAGACTTCTCCCCGAGGATGAACAGGAAATGCGGTCCATCTTAAAACAAATTTCCAGGCTATTAAACTTATTATTTCTATATCGGGAATTTTGTTTAATTAATTCAGAAATTTAATCAGAATCAGGACATCCTGGGCCGCGGGACGGTCCTCCAGTGCCGGGAAGTTCCCTGATGATCGGGCTGACAGAGATTTGTCGACAGGTATGGTGAAGGGAAAAAAAGGATGGGGGAATTAAAATTTGAGAGTGTTAACATAAGATACATTATGTGTTATAATGCCTCCTGAAATCATCCAGGAGGTGGCCCATGGACCTTTCGTGCAAAAGATGTGGCAGCACCTCGTATATTAAACATGGTTTTGT
>Ga0233425_10011126_pt1 | contig 10627 bp, 7 predicted proteins | sample Watercolumn_Towu_2_FD_181712 | JGI IMG/M metagenome (GOLD analysis project Ga0233425, IMG submission 181712) | Freshwater microbial communities from Lake Towuti, South Sulawesi, Indonesia - Watercolumn_Towuti2014_140_MG | ecosystem: Environmental > Aquatic > Freshwater > Lake | place: Indonesia... | reverse complement strand
GTTGTCCACGATCTCGAAGAGATCGCCGGTTCGTGTATATGAAGAATTCACGCGGATCGTGCTCACCGAGCCCGTGGCCGTGCCGTCGGGCTGGAAGACGAAGGTCACCACGCGGCCGGTCATGATACCCCCTGGCACGATGCCCTGCCACGTCCCGACCACCGGACATTCCTGCGGCACGGAGGGAGCCACCGAGGGGGTGTACCAGCTTGGACAGCTCCAGAGCCAGAGAGCGTTGAGCACGAGCACGGGAAGCAACCGTCGGTCCACCAGCATCACGATCCTTCTCCAGACGACCAGAGCACACAGGCTACTATGGGCGGGCCGTGGTGTCCATGCCGGCGCGACACGACATCTTGACTCCGGAGCGGTCATGCACGGATTCTCGAGCTCTGATGACCGTGCGACTGGCGTGGGCGACGGACGTCCATTTCAACTTCCCCTCGGAACGAGGCATCGAGGGCTTCGCCCACGACGTCATGGAACGCGACGCCGACGCCCTCGTCATCAGTGGCGACATCGCCGAGTCGCACGACTTCCCGGGATACCTCGAGGCGCTGGCCAACTTCCTCCAGAGGCCCATCTACTTCGTGCTCGGCAACCACGACCGCTACCGCGGGAGCATCGCCAGGACGAGCGAGAGGGCCCGTCGGATCTCGCGGAGCAATCCGTGGCTGTGGTGGCTCCCGGACGTCGGGGTCATCGAGCTCTCGCCCACCGTCGCGCTCCTGGGCCACGACGGCTGGGCCGATGGACGGCTCGGCGACTACGACGGCTCGACTGTCGCCCTGAACGACTACTCGCTCATCTCGGAGCTCAGCGGTCTGACACATCACGCGCGGCGCGAGGTGCTGCGCCGGCTCGGTGACCAGGCGGCCAACCACGTACGGGAGCACCTGCCGCAGGCCATGGAGCGGTTCCCGCGGCAGGTCGTGTTCGTCACCCACGTCCCGCCGTTCCGTGAGGCGTGCTGGCGCGACGGCCAACCCTGCGACGACCAGTGGTTGCCCCACTTCTCGTGCGGCGCGGTGGGCGAGGCGCTCGTCGAGGTGGTGGAGGCACACCCGCAGGGCAACCTGCTCGTCCTGTGCGGCCACACCCACGGATGGGGCGAGGCCCGGATCGGGACGAACGTGAAGGTGCTCACCGGAGGCGCCCGGTACGGCGAGCCGAGCGTCGCGCAAGTTTTCGAGTTCTGAGAATTGTGTCATCATCCTGGTGGATGGCGTCGCTGGGCATGCGACCGGTTCAGGTCTCCCGTGTTCTGCTTGTGCTCGTCCTGTCCGGCTCGGGCTGCGTGGCACCGGTGGAGCCGCTCGACGAGACGGGCGAGCGGGAGCCGATCGTCGGCGGATCAGAGGAGTGGGGCTTTCCCCTCGTCGGAGCGCTCGCGGGGAACGCCGGCGCGGGGCTCCAGGCGTTCTGCACCGCCACGCCGGTCACGCCGACCGTGCTGATCACCGCGGCCCACTGCCTGGACGCGTTCAGCGAGTTCGGCGGCACCATCGTGTTCGCCCAGCTCGCCCCGGACGGGAGGGGACCGACGCACAACGTGGTGTCCTCGTCGAGACGGACCCACCCGTTCTGGTCCATGTACGACCCGTGCCGCTACGTGATGGACATCGGAGTCGTCTCGCTCTCGGACCCGATCGACGCCGACATGTTCCCGCAGCTCCACAACCGGGGGTTGACCGCGGGCGATGCGGGGACCCCGCTCAAGGTCGTCGGCTTCGGGGTCTCGAGCCCGCCGAGCGGCGGCGCCGGCACCAAGCGGTCGATCAACATGCAGGTCACCGACATCGTGACGGACCGCGTGCCCTACGAGTTCGGGTGCACGAGCCCGCCGTCGCCGTACCAGTACCAGTACTTCACCATGGTCCTCAGCAACTACTACAACGGCGTCTGCTACGGGGACTCGGGCGGCCCGAGCTTCGTGCCGGGAGAGCACCGCGACATCCAGTACGGCGTCCACGCACGGACCCAGGTGGAGGAGTGCGGACCAGCAGAGGACACGTCTGTCGGATACTTCTTCGACCTCTTCATCAGGTCGAACGTCCTCTCCCTCGATCCCTCGGCCGAGGCGTGCGGCGACGGCATCTGCACCGGGTTGGAGCGAGAGGACAACTGCGCCGCCGACTGCTCGCCGTTCGTCTGCGGCGACGGCACGCCTCAAGGCCCCGAGGTCTGCGACGACGGGAACACGTCGAGCGGCGATGGGTGCTCCGCCGACTGCCTGTCGAACGAGACCTGCCCCAACGGCATAGCGGACACGGCCGTCGGCGAGGTCTGCGACGACGGCAACGCGACGGGCGGCGACGGGTGCTCGGCCGACTGCCGGTCGAACGAGACCTGCCCCAACGGCATCACGGACGAAGTCGTGGGCGAGGTCTGCGACGACGGGAACGTCACGAGCGGCGATGGGTGCTCGGCCGACTGCCGCTCCGACGAGACCTGCGGCAACGCCATCATCGACATCGCCGCGGGCGAGGTCTGCGACGACGCCAACGCCCAGGGCGGCGACGGGTGCTCGGCCGACTGCCGTTCCGACGAGACCTGTGGAAACGGGGTCCGGGATAGAACCGTCGGTGAGACATGCGATGACGGGAACCAGGTCGACGGAGATGGCTGCCCCGCCGACTGCCACGGACTGCAACCGAACGACCTCACCGGACTCACTGGGTCATGCGGCTGCCGAGCCACGGGCTCGACTTCTGCCCCACTATCCTCCACGCTCCTGGTCGGCCTGCTTGGCGCTGGTCGATGAGGTCATAACCGACGTCTCGCCTTCGAGGCGCGACCGCGACATGAAACAGAGGACGCGAACGATGACGACCCTCCGAGTTTTCCTGATATCCGTTGCGTGGATCTCCATCATGGGCTGCGGCGACGGCCGGTCCGGCGATCCGGACGGCGGGCTCCCTGATGGGGGCGACGCCGACGCCGATGCCGACGCCGAGGTGTGTCCGGAGCTCGATCCCTTCGACTCGGGTGACGACGGCGTCACGGACCTGACTCTCCCACCCGCGACCGGGAACGCCGTGGCGGGGCGCATCACGAGCGAGGACCAGCTCCTGCGCGGGCTCAAGCCAAAGGGGAAGGTCGGCGATTTCCTGCTCGCCAACGAGCACGTCGCCCTGGTGATCGAGGACGCCCGCGCGTCGGACGGGTACGGCACCGGGGGCGGCGAGATCCTGGACGTGGACCTCGTGGGACCGGACGGCGCCCTGGGCGAGAGCCGGTTCAACGAGCTGCTCATGGGCGTGTTCGCCGAGGTGATCGAGGCCGACGACGTGTCGGTCCTCGCCGACGGGAGCGACGGCGGCGCGGCCATTGTTCGGGTGAAGGGCCGGCTCGCTCCTGTCTGGCTGCTCGAGGAGTGCTGCGAGTTCCTGTTCCCTCGGTTCCTGCGACTGCCCGCGGCGCTCGACTACGTGCTCGAGCCTGACGCGGAGTCCGTCTCGCTCCGCATCACCGTACGGAACGACACCACGGTCGTGGACCAGGTTGCGGCCTTCCTGACCGTGGTGATCGCCGGCGACGGCATGGTGCGATACGCGCACGGAGTGGGCTTCGACGAGGGTGCGGACTTCGGGACGCAGGACTTCCTCGGCTTCGTGGGCGAGCGGATCTCCTACGCATGGGTCGTCGATCGAACCCGTCCGCTGACCTTCATGATCTCCGAGGGTGGTGTGCACATCTACCAGACTCCCGGTGAGTTGCTCCCCGAGTGCGGCGACTCGGTCTTCGACCTGGGTCAGCTCGTCGTGGCCGAAGGCGACACGAGCCGGCTCGAGGCCGCCATCCGGAGGGTGCGAGGGGAGGAAGCGCTGGCCGCGATCGTGGGACAGGTCACCGAGACCGACGGCACGCCGGTCGCCGGGGCGAGGGTGCATGCGACCTCGTCCGAGGGTGAGTACCTCGGCATGGCCCGGGCCGATGCCGAGGGGCGCTACCGGATCGAGCTGCCCTCGGGTGACGCGCTGGTCCAGGCGTGGATCGAGAACCGGTGGCCCACGGAGCAGACCGCCGCGCACCTCGGCGGCCTGGACGTCACGGCGGACCTCGCATTCGGGCCGGCCGGCATGCTGGCCTGGGTCGTGCGCGACGGCGACGGGACCGAGATTCCCGCCAAGGTCTCGGTGATACCGGTGGGACGCGACGCGCCTGCCGCGCCAGATGAGCTGGGTGAGCCGGACCACCCGTACGGCGCCGTGATCCACGACTTCTCGCTGCCCGGGACGAACGAGCGCCGCCTGACTGCCGGGACCTACCGCGTCGTCGCGTCGCGCGGGTACGAGTACGAGACCGCCGAGGTCGAGGTCGAGGTCGTTGCGGACGAGACGGCGCTGGCGGAGCTGACGCTCGTCCGCTCGGTCGATACCACCGGCTGGCTCTGCGGCGACTTCCACATCCACACCATGTACAGCCCGGACTCGAACGACCTCGCCACATGGAAGGTGGCCGCCGCGGCCAGCGTCGGTCTCGAGCTCCCGGTGTCCACCGATCATCGCTACCGGTCGGATCTCCAGCCGGTCGCCGAGGACCTGGGGCTGACCGAGTGGCTCCAGTGGATCCCGGGCCACGAGATCACGACCGTGACCTACGGCCACTTCAACGAGTATCCGGTGGCGATCCTGCCCGACGAGCCGAACATGGGCGCCACCGAGTGGGTCGGCCGCACGGCGCCGGAGCTCTTCCAGGCGGTGAGCGACCTCCCCGAGGAGCCCATCCTCCAGATCAACCACCCCCGGAGCGGTTCCGCAATGGGCGGGTACTTCGTCTACGCTGGTCTCGATCCCGACACGGCCGAGGTGACGAACCCCGACGGCTGGAGCACGGACTTCGACGCGATCGAGGTGTTCAACGGCTCCGGCTGGACGAGCAACCGCGACGACACGGTCCGCGACTGGTTCGGGCTCCTGAACCACGGTGTGCTCGTGCCCGCGATCGGGAACTCGGACTCGCATAACGCGGAGTGGTCCGACGTGGGCTACCCGCGCACCTACCTCGACCTCGGGACGGACGCGCCGGCAGAGGTCACCGAGGAGATGCTGCGCGACGCGGTCCGGGCCGGGCGATGCGTGGTGAGCGGCGGGCTCTTCATCACGGCCCGCACGGACGACGGCGTGGGGCCTGGCGGTGTCGCCGACGCATCGGACGGCTCGACCATGCTCCACGTCCGCGTCCAGGCACCGGTCTGGATGGACGCCGACCACGCCGAGGTCATCGTCGATGGCGTGACCACCGAGTCCGTCGAGCTCGACGAGAGCACGGAGGACCCGGAGAACCCGGTGGTACGGCTCGATCGCGACGTCGAGCTCGAGCTATCCGAGGACGCGTGGGTCGTCGTCGCCGCCTGGTCCGACGGCACCCTCGATCCCGCCACGCGTGGCCAGCAGCCCTTCGGCGTCACAAACCCGATCTACCTCGATGTGGACGGCGACGGCGTGTACGCGGACAGCGGCCGCGAGGTCGAGTAGGGGGCTGAGCCCCATCGAGTGAGGGGCTTCGCCCCTGGGCTCCCGTTGGTCGCTACCCCGTCCAGTCGTTGCATTTTCTGAGTGATTCATCGCACAGGTCATGCGATAGACAAGGTGAGATGTCCCCCCCCACCTTCCGCCTCTTCGACATCCCCGTCAGACTGAACCCGAGTTTCTTCATCGTCGGCCTCCTCCTGTCGATCCCGCGGAGCTTCGATCCCGCGGAGCTGATGCGGGTCGGCATCTGGCTCGCCGTGGTCTTCGTGTCGATCCTGTGGCACGAGCTCGGCCACGCGCTCGTTGGGAGTGCCTTCGGTATGTCGCCGCGCATCGAGCTCGGGGCGATGGGAGGGTTGACGTCCTGGGACGCCGGCGCTCGCTCCGGAGCGCTCACCCCCGGCCGGAGCCTCCTGGTGAGCCTGGCTGGCCCGTGCGCGGGTTTCGCGCTCGGCGGCGTGGTGTGGATCGTCGGGACGCGGGTCCCGCCGCCACCAGGTCTCGGCCACACCGCGACCTATTACGCGATCTGGGTCAACCTGGGCTGGGGCGCGCTGAACCTCCTGCCGCTCTTGCCCTACGACGGCGGCAACGTCGCGGTCGTCGTCCTCGATCGCATCGCCCGCGGCCGCGGATCGACGATCGGCCGATACGTCTCGGTCGGGGTCGGCGCCGTGTGCTGCGCCCTCGCCGTGCGCGCGGGATGGACCTGGGCGGCGATCCTCGCCGGGCTGGCGACGCTTTCGTCCTGGCACAACATCAGGGAAGCGCGCGCCGTCGAGGCCGACGCGCTCCTGTGGGAACGATTGAACCAGGTCCTGGCCACGCGGGCCGAGGGTGGAAGCGCCGGGGAATCGGCGCGGCGGATCGAGGAGCTGCTCGGGAGTGCCGTGAGCGTCTCGTTCCGCAGGGATGCGGTCGAGCAGCTCGCCTGGACCTGGCTCCTCGCCGGCGAGCCCGGGAAGGCGAGGGAACAGCTCATCTCGTTCCCGCCCGGGACCGGGCCGACGCCTGAGCTCCGCGACGCCCTGGCGGCAGCGACCGGTGATAAGATGAGCCCACGATGACCCATCATACATTACGGTTGCTCGGGTGCGTCGTGGCGGCGCTGCTCTGCGGCTGTTCGTCGAGCCTCTCGTGGAACGAGTGCGTGCTGTCCACCGACTGCCCGGAAGGGTACATGTGCGATGACGGCCGATGCGTGTCGCACCCTGTGGACGCCGACGCTGACACCGATTCCGATGTCGACGTGGACGCTGACAGCGACACGGACGGCGACTCGGACCTCGACGCCGACATCGACGACGGTCCGCCAGGTGACGCCGAGGCGGACGAGGAAGTGTTCTGCGAGGAGGTCGTCTCGACGGTCACCGAGACGCAGGAGGTGTTCACCGTCCCGCCCAACGTCCGGTACATGCACGTCAAGGCGTGGGGCGCGGGCGGGAACGGCGAGGGCCAGTGCGCCTTCGACGACAGCGGGCTCGGCGGCTTCGCCGAGGCGGTGTTCGAGGTCGACCCCGGCGATCCGCTCGTCATCATCGTCGGCAAGAGGGGCCGCGCAGGCATGTCGGGTGAGGAGCGGGTGCGCTTCGGCTTCGGCGACTGGGGCGGCGGCGGGCTGTCGGGCGTGTTCCGGGGGCCGGACCTCATCACCGCTGACGACCGCGACCGGGCCCTGGTCATCGCGGGCGGCGGCGGCAGCGCCGGCGCGCCGGGGTGCCACCCGGGCGGAACGGGCAACCACCCGTCCGCGGGCGGCATGCCGTCCATGCAGGGCGGACCGGGCGGTGACGACATCAACGGCGGCGGCGGCGGGTACGAGGGAGGCGCGGGAGGCGCCAGGGGCGAGCCGGCCCGTGGAGGCACGGGTTACGTATCATCCGAGGCCCTGGATTTCCGTCTGCACTACTCCGAGCCGGGCTCGGAGCGTCCGCCGCGCACCGACGACGCCGACTACGACGGAGTCGCCGGCTCGGGTGAGGCCAGCGGCCTCGTGATCACCCGCTTCGTCTGCGAGGAGCCGCCGCTGATATGATCGCTGATACACCGTAGCGCGGCCCTGCGGTATCATGAACCTCCATCAGATCAGGAGGGACGAGATGAGGTGTTTCTTGGGGATCGTGGCGCTCGTGCTCTCGATCTCTCTCCACCTCGGTTGCGGTGGCGGGGACGGTGACGGGGACGCCGACACCGACGTGGACGCCGACGGAGACGGCGATGCCGACGGAGACGGCGACATCGATGCTGACGGCGACACTGACGGCGACACCGACGGCGACGGCGACACGGATGTCGATGGCGACTCCGATAACGATGTCGATGGCGATGGCGATGGCGATGTCGACGTCGATGGCGACGCCGACGGCGACGCGGACCACGATGGGGAGTCCTGCTCGGTCTGGGAGCTCCTCGAGCAGCGGGTCACCCGGATCGACCTGATGGATCAGGCTGCTGCGGAAGGAAGGCTCAACACCGAGAGGACGACCCGGATCTCACTGACCACGGACATCGACATGTGCTCGGAGCGAGCCATGCCGCGTGTGGTCGTCGATCCCGAGACACGAGTCGTCCGGATCGCGCACAGGGTCTGGCACCACACCGGCGTCCTGTGCCCGCCCGGGATCGAGACCGTGTACAGGCCCGTGGCTCTCAGGCTTCCAGCGGCCGGGACCTGGACCATCCGGGACGACGCGCCGGGCGGCACCGCGTCGCTCGAAATCGAGGTCGCCGGAGCGCCAGCTCGACCGTGCGCGCCCGGACGCGACCCCTGCGAGATGGACTGCGACTGCAGCCGCAACATGAGATGCCTCGGCGGCATGGGGCTCGCCGGCGTCTTCACCGCCTGCGCGCACCCCTGCGAGCTGGACCGCGACTGTGGCGGCATGGGCCGATGCTCGCACGCCGAGGACTACCTCGATTCGTACTGCGACGACACCAGGACCGAGTGCGACGACACTGCGCATTGCCCGAGCGGCTTCGACTGCGTCGGCGGCACCTGCACCCCAGGGTTCACGTTGAGCTCGTCCACAAGGGTCGAGTGCGACTGCGACGCAGAATGCTCGGAAGGGATGAGCTGCGTCCGCCCCGCGGATGGCGTGGGACGAGGCCGCTGCGAGGCGCGCTGCCTCACCGGCCCGCAGACCACGTCCGTGTGGTGCCAGGGTCCGCACTGGTGCGTGCCGCCAGAGATGGACGTCTCGGGCTCGGCGCGGACCGACGCCGTCTGCGGCTGGGTCGGCGAGTAGCGAGCCTCTCGCGCTTTATGCTATCCAGAGGCCCGTGGCCCGCTTCCTGCCGCGTGGTGGCCTGTCGCTGCCCACCAAGGTCTTCCTCTCCTTCGCCGTGGTGATCGTGGCCTTCGGGCTGACGATGACCTATGCCCTGCTCCACCACCGTCAGACGCTCCGGGAGCTGACCCTGCTGAGCGGCGGTCTGCTGCCCGTGACCCTTGCCGTGGCCGATATACGGAACACGCAGGAGCTCCTCGTCACCACCCTCGAGAGCAACCCCCAGGGACGGACCGTCTGGCTCGCGCTGGTCCGGCAGCTCCGGCCCGCGAGCCTGCAGCGGACCGCACAGGCCCTGCGCCAGGCCGGCGATCTGTCGACTCATGACCGCGACGCCGAGCTCTTCGACGACCTCGCCGCCGAGCTGGATGACGTTGCCGAGGAGGCGCAGGCCCACGAGCCCGAGTACCGCGAGCTCTTCGGCGCGCTCGAGGAAGGTGACGAGGCCCGCATCGACGACGTGCTCTACACCCTGATCCGCCGGGAGCGCGAGATCGCCAACAGGCTGGAGCGAGTCCAGGTCCAGGTCGAGAGCCAGATCACCCTCATCGCCCGGGACGTGGAGCGGGCCGAGCGCAGGCTCCTGTGGGCATTGCTCTTCCTGACCATCGGAGCGCTCGTCACCGCGGCTGCCGTCACGTTCTTCTCCTACACCGCCCTGGCTCCGCTCTCCCGGCTGACCGAGGGCGTCATCGCCGTGGGTTCCGGAGACCTCAGGCAGCGGGTCGCGGTCTCGGGTGGCGGCGAGATCAAGGCCCTGGCCGAGGAGTTCAACCGTATGGTCGAACGCCTCGTCGAGCGCGAGGAACGGCTCGTCCGATCCGAGCGCCTCGCCGCGATCGGCAAGGTCGCGTCGAAGGTCACGCACGAGATCCGGAACCCGCTCAACGTGCTGCGCCTCAACGCCGAGATGCTCTGGGAAGACCTCGCGGAGCTGGGCGACGAGGATCAGGCCGCCGAGCCTCGCCGGCAGCTCCGCTCCATGACCGAGGTGCTCGAGAGGCTCGAGGCGCTGACCGAGGAGTACCTGCACTACGCCCGCCTGCCCAAGCCGTCGCTCGAGAAGCAGGACCTCAACGAGCTCGTGCAGGACCTGGTCGGGTTCCAGAAACACGACTTCGACGCGCGCCGGATCGACGTCCGCACGGACCTCGCTGACGAGTTGCCCCTCGTCCTCGTGGACGAAGCGCAGATCCAGCAGGTCCTGACGAACCTCGTGCGGAACGCCTGCGAGTCCATGGTGGAAGGGGGAGAGCTCGTCCTGAGCACGAGGCCCTGCGACGGCGGGATTGCAATCGATGTCTGCGATCGGGGCGAGGGCATGAGTCAGGACAGCCTCCAGCACATCTTCGATCCCTTCTTCACGACGAAGGAACGGGGCACCGGCCTCGGGTTGCCCATCGCGCAGCAGATCGTCACCGAGCACGGTGGACACATCACCGTCGAGTCCACGCCGGGCGAGGGCACGCGGTTCACCGTCTGGCTGCCAATCCAGGGAAAGGCACGACCATGCACCACTCCAGCGACTTGAGGGCGCTCAGGCTCGACGGCCGGACGCCGGACCAGTTGAGGCCGGTGAGCATCGAGCCCGGAGCGCAGAAGATGCCGGACGGCTCGGTGTCGATACGCTGCGGCGACACCTGGGTCGTCTGCGCCGCCTCGGTGGACGAGCGCATCCCGACGTGGCTCGCGGGCAAGGGCAAGGGGTGGGTCACGGCCGAGTACGCCATGATCCCCTCGGCCACGCCCGGACGTGGCACGCGCGAGGGCTGGCGCGGCCAGGGGCCCTCGGGCCGGACCCTCGAGATCGGCCGCCTGATCGGGCGCGCGCTCCGCGCGGCCATCGACCTCGAGAAGCTGGGC
>Ga0233425_10011125_pt1 | contig 10627 bp, 10 predicted proteins | sample Watercolumn_Towu_2_FD_181712 | JGI IMG/M metagenome (GOLD analysis project Ga0233425, IMG submission 181712) | Freshwater microbial communities from Lake Towuti, South Sulawesi, Indonesia - Watercolumn_Towuti2014_140_MG | ecosystem: Environmental > Aquatic > Freshwater > Lake | place... | reverse complement strand
TTGACAAGAACAAGGGGCGAATCCCGGGGGTGGACACCGAGGGATTCAAGAAGATGCAGGCCCTGCTGGCCGAGAAGCCGCAGTCCGGCGACTACTTCACGTTGGACCAGTTCTGGAAAAAAAGTGTGGTGCTGGAGTTGACGCCGGAGGAAGTCCAGACCATCGACCGCTGCCTCTATGACATCCCGAACTTCGAGAACGTCCAACTTCCACAGATCCGACACAAGTTTTGGCCTCAGCAGACCGCCTCTCACTGAGACAGCCCGACTGCAAGGGCCCTGCCGACCATCGCGCAGGACGAGCGGCTTGAGGGCCCTTGCAAGAACGCCGAATCTGTGTTTGATTGAAGCGGTGGAGGTGGTTTACTTTGGATGTGCCCCGAAGTAACTGACGTCTCTCATCCTCCTGTAGAGACGTCCCTCCACCGTTTTTATGACCGCCCTTCCGGATTCCCTCCCACGAACCAACCGGACAATCTCAGACAACATCTCAGACAACGGCTGATGATGCCGCTACGGATCGGCGTCTGGAGCCGCCTCCGTAAGAGCGACGACCGACGCCAGGCGCTCGGCACAATAGCGCGTCACCGGATCTGATTCCGCATCCGGGTCCGCCCCATCCCAGAATACGGAGTGGATGTTCCAACGGATCAAGGGATAGAAGACCACGCCGGGACCCGTGACGAGCAAGAGCCGGACATCGGACAGGATCTCTTCTTCATCCGTGCGCGTGCGTACCCGTTCATACACCTTGTTGTACCAAGTCAGCAGAGGCCGGTGGCGAGACCGGGCCTCGATCAGCCTCCTGTAAGCCTCTCGGCCGTCCCGGCCCGCGGAATCATAACGGGCTCGCGCTGACGGAGGGGCTCCTGGTGGAGAGGAGGGAGACTGGTCATGCCGAACGACCGTGTTGGTCAGGAGCCAAGACTGCGTCCCATTGAGCTCGGCGTCGCGTCTGGCGATGGACCAGCGCCAGGAGGCCTCAAGGGATGCCAACTCTTCTTGCGCCTGCAGGTAGTCGGGGGTGAGGCTGGCCAGACATTGGCCTTCCCGCTTCAGCGAGGCTGCGCAGCCGGCCAGGAAGATGACCGCCAGAATCAGACTGTAAAACGTAAAAGGTGAAAGGTGAGAGGCAAGAACGCGGGGGACAGGGAAGGTGAACACGGCTTAGGCCTCATGTCCTACGTTTCACGTCTTACCTTTCACATTTCACGTTCTTAGAGAGGGCCTTCGCCTTTCAGGTACTTGCGGAATCGGTCCATCAGCTCTGCGCCCAGCGTTCCGCCCTCCGGCTTCTTGGTCTCCGGGTCCTTGAAGTGCTGCCGGATCTCTTCCAGTCGCTTTTCCGCCTGCTCGTTCCCCTGCAGGCGCTTGGTCTTCTGGAGCGCGGCATCGAACGCGTCGAAGGTCAGTTCTTTGTAGCCGAAGCTTCTGATGCGCTTGACGGCCTTCATCATCGCCTCGTTGCGGAACTTCGTCAGGTGGTCCGAATCAATCTCCTTGAGCCCGAGTTTCCTGGCCCTCCGCTCGGCGGCCTTCCGGATGCCGCTCCGGACGAAGTCCGGCGAGGTATGCAGGCGCTTCCACGCCTCGTCGGTCCAGGCGATGCGTTCCTGGGGCGCGTCCCACAGCAGGCTCAACGCTTCCTCGTCGATCCGATGCAGACCCTTCTCGCGAGCGAGATCCTCGGTGTCCCGCTTCAGCATGTCGGCAACGAAGTCCACGGCGATCGGCGGCGCCTGCTTAATTTTATCATGGAGGCGGGCCAGGGCGCCCTCGCTCCAGTCCATCGGCGGCCCGGCCTTCTCTTTGAGGTCGCCCAGCTCTTCCACCCGTTCGAACAGCTCGACGTTTACCTCCAGATGGCCGCCCTCCCGCGCCAGCTCTTCGGCGATCTGCCGGATCATCCCGCGCATGAATTCGGGGACCGTCTCGAGCCGCTCCCTCGCGGCGGCGGTCCAGGGTAGCTTGCCCTGTCCGATCTGGTCCGCTGCGGCCGCCAGGCCCGCCTCCCCTCCCATGCGTCCCATCATCTGGCTCTTGAACTGATCGAGAATCTCGGCGGTGATCCGGGGATAGCCAAGCTCCCGGGCCTTTTTCTCAGCCAGGCGCTTCACCATCCCGCGGAGGAACACGGGGGCTCGCTCCATGCGCTGGAGCGCCTCGTCGGTCCAGAGGACCTCGGACGCTGTCCGGCCTTGTGAATCAACCGTTCCCATGAGAGCCTTGTCAACGGGCGGTCATTTGTTCAGGAGATCCTTGAGTTCCTTGCCGGCTTTGAAGAACGGCACCTTCTTGGCCGGAACGGAGACCGTAGCGCCGGTCTTCGGGTTGCGTCCCTCTTTCATCCGGCGGGCGCGCAAGCGGAAGCTGCCGAACCCCCGAATCTCGGTCTTATCCCCCTTGTGAAGGGAGTTGCGCACGCTGTTGAAAATCGTGTTCACCACGAGCTCGGCCTGCCGCTTCGTGAGGGTTGTCACCTGTTCCGCGACCCGTTCGATGATCTGTGCTTTCGTCATGCCCCCGCCTCCTCTTTGAGCGGTCAGCCGTCAGCGTTCAGCTTGGAGACCGCTTCCGCCAGTTTGCTGAGAGCTGATCGCTGAAGACCGAATGCTCCTCGTTCAGAATGCCATCAGGTACTTCAGGCTGACGCCGGTCTGAAAATCGAACCGGGGCAAAGGCCCCAGCACGTGGCTTTCGATCAGCTCGCGAATCGAGAAGCGTCTCCGCGGTTCCACCACCCTGGGCTCTCCCTCGATGCCGCCCATCTCGGCGGCCAGCTTGATGGCATCCTCCAAGTCACCCAGTTCGTCCACCAGCTTGGCATCCTTGGCTTGACGGCCGGTGAAGACGCGTCCGTCGGCCAGCGGCTGCACATCTCCGACTTCGAGCGAGCGGCCTTCCGCCACCGCCTCAATGAACTGGCTGTGAACATCGTCCATCACCGCCTGGAGGATGTGGCGGTCCGCCTCGTTCATCTTCCGGAAGGGAGACCCGATGTCCTTGTGCGGGCCGCTCTTGACGACCACGCTCTCTACCCCGATCTTTTTCAGCAGCCCTTCCAGGTTGGCCAGTTCCATGATGACGCCGATGCTTCCCGTGAGGGTGCCGGGATTGGCGATGATGCGGTCGGTCGCCGCCGCGATGTAGTAGCCTCCCGAAGCCGCCACCGTCCCCATGGAAGCCACGACCGCCTTGTTGTTCTTGGTACGAACGCGCTTGACCGCGTCGTGGATTTCCTGGGACGGCACGACCCCCCCGCCGGGGCTGTCGATCCGCAACACAATCGCCTTCACCGACGGGCTCTCGGCGAACTTTTTCAGGTCCCCCACTGTTTGCTGGGCGTCCAGGATCACCCCCTCGACCCGGATCACGGCGACGCGATCCTCTCCCGAGAGGTCCAGATCCGGCGCCAACAGATTCATCAGCATCACCAGCAGGAAACCGGCGAACAAGACCCACAGGAGGATCCGCAAAGATTTCCGGCGGCGCGGCGCTGGAGAGGGTGTCTGGTCAGTCATACGCCTGGGCCTCGGCTGCTCCGAGCGCGCACTGTTCGCGCTCAGTCACTCTCAGGCTCGCCATCGTTCCGTTTCTTGGTCTTCTTGGCCGTGCGTCCGAGGGATTGATCGACCGACCCCTGGGCGGCGTGGAACTCATCCACCTGTTTCCGTTCGGAGTCCATCACGTGCTCCCGGAGACTCAGCGCGATCTTCCGTTCCTCGCGGTCCACCTTGATGATCTTGGCGGGCACTTCGTCTCCGAGTTTGAACTTATCTTCGAGGCGCGTTTGCGGCTCCAGTCCCGTCTCGCTGATGTGGATGAGCCCTTCCACCCCGCCTTCGAGCTCGACGAACAGGCCGAAGTCCGTGATCTTGGTCGCCTTGCCGGTGGCGGCGGTTCCGACGCGATACCGGGAGGGGATCTCGTCTTCCCAGGGATCCCTCGTCAACTGCTTGTACCCGAGCGACAGCCGCTCCTTCTCCTTGTCGATCCGCAGGACCACCGCGTCGACCTTCTGGCCCTTCTTGAAGAGCTCGGAGGGATGCCTGATGTGCTTGGTCCAGGACATGTCGGAAATGTGGATCAAGCCGTCGATGCCCTCGTCCAGGCCGACGAACGCGCCGAAATCGGTCAAGCTCTTGACCTTACCCTCGATGCGGGTCCCCGTCGGATACTTCGACTCGACCATATCCCAGGGGTTGGGAGCGGTCTGCTTCATACCGAGCGAGATCTTCCGGCTGTTCGGATCGACGTTCAACACGGCGGCCTCCACCTGGTCTCCAACCGACACCAGTCGGGAGGGATGCCGTACTTCGTGCGTCCAAGACATCTCCGACACATGCACGAGCCCTTCCACGCCAGGTTCCAGTTCGACGAAGGCTCCGTAGTCGGTCAGGCTCACCACCTTCCCGCGCACCCGCGACCCGATGGGATACCGGGCGGCCACGTTGCTCCAGGGATCGGCGCTTTTTTGCTTGAGGCCGAGGGAGATCCGGCCGGTCTCCCGGTCGTATTTCAGGACCATCACCTCCACCTTGTCCCCGATGACGAACAGCTCGGAGGGATGGCCCACCCGGCCCCACGACATGTCGGTGATGTGGAGCAGCCCGTCGATGCCGCCCAGGTCGATGAAGGCGCCGTATTCGGTGATGTTCTTGACCGTGCCCTGGATCAACTGACCCTCCTTGAGGGTGGAGAGCGTCGTCTGGCGCTTCCTGTCACGCGTCTCCTCGAGCAGCACCCGGCGCGACACGACTACGTTACCCCGACGGTGGTTGATCTTGATGATCTTCAAGGGGAAAGTTTTGCCGACCAGCCCATCCAAATCACGCACCGGGTGCAGATCGATCTGAGAGCCGGGCAGGAAGGCTTTGACGCCGATGTCGACCATCATGCCGCCCTTGATACGCGAGATGATCTTGCCCTCAACGACTTTCTCATCCTTGCAGGCCTTCTCCAATTCCTCCCACACCTTCATCTTGTCGGCCTTTTCTTTCGACAGGATGAGGTTCCCTTCTGCGTCTTCCCGTTCCTCGATGTACACCTGGAGCCGGTCGTTGACTTTGAGGGTATTCAGTTCGTCGCTGGAGAACTGATCCGCCGGGATGATGCCCTCGGACTTATAGCCGATGTCCACGATCACTTTGTCCTTGCCCACCGCCACGATGCGGCCCTCGATGATCGTACCCTCCTCGAAATTCCGGAAGGTTTCTTCGTAGAGGGCGGCCAGGGCTCCCCGGTCCATCTGCTCGGTTGTCTGCTTCGTCGCTTGGTTCATACTGGTGATCCTAATCCTCTGCTTCTCCGACCATGTCGGGTGCTGATGGTTGATTCCGCCCGAGCCTCACTCAGCGTTGAAAGACTCGGCAGCCGACTGGGAGGATCGGTTGACCGGCGGGGGTACCTGTCCCAGCTCGGCAATCTTTTCCATCACAGTCCGGCTCACGTGTTGGTAGAAGTCCTTCCCTTGATAGCGCTGCGCATCCGCCGAAAAGTCGATCGGCTTCCCGAAAATGACCCGCACCGGATGAGGACGGATCCAGGCCGCCCCCGTCGGCAGCGCCTTGTACGTGCCGTCCAGATAAACGGGAACGACCGGACAACCGGTGGCCTCGACGATGACTCCGACGCCCGGCTTCCCGGGCTGCAAGTTTCCATCCGCGGTCCTTGTGCCTTCCGGGTAAATCACCACGATGTTTCCGCTCTTGATGAGGCCGGTCGCCTTGCCGAACCCTTCCCGGTCCAACCGGCTCAGCCGGATGGGGATCCAGCCAAGCTTCCGGAACATCCAGTGAAAACCCGGGACCGCGAACAAATCCTGGCGCCCCAGAAACGACGCCCGTCGCGGGAGGCTGCATCCCAGCAGCGGGATATCCAGAAAGCTGGCATGGTTCGCCGCGATCAGGACCCCGCCCTCAGGGATGTATTCCCGCCCGATGGCCCTGAGCCGGAAGAGCAGCCGGCCCAGCACCTTCAACGACAGCCACAGACACCAGTAGGCGACCGCAGTCACAGCTTGGCTGCAATGACGGCCATCAGCCGCTCGATCACCTGCTCCACCGTCAGCGCCGACGTGTCGACCACGGTGGCATCCACTGCCGGAACCAGCGGCGCCAGATCGCGGGAGCGGTCCCGCTCATCCCGGTCCACGATCTCCTGCCTCGTCTGCTCCAGAGCGGCAGACCGGTCCGTCCCGGCCAGTTCACGATGGCGGCGACCGGCCCGGACCTCCATGTCCGCTTCCAAAAAAAATTTTACGTCGGCGGCCGGAAAGACCCTCGTCCCCAAATCCCGGCCCTCGGCGACGATCCCCCCGGCGACACCGATCCGGCGCTGGACCGGGAGGAGCCACTCCCGGACCGCCGGGATGGCCGACACGATGGAAGCCATCCGGCTGATCTCCTCGGCCCTGATCTCTTCTGAGACATCTCGGCCGTCCACCGAGACTCGGGGCCGCTCAGGGCGATACTCCATGGTGATCGCAGTGGAAGGCAGGAGGGCGGCCACTGCGTCACGATCCTCTGGGGCCACGCCGCACGCTCTCACTTTCCAAGCCACGGCGCGATAGAGCGCACCGGTATCAAGGTAGAGAAAGCCCAACCGTTGCGCGAGCTGCTTGGCCACCGTGCTTTTCCCCGCTCCGGCAGGGCCATCGATGGTGACGATCAGCCGCGGCGCGCGCTGAGGTTGCTCGATCTGCTCGTCCTGTCGGCGCTGTATTATAGTCTTGGTCAATTTTTTGTCAATAATTCCAAGAGCTTGGCATCGAATCCAGGGAAAGAAGTCTCGATGCAGGCGCTCTCTTCAATGATCGTGGGAGCATCGGCCAGCAGGCCGGCAATGGCCAGGGACATAGCCACGCGGTGATCGCCGTGGCTGTTGCAGGAGCCCCCGCGGAATCGACATCCACGCGAGCCTTGAATGATCAGGCCGTCGGGCTTCTCCGTCAGCTCCACGCCCATCCTGGTCAATTCCGCAGCCATTGTCGCTATCCGGTCGCTTTCCTTAACCCGCAACTCCTCGGCCCCCGTGATGACCGTTTCCCCTTCCGCCACAGCCGCTGCCACACAGAGAATCGGAAACTCGTCGATCGTCTGGGGGATCCGTTCGGCCCCGATGCGGATGCCGCGCAGGGACGACGCGCGGACGAACAGGTCGGCAACCGGCTCGCCTGCTTGTTCCCGCCGGTTCACCAACTGAATATCGGCCCCCATCTCGTGCAAGACCTCCAACAGGCCGGTCCTGGTGGGATTCACCCCCACCCCCGCGATCGTCACTTCCGAGTCGGGGACGATCGTGGCGCCCACCAGGAAGAAGGCGGCAGCGGAAAGGTCCCCCGGCACCGGCAATTCCTTTGTGCCGAGCCAGCCGACATGGCCGCCGGAACGCCCTTCCACCACCACCGACGAGCCTTTCTCACGGACCGGAATCCCGAAGGACCGGAAGAGTCGCTCCGTATGGTCACGCGACTTCCGCGGCTCGGTGATCGTCATCGTGCCCTCAGCAAAGAGGGCAGCCAGGAGCAATGCGGACTTGACCTGTGCGCTGGCCACGGGGGAATCATAGGCGATGGCCTGGAGGCGGCTGCCGGTCACAGCCAGGGGGGCCAGTTCTCCGCCCTTACGCCCGGCGATCACGGCCCCCATGGCCCGGAGCGGCTGGACCACACGTCCCATCGGGCGACGCCGGACGGATTCGTCTCCCGTCAGGATGGTGAAGAAGTCCTGTCCCGCCAGCAGGCCGGCCAGGAGCCGGATGCCGGTGCCGGAGTTGCCACAGTCAATCGGCTGCTCCGGTTCGGTCAGGCCCCAGAGGCCCTTGCCGAACACGTGCAGTTGGTCCTGGGTCTCGTCGATCCGGATGCCCATCGCGCGGAAGGCCCGCGCCGTGTTCAGACAGTCCTCGCCGCGGCAGTAGCCGGTCAGGCGGCTCTCCCCTTCGGCCAGCGCGCTCAGGATGATCGCCCGGTGCGTGATGGACTTGTCGCCGGGAACTGAGATGGTTCCCCGCAAGGGACCCCCGGGATTGATGGTCAGCGATTTCATAATCAAGAGCTTTCAGCAATCAGCCGTCAGCATTCAGCAAGAAGCAATTTCGGTTTCATCTTCTGGCTGACCGCTAATAGCTGATCGCTGAGAGCCTCAGTTCAACTTTTCCCGGACCTGCTTCGCCCGTTCCAACTCCTTCTCGATGCCCGATCCGTCGCCGGCCTGGATGAGCTGCTTCAGGCGACGGAGCTGCTGTTCGTAGACCTCGATCATGGCCACCAGGTTTTGCCGGTTCCAGAGAAAGATATCGCGCCACATCTCGGGCGAACTGGCGGCAATCCTCGTCGTATCCCGCAACCCGCCGCCTGCATAGGCCAGCAGGTCCAACTCCGGGGTCGTGCGGTCCTTGATCTCCGTCAACGTGTTGATCAGCGCGAAGGCGGCCACGTGGGGAAGGTGGCTGACCGCGCCCAGGACCCGATCGTGCAGGTGCGGGTCCATGGACAGGACGATGGACCCGGCCGCTTCCCACATCTCGCGGATGATTTGCAGAGCCTGTGGATCGGTCTTGCCGGTGGGCGTCAGAATACAGCGCGCTCCCTTGAACAGGTCCGCCGACCCGGCTGCAACTCCGGTTTTTTCCCGCCCCGCGATCGGATGGGCTCCGACGAAGCGCACGCCCTCCGGCATCAAGTCTTCCGCCTGGGCGACCAGTGGGCCTTTCACGCTCCCGACATCGGTCACGATCGCACCGGACGCCAGGCAGCGACTCCAGTCCTTCAGGTGCCGTTCGTAGGTATCCACCGGAGTGGCCAGAACCACCAGGTCGGCGCCGGTAACACCCGCCTTCGCGTCCGCCACATAGCGGTCGATGGCTCCCAGCTCGACCGCGGTCTTGAGGTTCTCCACCCGCCGTCCGACCCCGACGACCGAGTCAGCCATCGCCAGTTTCTTCAGGACCAGCCCCAGCGAACCTCCGATGAGGCCGACCCCGACGATTGTCACTTGTTTGAAGTGAGGGACGCGCTCAGCCATCAGTTGTCAGCCTTCAGCCAAAGCAGGGAGGATACTGCAACCGGATACATTCCAGAAAAGGCCTTATCTTTACGGAACCACGGCTTTCAAGCTGACGGCTGAAAGCTGAGGGCTTCTTCTAAATTTCCCGTCCGACCGCCTCGGCGATCTTTTTGAGGTCCTGCATCAGCTCCTTGAACTTGGTCGGCTTGATGGACTCTTCGCCGTCGCAGAGGGCGCATTCCGGGTTGGAATGGACCTCGATCAGCAGGCCGTCGGCACCGGCCGCGACCGCCGCCTTGGCCATGGGGGCCACGAGGTTCCACTTCCCGGTCGCGTGGCTGGGGTCCACGATAACCGGCAAATGGGAGAGCTCTTTGAGGGAGGGAATAGCCGCCAGGTCCAGGGTGTTGCGGTACTGGGTTTCAAAGGTCCTGATGCCCCGTTCGCAGAGCATCACATTGCGGTTGCCTCGGGACATGATGTACTCAGCCGAGAGGAGGAACTCCTTGATGGTCGCGGAGAGCCCCCGCTTGAGCAGCACCGGCTTGTCGTAGGAACCGACTTCCTTGAGCAGCTCGAAGTTCTGCATGTTGCGCGCGCCGATCTGGATGATGTCCGCCTTCTGGAGGAACAGTTCGATATCGCGCGTGTCCAGGATCTCGCTGACAACCGGGAGCCCCGTTTGCTTCTTCGCTTCCAGCAGGTAATCGAGCCCTTCACGGCCTACCCCCTGGAAGGAATAGGGGGATGTGCGGGGTTTGTAGGCGCCGCCTCGCAGGATACTGCCCCCACACGCTTTGACCTCGTGGGCGATGCCCACGGTCAGTTCCAGCTTCTCCACCGCGCAGGGCCCCGCCATAATCGTGAGCTTCCTGCCTCCGATCTTGACCCCGTTCACGTCGATGATCGTGTTCTCCTTCTTGAACTCGCGGCTGACCAGCTTCCAGGGCGCCAGGATGGGGGTCACGCTCTCCACGCCGGGGAAAGCGGTCAGCGGCTGGTTCTGGAGGATCCGGTCGTCGCCGATGACGCCGATGATCGTGCGTTCTTCCCCCTGAGAGATATGGGATTTCAGACCGAGCTCGCGCAGGCGCTCCAGAAGGTGGTCGATCTCGCGTTCGGTGGCTTCGGGCTTCAGTACGATAATCATGGTCTCCTCTTCCTTATGCGACTCACCTGCGCTGAAGGACCTGCTTCAGCGCGTCAAGCATCCTGGTGTTTTCTTCGGGCAGACCGATGGTAACCCGCAGCATGGGACCTTCGATGTGGCGGACAATGACGCCTTCGCGGAGCAGGGCGTCAAAGACCGGGCGGCCCGCCCGCCCGACGTCGAAATACAGAAAATTCGCCTCGCTGGGGAGAGGCTGGAAGCCGAGCGCAACGAGGCCCGCCCGGACCCGCGCCATCTCAGTCTGGTTCATGGCCCGGCTCTGCACCACATGCTCCTCGTCTTCAAGCGCCGCCAGCGCCGCCTTCTGGGCCAGGCTGTTGGCGTTGAAGGGCGGACGGACGCGGTTCAGGTAGCCGGTGATCTCCTTCGTGGTCAGGCCGTAGCCGATCCGCAGCCCGGCCAGACCGTAAATCTTGGAGAAGGTGCGGAGCACGACGGCGTTCCGGCCC
>Ga0233425_10011124_pt1 | contig 10629 bp, 7 predicted proteins | sample Watercolumn_Towu_2_FD_181712 | JGI IMG/M metagenome (GOLD analysis project Ga0233425, IMG submission 181712) | Freshwater microbial communities from Lake Towuti, South Sulawesi, Indonesia - Watercolumn_Towuti2014_140_MG | ecosystem: Environmental > Aquatic > Freshwater > Lake | place: Indonesia... | reverse complement strand
ACCATACCGGAGATGATCGCGAGGCATCACAAGATAGAGGATGGGTCGACGGTGGTTTGGGGGATGGATCCGAGGACGGGGAATGTTTGGGTTGACGAGGTGGATGGGAAAAGTGTATGGCATGAATGATATCCAAAGTCAATACATTCAAATGCTTTCACCTTATTACTACAATATAATAGAAATAGTAATGATACAATCAGTTTATATATTTCAAATAAGATTATAAGGATTGTATATGAGGGATCTCCAATGCTCACGCTCATCGAGGTATTAAATTATCGTTGCCTTCGTTATGTTCGACAACCACTCGGGGCATTTCACGTATTGGTAGGTCCAAATGCTAGTGGTAAAACAACTTTCTTAGATGTTCCTGCATTCCTTGGAGAATTAGTCTCACAAGGTCTAGATAAAACTATAGAATCACGATCCACAAATATCCAAGATTTATTTTTCAATCATTTAGGAGATAAATTCGAATTAGCGATCGAAGCAAAAATCCCAGATAAATTAAGATTGAAACTATCAAACAAGGAATTGAATATAATACGATATGAGGTCGCAATAGGATTAGATCACAATACAAAAGAGATCGCTATATTAGCCGAAAGTGTATTACTCAAAAAGCAGATTCAGAATCAAATAGTACAGCGCAAACTATTTCCTATTTCGTTAGATCCACCAAATACCATTCTGTCCAAGAGAGGGGTAAAGAATCTTAAGACAGTTGTTAACAAGATTCTCGGTGGTAATGATAATTTTTATGATGAAACTGGTAAAGGATGGGATCATGCATTTAAATTAGGACCAAGGAAATCAGCACTTGCGAATCTTCCAGATGATGAATCAAAATTTCCTGTTTCATCATGGTTTAAAAAAATGCTCCAAACTGGAATTCAACGATTCATCTTGAATAGTCAAGTAATTCGAAAAGCGAGTCCCCCGATACAAATCCATGGATTCAAACCCGATGGATCTAACTTACCGTGGGTAGTATCTGATCTAATAAAAAAATATCCGATCAGAATTAAAGACTGGGTAAAACATTTAAAGACCGCACTTCCTGATTTAGAGGATATAAGAACAATTGAAAGGGCAGATGATAAACATCAATATCTGACGCTCTGTTATAAAGGAGGATTGGAGATTCCATCCTGGATGGCTTCGGATGGAACGCTTCGATTGCTCGCCCTAACATTACCAGCCTATCTAATTGATTTTGGAGGAATATATTTAATAGAAGAACCAGAAAATGGAATTCACCCGAGAGCTGTAGAGACTATGTTCCAGTCATTGCAATCTGTCTATGATGCACAAATATTAATGGCGACACATTCGACTGTTATTCTTAATATGGTGGATCTAGATAAATTACTTTGTTTCGCGAAAACAAAGGAAGGAGCATCTGATATAGTTCTCGGAAAAGAACATCCTGCGCTTAAAGATTGGCGTGGGCAACCTAATTTATCGATATTATTTGGTGCAGGAGTACTTGGTTAATGACCGAATCCCAAACAAAGGATCTTGCTATTCTTGTTGCTGATAAAAATATAGAATATTTCTTTCTTGGATTGTTGGGTAGATACCAATCGTTAGAAATCAGGACTATTCAATTTGATATTTTTCGTCATCCAAATCGAGATCCCGGATGTTATTTGGATGCTCCGGATTTCTTAAAGATGTTACAGAATCAATATAAGTACGCATTGGTCGTGTTTGATTATCAAGGATGTGGCAAAGAGCACGAATTAACATCATTGGAAATTGAAAATGAGATAAATGAACGCCTTTTTCGCACAGGATGGAACAATCATGCTAGAGCCATTGTAATTGACCCCGAGTTAGAAAACTGGATTTGGCATAGATCAACCCATATTGCTGATTTATTAAATTGGGAAAATGTGGACAGTCTATGGACATGGCTCCTAAGAAAAGGATATATAAATCTCGGACAGCAAAAACCAAACCTCCCAAAAGAAGCCTTAGTAGCGTGTTTAATGGAAAAACGGATTAGACGATCATCTACGCTTTATCAAGATTTTATATCACGAGTCAGTTTGAGGGACTGTTCTGATCGGAGTTTTACAAATTTGAAGATGGTTTTAAAAGAATGGTTTTCATCGAATCCGATGAATCTTTAATATCTATTCCTTGATATGTAACATATATTAGTAGACATGAAAAATTAAAATACAGCACCGATAAGAGGTCTATATAGTGATTCTTGAATCGTCTTTTTGTGGATATTTTCATTTGTTCATGAGAATTATGAAAATAATCACGGTCGGATTCATTATGAATCAATAATATTGGCGGATATAAGCAAAGGCCTTTTCGAATAATTCAGACTCTTTATGCAACCTGTACTTCATTAGAACTTGACGCAATGCCTTCTTGACCTCTCTCACGCCGGTTTTACTCCACTTCCAACCTTCGAACCGAACCTGAGCGACAACGGTGTCAATATCGTTTACGATCCTCTCAACTATTTTTGGAGTCTGCTCAGTCTTAGTTTCGTTAAATAACTCTGTTAGAGCAGCTCTAGCTTTCTTTCTCTCGTCTTCAGGTTCAACTTCCTTCTCTGCCTCTAACAATTCCTTAGCTAGCGCTAGTAAAACCTTGAGATATGCAAGAGAGTCCAAGAAGCCTTTCTCATATTTCTCTTTGAGTTCTTCTAACTTCTGACCAATGGACTTGAATTTAGGATTGCCTTCATGCTTTTTTAACCGCCTTGTGATTTTTAATTCAATTACCTTGTGGGGCTTAGCATGAGTTTTAACAAGTTCATCAATCATCTCCTCGTCAAGGACAATAGTATCTAGATCGTCCCGTATCGCGTCCACATGGATATTCTCGTTGATAATATCCAAGGTTTTTGGACCGAGCCTGTGCCATATTAAGCGGCCTACTATGCCGCTGGGTGGCTGGACGGACTCGTAAACCTGGCTTAGCCACCTATAATCGTCCTTGTATTGGAACAGCACCGGGTCGGGGGATATGGCCTCCCAGAGTTGGTTCAGTTCTGAGAAATCGCCAGCAAATGCATCCCTTGTCTCGTTATCCGGTAAGCACTCCTGGGCTGCAATCAACCCTTCGTAGCCAACCTTTGTTCGATCGATATTTGGATAATATTCCAGGCACTTTCTAACGGACCCATGAATCTGTTCTTTCAGTGCAACAATGTTGCTGATGGAGTCCCTGATGCCCTCATCGTTATAGGTGAGAGTTTTAGCAATCTCGTCAAATACACCTATGTAATCAACTATCAAACCGTAGGCCTTGTTCGGATATGGGCGGTTGGTTCTGCATACCGCTTGCAGCAATGTATGGTCCCTCAGAACTTTGTCCAGATACATGGTTTGAAGTATTGGCGCGTCAAAACCCGTTAGCAATTTTGCTGTCACGATGAGAATCTTTAAAGGATCCCTTGAATCCCTGAATCTGTCCAATATCTTTTCTTCTTCATCCTTGGACCTATCCCATCTCCTCTTTACCTGCTCGGGATCGGCCTTGCCAACGGTCATAACGATATCGGTATATTCCTCAGGTATAATCTCGTCAAAGGCTTTCTTATATGCCACACAGCCGGCGCGGTCATATGCGACGACCATGGCCTTGAAACCGTTTGGCTCTACATTTGACTTGTAATGCTCAACAATATCCTTAGCTATTTCCTCAATTTTTTCCTTGTTTCTGATGAGTTGGGGCATTTTTGCAGCACGTCTCGCCAGCTCATATTTCTCTTCCTCAGTGAGTTCCTCGGAGATGGCTGCCACTTCTCGATCTATTGTCTCAGAATCCACATGCATTTCAATAAGCCTAGGTTCGAAGTGGAGTTGGAGTGTAGCGTTATCTCGTATCGATTCCAAGAAGGAATATTTACTAAGATATCCTCCTACGTCGTCCTCATGGCCGAACGTAGCAAATGTATTCCTATCCCGCTTGGCGATAGGGGTTCCGGTGAGGCCAAAGAAAAACGCATTAGGCAGGGACGATCGCATCTGTAAGCCCAAGTCCCCTTCCTGGGTCCTATGCGCCTCATCCACCATTACAATAATGTTATCCCGATCATCAAGCATCCCCCCAGCTTCTGCGAATTTGTGAATAGTCGTTATGATTATCTTTCTCATACCCTGTTTCAACATCTGATGGAGTTTGGTCCTAGTGTCGGCTGTCTCGATGTTTGGGACATCAGCGGCATTGAATGTTGCAGTTATTTGCGTGTCCAGATCTATCCTGTCTACGACAATCAGTACAGTGGGGCTTTTTAAGCCCGGATGCAGCCGTAGTTTCTGAGCAGCGAAGACCATGAGTAGCGATTTGCCGGAACCCTGGAAGTGCCATATCAAGCCTTTCTTGGGCTTGCCGTTTACAACCCGTTCGACGATCTTGTTGGTGGCTTCGTATTGCTGGTGTCTGCATACAATCTTGATCTTACGGTTCTTACGGTCGGTAGCGAATACTGTGAAGTTGTTCAGTATATCCAGAATTACCTTGGGGCTGAACATGTCCATTATCTGAAGTTCAAGGATTTGGAGTTTTATATTTCCCTCGGTGGTTTTCCATGGCGCCCACTGCTCCAGAGGTGACCGGATCGAGTTGAAGCGATATTCCTTGCCCTCAGTGGCGAAGGAGAACAAGTTAGGTACAAACAATCCCGGTATATTGACCTCATAATCGTTAGATATCTGAATCGCTCCGTCTAGCCATGTAATAGCCGGCCTTACTGGGGTTTTGCACTCGCCCACGCAGAGCGGTATACCATTGACAAGGCACACGATGTCCGGGCGTTTTGTAACTTTCTGCTGGACAGAGAATTCGTCCGTCACCAAGAAGGAGTTGTTCTGTACATTCTCAAAGTCAACGAGTTTTACCGGCACGTGCTGGTTGTTCTCCCCGAACGGCATGCTCATTTCGCCCTTCACCCAGGCCGCGAACTTCTCATTGGCTCTTACCACGCCTTCATCGTTGGCTGCTAGAATTATGGCTTTTAGTTTGTAGATCACTTCATCTGCTCTTTCCGGCTTCTCCGCTATGCAGGGGTTTAACCTAATCAATGCCTCAGTCAGATGCTCATAGACTAGAATGTCCGTGGGCTGGCGCTCCTTTTTCATTTTTTCTTTTGGGATGTAAATCCAGCCGGCTCCGCACAGCAGGTCTATGATATAGTCTTGAACTGTGGCTTGCTCGGTGAATTTGGCTGTTTCAGGCATTAAGTTTCACCCCGAAGAATGCGTTTCCCTGATAAAAGATCATTGAGAAGTTGGTTTTTCATATTCTTTAAATTGGTTATATTCTGAACATGTAATCTTATATAATAATTTATTTGTAACATTACTTCGATGATTCTTTCTTGTTCTGGCTCTGGGGGTATTGGAATATACATCCGTTTAAGGTGATACGGACCATAATGTTGTATAACTGATCCCGTTTTCATAAGATTAATCTGTTTGAAAAATAATTCTGAACTCACGAATAATTTCATATATCCTCTATTCAATCCCTTTTTCGGTCTGAGTCGCATAATACCGGTATATGCAATTGCCCCCTCGCAATCCTTTGTTACTTCGGAAACTAAACCAGTTGATGCACTACAAGTAATTAGGACATCGTGCTCCTTTAATCTGAATTGATTCCATTTAATATCTACCTTTTCATGAGACAAATAATTACATCCAGTCAGTACCGTATATTCTTCGTTCACATTGACAAGTCTTAAAAGTGGAACACCTGTTTCTTTAAAATCAGTAGCCATTATTCCAGGCCCTTCCTGAAAATCGATATAATCTGTGAATTTTCCAATTATCCACGAATTTGGGACCTTCCCTAATGGACTGTCTTTGTAGGATTTGTGATTAATGCCTTTATGAAATAAATGGTCCATTATTCTATTGTTATACCTCTTACTCGCCTCCATAGCACAATTGGTCTTCCAGATGGAATTCTCCACCGCCCAGAGGATCTCGACGATGCGTTCCTGCTCGGCCAGAGGGGGGAGTGGGAACTCATATTTCCCAATATCTTTCCAATTGATGTATGGGTTTGTGGATCCTTTTGAGTTTTTAATTGAATGTGCAACGAATCTTTCGCTCTGCATTATGAATGGAAGTACGCCTTCGGCAATACCAATCTTGGGTTCGATCACAAACGTCGTGTTGGCGCAGATGCCATCAAAATCAGCGATTGCTACCTTCCTCAGGTATGTCCTGCGAGAGCCATAAAGAATATGTCCTTTCTTGAACCTCATGTGAAACGCAGGACCGAGATATCCATCTCCGATTAGACCCCATTGCCTGATACGGAAACTATCTGTTTCCATGTGTTCCCCGGCCACATATCTTTCTAAGCCAGTCTTCTCAATATCAACAATGTCTTTTACCTGCTTGGCCACATCGTCGAACTTGACTTTTTTCCACCCGTTTGGAATAACGAGGTCACTCACGCAGGCCCACCTCTTCAAGTGCGTCATATAAATTTTGAACATATTTTCTTAACACCATTGAACTTTCTTGCCAGTCATTAATAATTTTGGATAACGTTTTTTCTTCACTGACTTCTACCTCTTTATAAATCGGGACATATACACCTACCCTCAGGTCGAAATTTTCCCTATTAATACTATTCAAATCGGCGACTTTGGAAAATGACTTGATGTCACAATAACTTTGATACGCATTGAAAATTTTTTGAATGTGGTTGTTTTCAAGAAATCCTTGTGATTTTTGTAAGGCCACTTCGTTAATAGCATTGATAAACAGAATCCTCCCTTTCTTGTGTTTGGGTTTGTTCATCTTACAAAATACAACGCAAGCCTCCATGGTTGAATTATAGAAAAGGTTTGGACCTAACCCCAAAACACAGTCTATCAAGTCAGCATCGACAATTTTTTTTCTGAGCGCATATTCCTCTTCCCTGAACAATACGCCATGGGGAAACAGGATCGCGCATCTTCCTGTCCTGAGGTCCATGCTTTTAATGATGTGCTGGAAGAATGCATAGTCAGCGCGACCTTGCGGCGGAACCCCGTAGATATTCCTACCGTAGGGGTCGTTGATGAAAGCTGTTCGATTCCAATTCTTTATGGAATATGGCGGGTTGGCCAAGATGACATCAAAGGTCTTCAGTGAGCCATCACCGTTGGTAAAGGCCGGCTGGGCAAGGGTATCGCCACGGACTATCCTGAAATCCTCGATTCCGTGCAGGTAGAGATTCATCTTTGCTATTGCCGAGGTGAGCAGGTTGATTTCCTGGCCATAGAGTTTGATAGACCGATGTTCGCCGCCTTGCTCCTTGACCTGGAGCGCGGAAACCAGTAGCATACCTCCGGAGCCGCAGGTGGGATCGTATATTGATTCCCCTGGTTTTGGGTCCATTATCAGTGTCATGAGCCGGACAAGCGTCCTGTTGGTGTAGAATTCGGCGGCGGTGTGGCCGCTGTCGTCCGCGAATTTCTTTATCAGGTATTCGTAAGCCTCACCAAGTTGATCCTGGGGCACGTTCTCTAGGGACAGGTTGATGGCGGAGAAATGTTCTATCAGGTCCCTCATTATCGCATCAGAAAACTTCTCCTTGTTGGTCCACTGGGCATCTCCGAATATCCCGCTGAGGGTGTCGGAGTTATGCGTCTCCATGTCCCTGAGGGCCTTCTGTAGGGTCAGGCCCACATCCTTGGTCATGGCCCTCACATCGTTCCAGTGTGCGCCTTCCGGAATCTCTATATCCAGTTGATGGTAGAATCGCTTCTTGGCTTCGTCCGTGTCACCGTCAGTATCCTCTAAGACTGTCTTGCACTCCTCATCGTAAACGTCGCAGATGCGCTTGTAAAAAAGGAGGGGAAAGATGTATTTCTTATAGTCGCCGGGATCGATTAATCCCCTGAGAAGGTTGGCCGCGCCCCAGAGTTGCTTTTCCAGGTCATTGGAGGAGATTGGACTCATTTCATCAATCTCTCCCTTTTCAATATGGCCTTCAGGTTTTCCTCAGCGGCGAAGCACTCGTCAATAGCTTTCTTGAACTCGCCGAGCGTCTCCTGGATTGAGATGGTCTCCTCCTCAATAACCGGCTCCACATACAGCGGGATGTTCAGATTGTACTCGTTCTCCTCGATGTCGTCCATGGTGGCGACCTTGACCCGGCCTTCTACATCCTGGTAGTCGCTGAACCATTTGAATATCTGGTCCACATGCTCGTCCAGCAGGTAGTTCTGGTTACGGCCCGTTTGATAAACCTCGGAGGCGTCTATGAACAGGACTTTCTTGGCATGCCGGTCTGACTTTCTGGCCCTCAAGATCATGATGCAGGCGGCAAGCCCAGTCCCGTAGAACAGGTTAGGACCCAAGCCGATGACCGCCTCTAATATGTCTAATTCCAGAATCTTTTTTCTGATCTTGCCTTCAGCCCCCATTCTGAATAGGGCTCCGTGGGGCAGAACCACTGCCAACCTTCCGTTAGGTTTGGCCATTGATGAAATCATATGCTGGACCCAAGCATAATCGCCATATCCCTTTGGAGGCAATCCCGCGAAATTCCGCCCATAAGGATCGTTCTGCCAAATCTCAAGGCCCCAGTTCTTCAAGGAAAACGGCGGATTGGCAATCACGCAGTCGAATGTCGATAACTCTCCCATATCAAAGAAGGCCGGGTTCCTTAGGGTATCGCCGCGCTTTATATCGAAATCATCCCGGCCATGAAGCAGCAGATTCATCCTGGCGATTGCAGATGTGGTGAGGTTCTTCTCCTGGCCGTAGAGTTTCAGGGTCCTGATGTCCCCTCCATGCCGTGAGACATGATGTAATGCCTCTAGGAGCATACCGCCGGTCCCACAGGCAGGGTCGTAGATAGCCTCGCCGGCCTTTGGATCTAGGATGAGCGTCATTAGGCGTACGACCGCCCTGGGCGTGTAGAACTCGCCAGCCTTGCTCTTGGACAAGTCCGCGAACTTCTTGATGAGATACTCATAGGCCTGTCCAGCAACGTCGGGCTCCACGTTCGAATTGGATAGGTTGTAAATCGAGAAATGCTCAATCAACTGCGTCAGAAGCCTGTCAGGAAACCTTTCTTTATTGGTCCATTGCGCGTCTCCAAATATCCCATGCAGATCTTGGTTTGTACTCTCGATACCTCTTAGGGCTTGGGTTAGTGCATGACCGACGTTCACGGTAGTCTCGCGGACATCCTTCCAATGACATCCCTCTGGTATCTGGAAACGGTGGTTCTCTTCAAATGTGGCATATTCAATATCTCCGCCCGACTCGTCAAAGGCATTCTGGTATTCTTCATCATAGACATCGGAGATTCGCTTGAAGAACAATAATGGGAAGATGTAGGTCTTGAAATCTGCATGTTCGACGGGCCCTCTGAGAATGTTAGCTGCTTCCATTAAATATTGTTCAAGATTGGATAATGTGATTTTCTGCGACTCGTCTCGATGCAATCGGATATCCTCCAGCCTAGAACATATGCTATATCCAATTAGCTTCTATATATATTATTACTAGGGTTGATACTTTTTTTCATGCAATCCCCCCATCCACGCGGTCTGGAACCTTCACGGACGGCCGGCCTTTGGCCGGAATAGATTGACGGCTATGCGACATGGATGGGGCACGAGCGACGTCGCGGCCCATCGCCGTGTCCGGAAATCCGGGGCGAAGTGATTGTGTATCTTTAAAAACGATGAAACATCAAAGACTGTCACGACCTCGGAAACCTCATGTGAGGCTCCTATCCGGATACGACCTGTAATCCAATCCCTCGAGGATGGCCACGATGTCCTTCTGGAGCCTGAGCACGCCACGATAATTTGCCTCCGTCACGTTCTCGAGCCGGAAATGGAAGAACGGTATCTGGGGCTTCCCGGCGAGCCTGAAGAAGAATACGATCCTGGGGCCCTCGGCGGTGCGGAAGCGTTCCGAGGAATCCAGGTACGGGGCCGGGACCTCTGTGATGTCGAGCCTGCGGCCAAGCGGCAGATTCGTGGCGCTGTCCGCCAGGCCCGATGGGGCATATTGCTCACTTAAACGGTATCCACGGTCACGGAGAATGTCTCCCAATCGCGCCTCCAGGGCATCAAACAGCTCCCGGTTCATGGGGACCGGGAGGCGCCAGGCATCGACGCCGTCCGTCGCGTCCTTCCGGTTCTGGTACATCAGGTAAGATCCCGCGACGGCCATGGGGAGCGAGAACAGCACAAGAGCGGATTCGGAAGTCGGACCCCGCCAGAAGAAGAGCGCCCATAACGCTGCAAAGGCGAAGAACAACGCCGCGAAGCCCCGCAATGCCTGATAGCTTCGCGCGTCGTCGCTGAACCACGGTCCCGGGGCGGGCCGGGCCTCCCAGTCTTTCCAGGACATCTTCTGCGGTTTTTACGGGCCGGCATGGATTCGCGGCGGAGCTATTCAAACTATGCCTGGATGTGTGAAGCGTCCCGCAGGGAAACAATGTGCCATTTCTGCAAGATCCGATCAATTGCAGTTCAATATTCCTGTGGTCAGTCGACGCTCATCTTTTCCGTCTCGCCCTGGCGGTCCTTGGCGTACAACTTGAACAGGGCCTCGATATCGCGCTCCAAGGCCAGGGCCCGCTTTATGATGTCATCCGACTTGCCGTCGAACCAGGCATAGTTCATCG
>Ga0233425_10011123_pt1 | contig 10631 bp, 6 predicted proteins | sample Watercolumn_Towu_2_FD_181712 | JGI IMG/M metagenome (GOLD analysis project Ga0233425, IMG submission 181712) | Freshwater microbial communities from Lake Towuti, South Sulawesi, Indonesia - Watercolumn_Towuti2014_140_MG | ecosystem: Environmental > Aquatic > Freshwater > Lake | place: Indonesia... | reverse complement strand
TGATGGTGGCGTTGACAGCGGCTTGAATCAACGGCCCGACTGTCTTGCCCTCCGGCGTCGGAAAAACGATGACGCTGCTACCGACGCTCTTGTTGGTCATGGCGTTGAAGTCAGAGCCTTCGTGCAGGTCCACGACCCATGCCGGCTTCTGTTGACTGACGAAGCTCCACAGCGCCGCCGCCAGCGCGCCACGCGCGGGGCTGGATTCCTTTGCTTTGGGGAAGTTGCGGTTGAGGTTGCTTAGTTCGGCGGGTTCGCCTGGTGTGTTGCGCTTGTCCGCTTTCAGCGCGATGACGTTGGCGCGCGGCACGACGATGAGCTTGCCGTGCGTGATAGGCCAGTGGCGGATCTGGTCGGCGGCATACGCGCCGGCCGGCTCGTCACCGTGAACGCCTCCCGTGATGACCACCGTCGGCCCGGTTTTGCCGCTGTCGCGAACATAGTAAGGCGTAGCTGCCGGCGTGCCCATCGCGATGAAGCCGGCGGCCTGGTCGGCCGACGCGGCGATGGAGTCGAGCGGCAGTAGCGCGACCGCCAGCGCCAGCAGCCAGGGGTTCCATCCAGCGAATTGCTTCATCGGCGCGAAAGTATCAGCAACACCGGCGAAAGCAAGCTGTCAGCGGTAGAACGCCGCGCTGGCGAAGCTGACGACGGAGTTGGTATCCGGCTCGTGCGACTGGGCGTAGTCAAGGAGTTGCGCCGACGCCGGCTGGAGCGCCGCCAGCAGCGTGTAGATGGCCGGGTAGCCACAAATGCGCCGCGCGTCCTTCACGGCGGCGATGTTGCGGTGGAACTGTTCCGCGTCGCACGAGAGGATGGCGTCAAGCGTGGCGCGGTCGTCGCGCTCCAACCGCGCGCGCCGCGCTTCGTCCATCGCCTCCTCGTCGCCGAACCGCCCGCCGATATGCGCTAGGTCCACGCCAGCGATGATGCAGACCTTGCCGCGGCGAGCGTCCACGAGCTTGCGCAACGCCTTCGTGAAGCCTGCCACCTGCGGGTCGTCGAGCGGCGACGCGCCTGTCTGGCTGAACTCGTGGAACGAGCCGGCCAGCACCGGCACGATGCAGGCCTTGAGGTTGCCGCCGAAGATGTGCTGGAGCCAGACGACTTGGAACTCGATGCTGTGTTCGGAGCGGTGCGACCACTCGTCATCGAAGAAGCCGAACGGCAGTTCCGCCGCAAGCGATTCGAGTGCGGCGCGGTCGGTTCGCACCACGCCGAACGGCGTCTCGTAATCCTTCCGCAAACCACCGAAGTAGTGCTGCATCGGCTGGTGGCCGGTGCCAAGGATGACGAACAACTCGATGTCGTCGCGGCCGCGGAGTTGGCGGTAAGCGCGAGCGAACGACGGCCCGCCACGGCGCAGGTCAATGTGCGGCGCAATGAGACCGGCAAGCTGGCCGGCGGGCGGCGATGCGCCGTCAGGGCTGCCGGCAGTAGTGAGGTGGCCGTTGAGCATTGAGGCGAGTTCCGCCGGCTCGCTGGGATAGCTCCCGGCGGCGTGGGCTGCGGGACGGGTTGGCGATTCGCGGAACTCGCGCACGAGATCGTCGCGATACTTCTGGAACCGCTCGTTGTCGAGCAACAGCGCCTCGTCGAGTTTGGCGATGACGCCGTTGAGCGCCTCGCTCGGCAGGATCTGGCCGGTGGCGCGCGCAAACTCCGCCTGGATGTCCACCACCGTGTTGTTGCCGGTGAACCGCTGGAGGATGGGAATCAGCGTTGGCGAGACGACGATGGAGTTCTCCGTCCAACGCAGCGGGTCGCGCAGCACGACCAGACGCCGCCCGTCATGCTCAACGGGAAACGCCTCGATGGGGCGCAGCTTCGGTTTGTCGTTGGCGCTCACTTTGCGCGGCCGCGGTCGCGGAGCCAGCCGTAGCACAAGCCGGAGAAGCCGGTGACGTAGGTCAGCGCTTTGCCGAGCATCAGCGACGTAAAAAGGACGGGGTGCTGGAGGATGAGTTTCCTGTGCTTGAGATAGGCGGCGCGGAACGGATTGTATTGGCGGACGGTGACGCCCTTGAACTTCTTGAAATACAGGTGCGCCGACTGGCTGTAGTAGAACTGCTTTCGCGCCGCCTGCAACACCGTGCAGCCCTCGTGATGCCAGAGGAACGTCTCCTTCGCCACGCGATGCCGGAAGCCGGCCTGCACGAGCCGCGTGTGGATGTTGTAGTCCTCCGAGAAAAGAATTTGCTCGTCGTAGCCGCCGACGGCGTCGAACGCCTTGCGGGTCATGAAGCGCGCGCCGCAGCGGTCGGGGTCGTCGTCAATCACGATCTTCTCCAGCGCCCGCGCCCGCGCCCAAAGCGTGTCGCCTGTAGAACGCTCCGGGATGGAGAGGAAATCGAACTTCTCATCCTCGGCGATTCGCACGAGCGTGGAGATCGTCGCCGGCACCATCTCCATGTCCGAGTCAATATGGACGACGTATTTCGTATCCGTCGCCGCGACGCCCCTGTTGCGGCTGACGTGCCGCTCGACGGGCAGCTCGATGAGTTTTACGAACGGGAATTTCCCGCAGGCCTCCTGCGTGCCGTCGGTGCTCACGGCGTCCATCACGACCACGGTGATCTTGTCGAGCGGGTAATCCTGCTTCGCGATGCTCTCCAACAAGCGCCGCATCTCCGCGGCGCGGTTTCGCACCGGGATGATGATCGCCACGGTTGGTGGTTCGGTTGCCATGGGTTGTTTCCGTTTCGGTTGCATCACATACATACCGCCGCTTTCCCGGCGTTCAAGTTCAAATACGAGCCGGGGAAAATTCCGCGTTCCTCTTCTCGCCCCTTTGTGCCTCTGCGTCAGACTCCCGTTTTGACCGCGATGCCGTATTCCTGCTCGTTGGCGTCGCGATAGACGAGTTGGTATTTGCGCGTCTCGGGTTTGCCGGCGACCAGCGGCGGACGGTTGTCCAGATGCGACGAGTGGACGTCCATGGCGACAAGGCCGAGCAGGCGGTGCAGGGAGTCGTTGAAACCGGGCTGGAGGGCAAAACGCTTGAGCAGCGTCCGCACAAAGTCCACGATGAGGGTGCGGGTGTTGTTCTTCTCGCTGGTGGCGGCCCTGGCGGCGGCGTGGTTTGGCGATGGCAATTCATCGGCCAGTGCTCTGGCGAGGATAAGAGCAAAGACGGCGCACGGGCGGAAGGGCAAAGAATTACCAGATTGGTAATCGTGCGGCATGCCTTCGTTGAGTGCTACCCATGTCCTGAACCTGCACCGGCCGCGGCAACCGCACGGTTGCGACTCAGCGCGGGGAATCTGCGGACGGTTTCACGGCAGGATCGGCGGTGTCGCGAACCCATTGGCGGAGCGCCGCATACAATCGGTCGCGCTCGGCTTGGTGCGCGGGCTGGGCGGCGAGGTTGCGGAGTTCGTCGGGATCGGTCTGGAGGTCGTAGAGTTCGAGCGCCGGGACTTTGCCGCCGAGGTTCTGCGGATCCAAGCCGGTGAGAACGCGGAAGGCTTCCGGGAACTGGTCCTTCACGCGCACGGTCTCGGCGTAGGTGCGGTTGCCCCACTTGGGCCACTCCTTGCTGTCGGCCTGCACCTGCCGCCACGGCGGCTCGGTCTTCTCGCGGTAGATCAGTTTCCACCGGGCGTCGAACACCGCGCGCTCCTGCATGCCGTCGTTCGGCAGGTTGCCGCGATGCGATATCTCCGCGAAGACGAACTCGCGCTCTTTCGTGCCGGCGCGGCCTTCCAGCACGCCCCGCAGCGAGATGCCATGCAACCCGGCCGGCACGGCGGCACCGGCGAGGTCGAGCAGCGTGGGCATCAGGTCAAGCTCGCTGGCGAGCGCGCGGGTCGTGCCGGCGCGGATGCCCGGCCCGGCGATAATGAGCGGCACGCGCAGGCCGAGGTCGTAGGGCGTCATTTTGCCGTGCTGAAACGTGGGGCCGTGGTCGCCCATGAAGACGACGACGGTGCGCTCCTGCTGGCCCGACGCGCGTAAGGTTTCCATCGCCTGCCCCACCAGCGCGTCGGCGCGTTCGACGCCGGCGAGGTATTCCGCCCAATCCTTCCGCACGACCGGCGTGTCGGGCAGATACGCCGGCAGTTTCACCTCGCCCGGCTGCACGCGGATTTTCACTTGGTCGCTGTTCGGATACGGCCGATGCGTGTCCGGGATGTTGTAGAGGAAGAACCACGGCTTGCCCGCCGCCGCCGCGCGTTTCAGGAAGCCCTGCATGAGCGCGCCCGTGGGGTTCGGCAAAAATTCGTCGTAGGGGAACTTCTCGACCGGCGCGACGTGGAGCTTGTGCGTGGCGCCCTGATAATAACCGTGCTCGCGCAGCCGCTCGGTCAGCGTCGGGATGTCGGCGGCGATGCGGTTGCGCACGTAGAGCGGGAACTTGCGTTGCGCGGGCGTCAGCTTGCTGGCGGGCATGTGGTAGTTGACGGTGTTGTTGAGGATGCCGGTGCGGTGGTTGTGCAGCCCGGTGTAGATGCACGCCTTCGAGGAGGAGCAGACCGGGTAAGCGACGAAGGCGTTGCGGAAGAGGGTGCCCGATCGCGCCAACGCATCCATGTGTGGCGTCTGCAACCCCGCCGTGTCGAGGCGGCCCAGATGCGCGCCCTGGTCCTCGGTGAGGATGAAGAGGATGTTGGGCTTCGACTCGGCGGCGCGGGCGGAGAAGGCAAAGGAATGAAGACAAAGGAATAGGAGGATGGGTTTCATGGCTTGGTGATGATCTTCAGTTTCCGGAACTCCAGCGCGCCGGCTTTTTCGCCTTCGGGACCGCCGGAGTCGCCGCCGAGGCCGAAGGTGAGCTTCTCCTCGGCGATGCAGGAATTGTTCGCAGTGATGATCGTGTCATTGACCGTGGCGGCGAGCGTCGCGCCTTTGAACTCGATCTTCACGCGATGCCATTCGCCAACGGCGAGCGTCGCCGGCTGCTTGAGCAACTCGATGGTCTCGCCCTTCTTCGGATGCGCGAGGATGTGGAGTTGATCCTTGCCCATGACAACGTGGACGAGGTGGCCGCGCTCCTGTGAGCCGTTGAAGATGATGCCCGCGAACGTCGCCTTGCCTTCGAGACGGAATTCGCACTCCACCGTGCCGTCGCGCAACGGGAACCGGCGCATCTTCACCGGCCCGTGACGGCGCGGGCCGGATTCGTAGCCGCGCAGGACGCCGCCCTTCGCCGTCCAAGTGCCGAGGCCCCAGAACCAATCTTTCGAGAGTTCGCCATCGAATTGTTCTTCGAGTGTGGCCCCCTTCGGTGCGGCGGGTGACGCGGCGGTCTGCGAGGCGAAAGCCCGTCCGCTGGCGATCACTTCGTCCCATCGTTTGCGGCACTCCTGTGCCATCTTCGCAGCCACGTCGGGGAACTTTGCCTGCACGTCGGTCGTCTCGCCGGGGTCGGTTTCAAGATCGTAGAGCGCGGCATTGCCGCCGGGCAACGCGTGATACTTGAAGCGCGGCCCGCGCAGCGCGAGATGATGGTCCTCGAACTTGCGTTGCTGCGGGTCGGCGATGTTTCTCGGCGCACCGTGGCCGGCGATGGCGATGCGAAATGCCGCAGGCCGCTCAAACGTTTTCGTAGCGTTGCTCAATGCTGGCCGCAAGCTCACGCCGGTGAACGGTAGATGTTTCTGCGCCGTGTCGGGGACTTTCGCCAGCTCCAGCAACGTCGGCAGCACGTCCTCCGCGCAGCCGAACTGTTTCCGCTCACCGGCCGCGATGGTTCCCGGCCAGCGCACGAGGAACGGCACGCGAATGCCGTTCTCCCAGACCGTCGCCTTGTGGCCGCGCAGCCGGGCGACGTTGCGCTTGTCCCAATCCTCGCCGCGCACGAACCCATCGGTGGATTCCTTCTTCGCGTCGGGACTGGTCATGCCGTTGTCGCTGACGAACGCCACGATGGTGCGCCGCTCCTGCCCGGTCTCGCGCAGCTCGTCGAGCAGCCGGCCGATACACTCATCCATCTGCGCGATGGAGCCGTAGCACGCGGCGAGATCGGTCGAGCAACCCTGCGCGAGAAACGGCGCGGCGTATTTCTCGTCACACGCCCACGGCATGTGCGGGATGATGTAGGCCACGCTCGCGAACCACGGCGCGTCCCGGTGCGCGCGGATGAACTTCAGCGTCTCCTCCGTCCAGAGGTCCACCGTCCAGCCCTGGCCGCGGCGGTTGTTGCCCGTCTGGTAAATCATCGGGTCGCGATGTTCGTAACCGCCGCCACCGATCCATTCTTCCCAGCCAAAATCGGATGGCCCGTGCGCGCCGGCTTTCACGCAGTCGAGCTTGCCCACATGAAACGTCCGGTAGCCGCCCGTCTTGAAGAACGCCGGCATCCGCGCTTCATCGTCACGCAGGTTCGCCCGCGGCGGCACGCCCCAGACGCCGGTGAGCAGATGATCGCGCCCCGTGAAGATAGCCGAGCGCGTGGGCGAGCAGGCTGCCGCGACGACGAAGTTTCGGAACACCGCCGACTCGCCCGCCAGCCGGTCGAGGCGCGGCGTGCGCACCAGCTTGTTTCCCATGAACCCGAAATCACTGTAGCCCTGGTCGTCCGCGATGATGAGCAGGACGTTGGGCTTCGGCTCGGCGGCAAGGACTTGGCCGCAACTGAATGCAGAGAGCGCAAAGAGGCAGAGTGTTTTCATGGCGATGAGCGTGTCAACAACGCCGCGGATGTTACCGCCTCGCCCGTTTTTCGGCTATCGAATCCCTGCGCCGAGGAATTGATTTGTCTGGCCGCGCGAAGCCGCTAAACTCCCCGCATGAAGTTCGCAGAGATTCGGGAGCCGCTTCGTCAGTTTCACCGGGAAGCCGCCCAGCCGTGGCTGGTGGCGGCACCACTGAAGATCCGCACGACAAAAGTGTATAAAAGTTCACCCTATGGACGCCGAGTTTAGAACCATCAAGGAGATTCTAGCGGAGCATGGCCTTGAATCGCCCATGCTGAATATCTTGGTTCCTGATGCCCATCTCTACGAGACGCTTGCGATTCAGCCCGATGGTGAAATCGCACTCCGCCCCGACTTCGTCGGCCACGCCGACCACGCTGCGGCAGTTAGCAAGTTCTCAGACTTTCTTCGATTGGCCGTGGAGAAGGACTGCGACGTGGTTGTGTCTCCGGAATACTCATGCCCATGGGATGTGCTCACCAACGCGATCAAGAATCAAATCCTCCCAAGAGAAGGCAAGATTTGGTTGCTGGGCTGCGAAGCCATCACGCCGAACGGCTTGCGATCGCTGATTGCGGCGCATACCGGCGTGGTGTGGATCCACGAACCGATTCCTGCCGACAACGGAGGGTTCCTTGACGTGCTTGCCTACGCAGTGAAAGCGAAAGCAGTCGCGGGAGGGATCAAGAACGTGATCGTTTTGCAGTTCAAGACGCAGGCAATGGGTGGTCAACCCTTTGAACGCGATCACCTGCTTCGTGGACGCAGAATCTACATTTGGCAGAATCCGGTTGATAACATCCGTCTCATTTCACTCATTTGCTCCGAGGCGTTGGCATTCGACCAAGTCGCGACCGACGACTGTCGTTTTGACCTCCACCCCTTTGTTATTTTCCATCCTCAACTCACTGAAGATCCTCATCATGCGGCCATCAGCGCGTATCGAACTCGATTGTTCGATCACGAAGTCGGCAAGCGCATCGAGGTTCTAACGCTTAACTGGGCGAGGGATTCCAAATTCCAGATTCCCGATGCTGAACCAAACCGGTATGGAGGTTCCGCGATCTACACCAAATCCGAGAAGTTTGATTTGGCGGATGTGCGCCTCGAAGCAAACCACCAGAAAGGACTGTTCTATTCGTTCTGGCTCTCACGCCGAACGGACTTATGCTTCCTGAGCTATGACCAGCACGTCTTCCACTATCGGATGCCGAAGACATTTCAAAACGTTCAGGCAGTATTGGTCCAGCGAACCGGGCCGGAAATGCGATCTTTGTGGCACTGGGACGCAACCAAGGGGGTTTGGTTGGAATCCGTCAGCGCGGATGACGGCTTTTCGAAACTCTGTCAGTCTTTTCAACAACAAGGCTGCGACTACTGTTTCGACGCTCCTCACACGGCGGTTGGACGAGAACGCTTGTTGACGCTTACAGCAGGGAAGCTGGCTCGGAAAAGTGATTGGCACAAAGTGCGGAACATGGATTCGTTCATGACCGAAGCGGATGCACGCGCAAGAAGACTGACGTTCACCCATGAGCAGGTGCAGGCTTCAGACGAATTTCGTCGTGAACACTTGAGGCGCTATATCAAACTGCAAACGACCGTGCTCGCTGACCCAAATAACTTCCCCGAGACGATTCAAGACCTGCGCGGCGATTGGCAAATGCAAACCCCGCGTGAATCTAACGGATTTCGATTTAATCTCGCGAGCGCATCCGGCAATTCGTCTGGCGCGACAGCCATCTTCGTTGGTCTTGAACCGCCCGATAGGGTGCAGCAACTGATGGATGATCTTGTGCGCGCCTGGGGCAAGATCGAGACTCGGCGTTTGGCGATCTGGTATGAATTTCAGAACAGCATCCGCTGCATGTGTCTACCGTTACCGTCCATCGTGGAGGACTCTGAGCCTCCCGCATCCATAGCACGTTCCACGACATCATGAACACAGATCGCACGCTTCAGTTAATCCGAGAACACTTCGGCAACGTAACCGAAGCGGCCACCGACGTTGTTCGAACAGAGCGCCGCTACCGTGGTGAGCCGCTCGCCGTGTTCTACTTTGATTTTAGCCAAACAGTAGCCCGTCCTGACTTTGACCTTCAGGCATATCTGCAGCAGCGAATCGCATCCGATTTCTATAAGCACGAGGGGGCGCTACAGTGGAACTATTACCTGAATTTTGTTTTGGAGAAGGCTGCATTCCAGAGGTTCCGCAGCACACCCGAAGCTGCGAAGATTGAGGCTGACCGGACCTTTGCGCGAAAAAGAATCTGGGAACAGGAGACGCTGAACGCGGATCTGTCCCAGCCGCTGGCAGCGACGCTGCAAAGCACCAAGCCATCACAGGATGTCGCCTCGCGCTGGGTTGCTAAATTGAAAGAGGCCGGCTTGGAGCGAATTGCCGATCCTGCCGTCGAATATGCCCAAGTGGTCAGAGATTGCCTGGCCGGCGAAACAAAAACCAGCAAGAGTCTTCCGGCTACACAGCTACCTCCCGTCCAGAATGGTCGTTTCATCCATCGGCTATCAATTGCGGACTTCAGAATGCAGCCGGAGCAGAAAGATTTTGAGTTCGGCATGGTTAATCTAGTTCGTGGAGTGAACGGCACAGGTAAGACGTCACTCCTTGAAGCAATTGAGTTGTGTATCTGTGGCGGCAATCGTCGCCAAGGGGGTGGGCGGCCCGCTGTGGCAAAGCTCCACGTTCAGTTTGTTGGCCAAAACGAATCTGAACGTTGCCCCGTTAGCAGTGCCGCAGGCTACCGAGCGCGCGACCTAGCTTGGTATGGTGGGTATTATCAGAGAGGAAACCAACTCTGTCACAACTTCGGCCGGTTCAACTTCTTTGATACCGACGCCGCGTTTCAACTGTCCCAGGCGAGCAGCGGGGATGAGATCATCAAAGCGGTCAACGCGCTACTTCTCGGCGAACTCGCAACGACTATCGAAGAACGAATGCGCCAGTTCCAAGAACGCTTCGGCCGGGAAGAGCGAGCTCTACAACAACGACTGCAAATTCGTCGGAAAGAAGTAGGCTCCGTGTCGCAGCAAATTGATCAGCTGAAGGATATCAAAGACACCCGAGACGCCCTGTTGCGGGAGTTGCAGACGAAGGCGCAAGGCTGTCGCTGGCAAAAGCTGCCGGCCCGACCTAAGCTCGACGACCTGGCGGTGCTGCAAGAAACCGTGGAGGACAGCGCAGCTCGGCTGGCCCAAGTGACGCGGCAGATACCTTGGCTGTCCCGCGTCTCCATAGGATCCCTCAACCGCGAAGCCAAACAACTCGCAGAAATGCTCAAACAAATGGCAAAGCATAACGAGCTTGCGAAGAAACACTCTACGGCCTTGGAGCAGAACAAAGCTCGAATGGTCGAGATAGAAGGCGAATTGAAGATCCTGCGCCGCTTGCAGGAATACTATGTCGAACCAGACGCGTTGTCGCTTCTTGGTGGCGCAGCGGTTCTCAAAGACACTCGCGCGAAGCTGGCGCAACTAAAAGAAGCGACAGCCCTTCTGCGCACCGTGGACCTGAAGAAGTTCGAAGCGTGCGCCAGCGCGCTCAACGAAACGATGGCAGAGCAAGAAACCGCCATTGTAACGCGCCGCAAGAACTTGGCTAAGCTGAAGTCGCGAGCTGCAGAAATGGCGTCCAAGTTTGACGCGATCCAGAAGGTGGTGGAGGAAATTAAAGGGCTTGGACGCCGATTTTGTGAACTCAAACCCAGTAGCACGGACTGTCCCCTATGCGGGGCGCACTATAATCAACTGTCTGCGCAAATCGCATCGTTGGAATCGGGAGTGCCAATGGAGCCGTCGCTCCGCGAACTCACGGCTGAGATTGAACGCGAGCAAGCGGCGCTGGCGGAGCTGGAAAAAACGACGGAGACTTTAACCCAGCTTCAACGCGCGGCACAAATCGTGTTCTCCGCCAACGAACTGAAGTCACGCTCAACCAAGTCACTTGTAGAACACCTTGGAACATTGGCCGAAATG
>Ga0233425_10011122_pt1 | contig 10631 bp, 4 predicted proteins | sample Watercolumn_Towu_2_FD_181712 | JGI IMG/M metagenome (GOLD analysis project Ga0233425, IMG submission 181712) | Freshwater microbial communities from Lake Towuti, South Sulawesi, Indonesia - Watercolumn_Towuti2014_140_MG | ecosystem: Environmental > Aquatic > Freshwater > Lake | place: Indonesia... | reverse complement strand
GATCGAAGAGATGATGCTCTTCATCGGTGGCGCCGGCTTTGCCTACGACGAAGCCAACGCGACGGTGGGCAACACGCAGCAGGGGGATCGCAACCCCGGAGGCCTCAAATTGCGCGGGCTTTCCGCTTCCACCATGCGCCGCGACGCCTTTCTGCCCGGGACGACGGTGGCCACCGGTGTGACGAGCAGCTTCGATGTCGAACGCGTCGAGACGATCACCGGGCCGCAGTCGCTGCTTTACGGCAACGGCGGAGCGGGCGGCGTGATCAACACGGTTTCGAAGCAGGCCCGCTTCAACCGGCCGCGCTCCACGACACTGACGCTGCGGGCGGACCACTACGCCAACGGCATGGCGCAGCTCGACTTCAGCCAGGGCGGGCGCGGTTTCGCCTCGCGAATCGCCCTCACCCACGAGCGGATGGGCGGACGGCGCAGCGACATCTATGGAGACATGCAGGCGGTCTATGCGCAATTCGCGCTGCGCTACGGTGCCACGGTGCTGCGGCTGACGGGGAGATTCTCGGATTACAGCCGGCGGGTGGCGAGCACGGCGATCGTCTATACGGGCCGCAGTGCCACCGACGATGTGCGCAGCGGCCAATTCCTGCCCTATCTGTTGGCGACGAACCAACTCGAACGCGCGGCCGACGGCGGGGCGAGCGGCGGCGGATTCATTGGCAACGGCAAGATCAACTGGGAAACGGTCAACTCGTACGACGGCGATATGAAGTACGAGAAGACCGTTGCGCACTTCGGCACCCTGTCGCTCGAAAGTCGCCTGACAAGTTGGCTGTCCGCGGAGGTCGCGGTGGGTCTGAGCGACTATGAAAACACGCTGCGGAACAGCGCCGGCCCCACGCTGTTGGCGCCGAACGCCGCTACCAACCCCTTCGGCGACTGGGCAATGATGCAGGTCACCGCGTTGAACGACCGGCAGACTCATTCGCCCAGCCGACTCAAGACAATGCGTGCGGCGTTGTTCGCCGATAACCGATTCTTCAACCGTCGCTGGCACAGCCAGACGATTTTCGGCGCCGACTATGATCACACCGCCAGCGGCACAGTCGACCATTACTACTACCAGGCCGATGCCAGCGGCAACATCATCGTGAATCCGGCCTTGGCCGGAAATACCGATTACGGCCGGACGGTCCTGGGCACCCCGACCCGCCTGGCCTGGCCGGTGGGTGGCGGGCCGCTGAAATATCCGCTCTGGAAGCCGTTCTCCTCGCGGGTCTCCTACAACGGTGTCACGTGGGTTCGTGCCCTTGGTAATTTCTCCGACCCCGCGCAGGTATCAGCCAACAACCCGCTGGGCCTGCGGCTGGGCGGACGCTCCTATAGTATCGGCCGCACGACCAACCGCGGCTTCTTCGGCGCCAATACGTCAACGCTCTGGGGAGATCGGCTGGATCTGCTCGCCGGCTTCCGTTGGGCAGAGGTCGACCGGGTGACGTTCGACCCGGGTCTGGCGACCCCGATCAACGGCAGCAACCGCGCCTCGGCGCGCCTCAAGGAGGACAGTCTCAGCTCCAGCCTGGGGGCCTCCCTGAAGCTCACCCGCTGGCTGCGGGCCTATGTGAACTTCTCCGATTCCTACAATCTTCCCAATTCCCAGAACGACCCCTATGGTAATCTGCCCGAGACCGCCCACGGCATTGGCGAAGAGTATGGCGTGAAGGTCGCCAACGCGCAGGGTACGATCTCCGGAACCCTCGCCTACTACCGGGTCAACTCAAAGAACGAGCAGTTTCGTACGACCAGCCAACTGCAGAGCATTATCAATCCGGCCGGGCTGAACGGCGCGCACCTTGACCCCGGGGTTTGGATCAATGTCGACCGCAAGAGCGAGGGATTGCAGCTCACGGCAACGGCCTCGCCTTCGAGGAACTGGCGCATGCGTTTGTCCGCGGCGGAGGTGAACGGCACCGTCGGCACCAGCAAGAGTTATCTCCAGCTCTACAACGATCAGTTCTACGCCAACAGCGCGGGCCAGGTCACGTACCGCAACGGCACGGTCGTTTACGTGAATCCCGCTTTCAACCGCAACCAGCCAACCGTCTCCGCCACCGCGCCGGGGGCGATCCCGCTGACCATTGCGATGATGAACGATCGCACCAGCCCCTACTACGCCAACCCCGTGGCCAACACCGGCGCCATTCTCGCCAGTTCCAACGTTGGCCTGGTCTTGCGCACGGTCGACCCCGTGGCCGGGCCGATTCTGACCGGCGTGACCGGTCTGCCGATCACCGCGCAGCAGATTAATCCGGGCTTCACGGTGCCGGGGACCATCCCGGTCGCCACGGCGGGAGAGGAAACCATCGGCTATCCGAAATACAGCGCGATGTTCACGAACATCTACACGTTCGCCACGGGCTGGCTCAAAGGCTGCCGGTTGGGAGGAACCGTTTCCCGGACGTGGCAAAACCGCGGCTACTATTTCTATCCCCAAGGCGTCACGCCGGGGGCCATCCGGCTCGTTTACTTCCGGCCCAATCTCACGCAAGTGAATCTGATTACCGGATACTCCTGGCAATGGGGGCGCTATCCCCTCTCCGCCCAACTGAACGTCAACAATCTCTTCAACCGTTACAACGTTCTGATCCTGCCCAACCCGACCTTGGGCTATCGCGGGCCCAACATGGCCACGCTCGACACCCAGCCGCGGGCTTACGTTCTGACCGGCTCGGTCAAGTTCTAGCCCGGACATTTCCCACCGCGGCCCGATGCCGCAGCCAAAGAGTAACCGAGATTGCGTGATGTAGCCGGCCGCGCTGAGGCCGGCCTCGACCGATCGATCGAAGGAGCCGGCCGGGGTCCGCGGCCCCCGGCTACAAGGAAATCGTCACGAAACGGTACGATGTGGATCGATATTGGCGCACTCTGCTCGTGACACAGCCTGCACTTCGTCCTTCATCGACTCCATGTCCGGGCTTAGTCCGCATTTGCTGACGAACTCGTTCGATTGACCCCGATCGGGATTCGAGAGTGTGCTATCGCGGATCCACTTCGTGCACGCTCGCGACGATTTCCGAAATCTTGAAATCGGGCATCAGGAATCTGGAATCTGAAATTTCAATCCAAAGACGGTCTCCAGCCACGCCGATCAGAACGAAACTCAGCGGCTTGGAAATCCGAGATTTCAGATGCCCGATTCTCGATTTCACGATTTCCGAGTTCCTTCGGTTGCGGTTGCAGCGTTGGGAAAAATGTTGGCTAAGGCCGACCGCCGGCCGGCGCGGCAAACGGTTGCCTGGTCGGGGAACTTCTGCAAAGTCGCCAGTGATGAGAGAGTGTGCTGCGCTTGGCCATCAATCGCACGAGGAGGAACGGCCTCGCGCTGCGATCTTCTTGATCAGCCTGGGCTTGGTGGCGGCGGGGGTGGCGGCGTATCACAATTCCTTCGCCGGCCCGTTTGTTTTCGACGACCTGCTGGCGATCCGCGACAATCCCACGCTGGCCTCCCTCGGCTGGAGCGCTTTGGTGCCACCTGCCGGCACCGGGCTGACGGTGGAGGGCCGGCCGCTGTTGAACTTCTCGTTTGCCCTGAATCGTGCCGTGTCGGGCCAGGCGGTGTGGAGTTATCACGCGGTCAATTTTGCGATCCACCTCGCCGCCACGCTGGCGCTGTTCGGCCTGCTTCACCGCACGCTGCGGCTGCCGGCGATTCCTGATGCCTGGCGACGGCAGGCGCTTCCCCTGGGAGCGGCGACCGCGTTGCTGTGGGGCGTCCATCCAGTGCAAACCGAATCTGTCACCTACCTTGTGCAGCGGGCGGAATCTCTGATGGGGATGTTCTTTCTGCTCGCGTTCTACGGGTTTGTCCGGGGGGCCGTCGACCAGGCCGCTCGCTGGCATGGACTCACCGTTGCCGCGTGTTATGCCGCCGCGTTGTCGAAGGAGGTGGCCGTGGCTATCCCGGTACTCGTCTTGTTCTACGATCGCGCCGTCCTCAGCGGCGGATTCCGGGCGGCTTGGCAAGCGCGCGGAAGACTCCATGCGGCGTTGTTCGGCAGTTGGATCCTCGTCGCTGCGCTGGTCGCCGCCTCAGGTAGCCGCGGCAGTACCGTGGGATTTGGTTCGAAGGTCGCCTGGGCTGACTACGCCTGGACGCAAATCGAGGCGATCGCACAGTATCTGCGGCTGGTCTTTTGGCCGAGCCCGCTGATCTTCGATTACGGTGTCGCGTGGCTGCGCCCTTCGTGGACACTTCTGCCGAGTGCCGTGGTGATCTTCGCCCTCGTTGTCGGCACGGCGGTCGCCCTCGTCAGATGGCCGAAATGTGGTCTGCTGGGCCTGTGGTTCCTGGCGATGCTCGCGCCGACGAGTCTCATCCCCGGAAACCGGCAAACGATCGCGGAGCATCGCCTCTACCTGTCGCTGACCGCGCCGCTGCTGGCTGGTGGCGCCGTGGTCTTTCTTGGCCTCGGGGCAAGACGCGCCGTCGCACTCACGACGCTGCTCGCCGCGGGCATGGTTTTGCTCGTAATCCGGAGAAACGCAGATTACCGGAGCGACATCATCCTCTATGCCGACACGGTGGCGAAGCGCCCCGGCAATGGATTCGCCTACTACAACCTGGGCAAGGCCCTCGCGGAGGCCGGTCAGGTTGCCCGCGCCGTGGCGGCCTATCGGGAGGCGGTGCGCCTGGTGCCGGATCTGCGCGCGGTGCATTACAATTTGGGTAACGCGTTGGCAGCGCTCGGTGAGCATGCGGAAGCCGTGCTGGCGTTCGAACGGGCGCTGGCCGTCGATCCCCGGCAGGCGCCTGCCCGTTACAACCTGGGCAACTCCCTTGTGGCCCTTGGCCGTCGGGTCGAAGCCCGTGAGCAGTTCGCCGCCGCCGTGCGCCTCGAGGCAGACTTTGTCGATGCGCGGGCCAACCTCGCGGGCGTACTGCTCGACTTGGGCGAATTCGACCGCGCGGCCGCAGAACTGGCCGAAGTGCTGCGCCGCGATGCCAGGTCGGCTTCGGCGCGCTTCAACCTCGCGCAGGTGCATCGCGCATGCGGGCGGCTCGAGGAAGCCCGCGCCGAACTCGAACGTGCGCTGCAATGCGATCCGGGATTCGCACCCGCTCGCGCCGCACTGCAAAGCTGGGCTTCCCCTAATTCGCGCCTGATGGCCACGCCGCGCTGACGGCCCCACCCCCGGCCACCGAATCCTCGTTTCGGGCTCAGCCGGACTCGCTGAATCGGCGCTCGATTCGTCGCAGCTCGACCGCGATATCCGCTGGTAGGTGGGAGGAGGCCTCTCCGGTGAGGTGCCGGCTGACTTCCGCGGCCGCCGCTCGCTCGAGCGGCACCGAATTCACAGTGCGAGGACGCCGATTCAGAATCTTCGGCTGAAACAGATTCGCCCGAAAGTGCTCGAGCGTGTGGTCGCTCTCAAGGTAGTTGCCGGCGATCCCCATCTGTTCGGTGAGATCCAAGGCGAGCGTGTCCGGGTCGACGGCAAAGCCGCGTCGGTACCGGGCGAGATAATTGAGGATTTCGTCGTCGATCACCATTTGCGCCAATGAGAGCGTCATCTGTGACTCGAGCTGACCGACGCCCCAAATCAGGCTGACGCCTGCATTGGTGTGGGTGAGAAATCCGAACATCTTCTCCAAAGCAGCTTGCTCGTCCTCGAACAAGGCCTCGGTCGATACCCACGAGGACGAAGGCAGCCGATAGTACCGGCCGAGTGCCGCCGCGGCTTCCGCGAAGAACGCATTCTCGGGACCGCCGGTGACCGCGGTCGCGTGCTTCATATCAAACACGTGCGCCAACCCGAGATTGTAAATCACCGGACGGCCAGGCTCCAGAATTTGATTGACGATGATCCCGGCCAGAATCTCCGCGTTCCCGACCGCGATGGTCCCAGCCGGCGTGACCGGACCGGTGACGCCTGCCATCGGTTCTCCGTTGATGGTCGTCGGAATGGCATGCCCCGACGAACGCAGGAACACCTCCAGCGCGAGGTTTGTCCATCGCAACGGACCATGCGCGGTGAACCCGATGCTGAACCAGTTGCCGGGCAGCAGCGGTCGCATTTCAGCCAGTGCCTCCATGCCACGACCGGAAAAGCAGAGAGCCCGGATATGCCGCCGCGTGTTTTCCGCCAAGATCCGTACCCCGACAAAATCCCGGCAGAGCGGGGGGATGTCGGCCAGCGCGACCCCCATCACGCCCTGCACATTCTCGAGATGACTGGCTAGACGGCCGATGGCCGCCAAATCGCTCGAGGTCGCCTCGCGGCTCACCGTTCCATTCCACACGCGGAGGACTGGGCAGGTCCAGAAAAGCGGCGCTCCCGCGGGGGAGAGCCTGGACGGCGTGCCATCGACCCCGGTAAGCTCGACCGTCGATGGTGCGAGCGCCAGGTATTCGCGGACCATGGACGCGGGAAACTTCACCTCCTGCGCGCGACTGCCGGGACGCGCCCCGGCCTTCAGCATCCGCTCGACGATGCCGTCATGTTCGAGCCGGACGCCGATCCGCTCGAGGATCTGCAGCGTGGTCTCATGCACCTGAACTGCATCGATCGGACTCATTCTGACTTCGTGTGCGTGAAAGAAACAATCCAACCGAGTCAGGCCTTCCCCGGGGAACGGTAATCCCACGGCGCGCGCATCGGGCGCGAGAGCATCTTCGCCACTTCCGCGTCGTCGACGACCGCTTCCTTGACCGGATCCCATTTGAACTTCCGGTGCAAGGTCATCGCGATATTGCCGAGGTGGCACATGCTGGCGGTACGGTGCCCCGCCTCGACCGGCTCGACCGGATCCTGCCGCGACTTCACGCAATCAAGGAAATTTCGATAGTGATCCGCGCTCACGGGCAGGCGCAGTTCGTTCGGGCCGATCGTCGAGTCCTTGAGCGTCGCCGGCTCGCTCTCGAGCCCCCGCCGGCCGATGCGCAGCCAGCCCTTTGTTCCGTAGAACGTGACGAGGTTGTTGACCGGATTGGTCCGGCACTCGAGCACGGTGCCATCCGCATAACGCACGCCAAAGGCGATCTTCGTGGCGGTGTTGAAGAGGCTGCCCTTCACGGGGAATTCCGCGCCAAGGTCCTCGACTTCGACCGGTCCGCTCCGGTCGGCGCCCATCGCCCAGTGGGCCACCCCGATCGAGTGGGCGCCATAGTTCGTCGTCTGGCCGCCCGAATAGTCGCTGATGAAACGAAACCGGTAGAGGCAACGGTCAAGGTGGTACGGGGCCTTGGGGGCCGGTCCGAGCCACCGATCGTAATCGAAACCATCCGGGATGGGCATCTCCTTCCACCCGGGGCCCGGCCCGGTGACGTTGTTGGGCATCACATAAGTCTCCACACGCTGGAGCTTGCCGATGCGCCCGTTGCGGACGAGCTCGCACGCCTGGCGAATCATGGCGTTGGAACGCCACTGGCTGCCGGTCTGGAGGACGCGCCGGTGACGGCGCACGGCCTCAACCATGTCGCGACCGTCGTTGACGGTGAGGCTCAGCGGCTTCTGGCAGTAGATGTCCTTGCCCGCCCGGGCCGCCAGTACGGTCATCGGGGCATGCCAGTGATCGGGCGTGATGATGGCGACGGCGTCGACATCGGAGCGCGCCAGAATCTCGCGGAAGTCCGTGTAAATGTCGCAGCCCTTGTAACTGCCTCGCGACGTCTTTTCGGCATAGAAGCGATTCACGAATTCGCGCTGCGGTTCGCGCCCGAAGAACTGGTCGGGATCGCGGTAGCCGTAGCTGGCCCGGTTGACATCGCACACCGCCACGATCTGGCAATTGTCGTTCTTCAGAAGACCCGGGATGTCGATGCGGCTCTGGTTGCCGCAGCCGATGATGCCAAGAGTGATGCGGTTGCTGGGCGCGTTGCGGCCAAAGACCGACGACAGTGCGATGAAGGGACCGCCGAGCGCGGCGGTCGTCAGCACGGCCGACGAGCGGACAAAATCGCGCCGGGTGATCGGGCGGGGGGCTTTTCGAGCAGACATGGCGGCAGGCAGGGTTGAGTTGGTTCGGGACGATGAACTGCGCGGGTGATCCAGGATCGGAGTGGCCCCGGGCCTTTTCAAAACAATGGGCGAAGGTCCGGGGCGCGACGACCTCATTGTTCAACGTTGAACGGTCGCGGACTTTGCGCCGACGGGCGCTGCGCCTGTTCTCGGATCGGCGCGCGGCTTGGTCGCTGCACCGCTCTTCACCCCCATATGTTCCGGTCCGCGGCCAAACCTCGCCAATCGCCACTGCGCGAGAGACCCCGCCTCACCGCGTGGTCTCGATCGCGCGCATCCAGGACTTGAGCTGGTCGCGGATCCAGCACAGCTCGCGAAACAGCTCCCCCGTATTCTCGCCCGCGTGCTCGATGCACCACGGCCCGCGGAATCCCGCCCGCCACCCGAGCTCAAAACAGCGCCGCAGGTCGTAAGCCTTGTGCTCACCGCCCGGACCGAGCCGGCCGACCTTGAAATCGCACGAGACCGCGTGCGGAAACGCCCTCGCCAACCCGGCCTCGCGCCGTCCCTCCGCCCAGGATCCAATGTCGGGTTGCGCAGCGATGCGGCCGCCCAGGGCGGCAACCAGACGCGGGATCGCGTCCGGATCGGCGGTCATCCAGCCGGCGTTTTCGAGGAGAATCGCCACCCTCAGCTCTTCCGCGATCTCCGCCAGCCCCGTGAGACCCTCGACCGCGACTGCGAAGTCGGGTCGCTGGATGGCGGGAAACGGCCGAAGCCAGCGCGCACCTACGCCGCTGGCGGCTCGCAGCCAGTCGCGGTAACCGGCGAGTGCCTTCGTGCGCGTCGCGCGATCGTGATGATCGAACGGCAGGTCCTGCACCTTCACGCCAAGGATGGTCGGGTTTACCTTGAGGTTCGATACGACGCAGCCAGCGTCGTCCAGCGCGCGGCGGAACCGTTCGATCGGCGCCGGTTCGTGGGTCGTCAGCGTGCCGGAATTCAGGTCGATAATCTTCATCCCCAGCTCGTCGCGCATGACCTTCGGCAGGTCGAGCAGACGAATCGTGCGATCGGCGCGGCCCTCGGTCATCTGCCGGAAAAGCGAAGACGTCGTCAGCCCGACTTCGCCGGACCAGGCGGGATTGGGCGCGACCGCCCCACGCAGCCGCAGGGCCGCCGCGCCGGCGAGGACGGCACTCCCCCGCAGAAAGTCGCGCCGGCTCATGCCCCACCTCGGCGGATCAAAACGCCACGATGTTCGTCCACAGGAACGCGCGCGGCTGCTGGTCGAGCGTGGCGTTCAGCGGGCCGTTCCAGCCGCCCGTGACGTTGGGAACGATGATGACGCGGTAGCGATTGAGGAGATTGGAGACGTTGAGCTGCGTCGACCAGGTGAGCCGGCCGAACCGGCGCGAGTAGCCGGCGATGAGATCAAATCGCCGTTGGTCGGGATAACGGTAGAGTACCTGCCGGCCCGACTGCAGGGCGACGCCCGCCGGGTAGTAGTAGAACGACGCCTGCCGCCAGCCCAACAGCAGCGAACCGCCGAAGCGGAAACCGCGCAGCCAGCCCTCGCGGAAGGTATAGACGTTGGTACAGGTGAAGCTGTATTCGGGATAGCCCGACGTCCGGTCTCCTTCCGTCGACGTGCGGATGTAACCGGGGGGAGTAAAACCGGGATTGATCTGCTGCGCGGAGATGGGCAGCCCGGCGACGCCGGTGAGGATGGGGCCACGCACCGGATCGGTGACGGTCAGCACGCGGGCGGCGTTCGAGCCGGCGTTGATCTGCCCGGTGACGGGCGCCGGGTTCGCGTAATAAGGGCTGGAGGGAGTGTTCATCATCGCGATCGTGAGCGGCATCGCCCCGGGCGCAGTCGCGGGCACCGTTGGTGTGGCGGCGTTGAACGCCGGCAGGACGTAGACGGTCGAACCGTCGCGATACGTCACCTGCCCCTGGGCATTCGCATAGAACTGGTCGTTGTAGAGCTGATCGAAGCCGGTGGTGCTGCCGATCGTGCCCCGCGCCTGCGCGGCGGAAAGGCGCAAGCGCCAGTTCTCGCTGGGCGTGGCGGTCAGCGCCACCTGCACGCCGCGCGACTGGCGATCGACATTGATGAACACGTTGGGATTGCCGCCGAAGCGCCCATTGAGACCGTTGGGGTTGATGTCGTTCATCAGCGTGTTGACGATCGAGTACTGCTCGTTTTTCGAGCGCACATAGTACGCGGCGACCGTGCCGGATAGCGTGCCGGACGCGTTCTGCACCTTGAACCCGAACTCCTGGCCCACCGCGTGGGAGGCATCGGCCTTCTTCCCGTAGGGATCGTTGTTCTGGTTCAGAGGGGTGTTGTAGGAGTCGGACACCGAGAGGTAAGGCCGCAGCCACGGCTGCACCGCGTAGTTCGCGCCGGCGCTGTAGCTAAGGTTCGTCGCCTCGGATGAACTGGTCGCGCCGGAGTCGGGATTTGTGCGGGTGGGGGCGGAGCCTTGGGAGAGCCAGACCGCACTGGAGTCGGCCAGCCGAAAACCGAGGAGGGTGCCGAGCCTGCCTTTGAGCCACTCGGTGCTGTTGGCGCCGTAAATGCCGCGACTGATGGCCGTGCGCCGTTGCATGCTGTTTCCGCCCAGAATCACCCCGAGCGGATTCTGCTCCGTGACCGGTTGGGAGTTGAACGGATTGGCCGGAGCCCGGACATAATTGACGCCGTT
>Ga0233425_10011121_pt1 | contig 10632 bp, 10 predicted proteins | sample Watercolumn_Towu_2_FD_181712 | JGI IMG/M metagenome (GOLD analysis project Ga0233425, IMG submission 181712) | Freshwater microbial communities from Lake Towuti, South Sulawesi, Indonesia - Watercolumn_Towuti2014_140_MG | ecosystem: Environmental > Aquatic > Freshwater > Lake | place... | reverse complement strand
ATATTATGTCTGTCAAGGGTTATTTTCAACGGAAACAAAAATCACCTGTGAATTCCACAGGTGACTGGATTTGTCAGGCTTTTTCTTGTTTCATCCGCCGCTGGTAAAGGAGCCATCCCGCCGCGCCCATCAGCAGGGACGTGAGGATGCCTTCGTTGGTGGGGGTGAAGATTGTGCCCATCGTGCCATTCGCTTGGATGAAGCCGTTCATCAACAGCGGCATACTGACGGCGTTGATGACGCAGTGCAGCAGGAAAACCGTCCAGGTGGATTTGCTGATCAGCCGCAGTTCGCCGAACAGGATGGCGGTGGGAAAGAGAACAATCAGACCGAGGGCAAGGAAAACGGGAAAACTGGTGGTGAGGGCGCTTTCCAGTGTGGCGCGGTCGAGGTAGTAAAAATAATACGGCAGGTGCCACGACCACCACAAAATGCCCGTGATGAGGTGATTCAACAGCGGGTGGATTTTGGTTGCGGCGAGGCGCGGGGTGAGGTAACTGCGCCAGGCAAATTCTTCGAAAAAGTTTTTGACCAGCGAACCGACGAACATCGTGCCGACGATGGCAAAATACGCGCCGAAGCCTTGCGCGGCAAAACCGTCAGCCGAGACAAAGCCCAGCAGGGAACCCAGACCAAACGTCAGCAGGGCGGCGAGCGGATAGACCAGAATTGCCACGAGGTACCACCCAAAGCCTGAGGGCAGATTCAGCCCGAAGCCAGAATCCTTCCAGCCATCCCCACCCAAAGCGCGGAGCAAAAATCCCGCAACGGCTGGCGACATGAGCCAGATCAGCGCTCCCAAACTTTGCATGGGCGGCATGGTGTTGCCCGTGACGTTGTTGAGCCAAATGCCAAGCCAGCCGCCAAAGACGGTGAAGAACGAGAAGATAACGAGGTTGCGAATGATTTTGTTCATGGTTTCTCCGTTTTTGATTTTATCCGATGTGTGACTTACGCAAAACATCGCGCTGGGTTGCGCGCGCGAATGCCGCACATGCGAAAAAGCGATAGATGCGGGTGGTAGAATCATTTTGACTTTATTCTCCTGGAGGTCGAATGAAAAAGTTTTTGCCTCTCCTTTTGTTGATTGCATTTCTCCAAGCGTGCGCCGCACCGTCTGTGACGGAAAGCGCCCCCGAACCCGCACAGGTGATTTTCCCGACGGCGACAGTTTCGCCAAGTCCCACGTTTACGGCAATCCCGCCGACTGTTGCGCCGACGGAGGGCTTCCCGACCTACACACCGCCCACGGTGGAGGCGGGGAAGCCCATCGAAGTTCGCTTCCCACCCAACGGAACTTACGTTGACGTGTCCGACAATATCGTGACAGGTGGGAGTAAGACGTACTCGCTTGCAGCCATGCAGGGACAAATCATGTCTGTTTCGGTGCTGCCGCAAGCCGGTGCCGCCAGCACGATTTCGATGCAAATCAAAGGCACGGACGGGGGCGTGCTTTGCCCGAAATCCGCCGACGAGCAATGCCTGTTCTGGCGCGGCATGTTGCCCGCCTCGCAGGATTATTTTGTCACTCTCACGCCCGACGGCGAAGGATTGAAGTTTGTGATGCGGGTAGCCATTAATCCACCGGGCAGGGGATTCCAATATTTTGACTTCAAATCTCCAACGGGGCTTTCGCTGACCTATCCCGATACCTTTGCTCCCGCGTTGCCCGTGCAGGGGAATTACAAAACCGAACCCATGTTGACCCTGCATTTAATCGAGTCAGACCTCTACGAAAAGACCAACCTGAGCGAAGTCTATTTGATGTTCAGTTCGAGCGCCGACTCGAAGGTGGTATCCACCTGCACGGAGCCGAATCCAAACGGGGCGGGGGGCACCGAGTATCCCGCCGATGGTGTAACTGTCAACGGGATGGATTTTGTCCACACCACAGCGGAGGGCGCGGGCGCGGGGAATTATTATCAGCAGGAGATTTTCCGCACGGTTCAAAACAATGCCTGCCACGAGGTGATTTTCTTCATCCACTTTACAAACGCCAGCAATTACACGCCCGGCACTGTGACCGAGTTCAATCGGGATGCGGTGATGCAAAATTTGGAGGCGGTGTTGTCGATGATTAAGTAGGTCACGTTTCAAACGTGACCTACGGTTCTTATGCTAAAATTAAGGCGTGAACAAACAGAAATACTATGTCGTTTGGAAGGGGCGCAAGACGGGCATCTTCACCACATGGGCGGAGTGTGAAAAGCAGGTGAAGGGCTTTGTCGGCGCGCAGTACAAAGCCTTTGGCTCGAGCCATGAGGCAGAGGCCGCCTTCCTTGCCAGGTATGACGATTACAAGGGCAAGCCCGCTTCCATGGGAAAGTGGAAGGACGCGGAAGTCAAGCCGATCCTCCCTTCGATTTGTGTGGATGCGGCTTGCAGCGGTTCGCCGGGCAAGGTGGAGTATCGCGGGGTGATCACCGACACAGGCGAGCAGATTTTCCACGCGGGTCCCTACGAACAGGGGACGAATAATGTCGGCGAGTTCCTTGCTATTGTCCATGCGCTCACGTGGCAGGTCAAGCATAATTCGCACTGCTCCATCTACTCCGATTCAGAGAACGCCATTTCATGGGTGATGAACGGCGTCTGCAAGACCAACCTCAAGCATTCCCCGAAGAACGCCCTGATCTTTGCCCTCATCCACAGCGCGGAAAACTGGCTGGCGGAGAACGAACTTCCCGAAGATAAAATCCTGAAATGGGATACGGAGTTGTGGGGGGAGATTCCGGCAGACTTTGGGAGGAAGTGAAAAATGAAAACTGCCCTGCTTGTCATCGACATCCAAAACGACTATTTCCCTGGCGGAAAGTTTCCGCTGGTGGATCCGCTGCCAGCGGCGCAGAAGGCTTACGAGTTGTTGCAATGCTTCCGTGAACACGGCGGGCGGCATGTCCACATCCAGCATATTTCCATCAAGCCCGATGCGACTTTCTTCATCCGTGGCGATAGCGGCTCCGACATCCATGATTCCGTTGCCCATTTTGTGGGGGAGCCGATTGTGTACAAACATTATCCCAACTCGTTCCGCGAGACGAATCTGCTGGAGATTTTGCAGGAATGGGGAATCAAGCGGCTGGTCATCACGGGCATGATGACCCACATGTGCGTGGATGCCACCGCCCGCGCCGCTGTTGACCTCGGCTTCAAGTTGATCGTCGTCGAAGATGCCTGCGCCACCCGCGATTTGACCTACGGCGAGACAACCGTCCCAGCCGAACATGTCCACAAGGCGTTTCTCGCCGCGCTCAAATCCTACGGACAGGTGATGAAAGCGGACGAGGTCATCACGCTGCTTGCCGCTGAAATGGTCAACCCTCTCAACCCAAACTCATAAATTATCTGTCTTCCAACTTGAACACCCCATAGGGTGTGGCGGCATAGACGTTGCTCTCGCTGTCCACCGCGATGGAGTAGATAATTTCCGAGCCAATCAGCCCGTTGTTGATCTGTCCCCAAGTTTCCCCGCCGTCGAAAGTGACATATGCCCCGCCGTCCGTACCGGCATAAACAATGTTCGAGTTGTTCGGGTCCATCGCAACGGTGTTGACGAACAGATTTCCCAGCCCATTATTGCTTTCCTGCCAAGACCCGCACTTGTCCGTGCTGACCAGCACCCCTTGACCGGGCGTTGCCAGATAGAGTTTATTTCCTTGCAAATCCAGCGTCAGGCGGGAATCCGATTTCGAGGTGGTGACATCCTCTCCGCAAGCCTGCCACGTCATGCCGTTGTCGGTGGAATATTTCTGGCGGTGTCTGCCGATAGCGAAGATCATTTTGCTTTGGGCGGTGTAGAATAGGCGGGCGTCCCATAAACCTTCACTGCCTTCGCTCAGTTGTTGGGGTACTCCCATATCTAGCGAATAATAAATGGTATTCCCCACAGCGTATATGAGATTATCTATGTATGGGTTCGCTGATATACTTTGGGACTCCGATCTCAAGCTGTTGGCAATTTGTACAGGATCTTCTTTAAAATATTGGGTGTAATTAATGCCATCCCTATGTTTCCATAACCAACTTTCACCGCCATCATGCGATTTTTGCAACGAGGACCACTCTATTAAGTAGAACGCATTGTCCGAATTATAAGAGGGTCCGCACCAGTCTGCTATTTTTAATGATGACCAGCGTTCCCCGTTATCCATTGATCGATATAATGTGCAGCCGTTTCTATTCCCAATAAAATTATATAAATATTTAGACCTTTGCTCTAATGTAAAACGAGAATGATAATTAGTAGCCAAAAATACTCTGTCATCATTCATTGGGTCAATCTTGAGTTCTGAATGCGTCGCCCCGATACCAGTATTTTTTTCAATCCACGACAAGCCGCCATCCACGGAAAAGAAAATCCCGATATCTCGATCATCGCGACCGTTTATATTAATTTCACTTGCCATGATACGGTCCATGCCATTAGGGTGATCAATGTGGACTGTCGTATAGTTTTTTGCGCCCGGGTTAGGAATATGTTTGTGTTGCCACGCCCCTCTCTTGTTTTGTATTAAATGTAAACTGCTGGTCCCAGCGCAATATATTATAGATGAATTGTCTGGGTCGGTAGTTAGAATATTACAGTCTCCAAAACCTACTGCCCCTCCTGCTATCGGATGAGACCAGGTGACGCCTCCATCATGCGAGAAATGTATCCCTTTTTTCGCTGCCCACCCGGCAGATGGGATAGATGGGTCAAAATTAGTATAGATGGAAATGGTTCCCTGTTCGTCCAGCCCAATTGCTAAGGGATCCAGCCCAGGCAAATCTTCCAATCCTAAAAATGACCAGGTATGTCCGCTATCGCTGGATTGATAGACACCCGCGCATTTTTCCCCGCCGCCAATAAAAAGCATACTCCCATTTGCGGGATGAATCGCCCAGGAACTGATCGTATCGGGACAGTTCTTCTTCAGCGTGTATATGCTTCTCCAGTTTTTCCCCTGGTCGGTCGTCTCATAAATGGTATTTTCATCGCGCGCGTACAAATGGGAATTGTCCTGCCAATCCATCAGCAAGTGAGTTCCCTCGCCGACCCTTGACCAGTTTTCGCCCCCATCTTCGGTCTTGAATATCCCACCGACTGTGCCGGCGTAGAGTACCAGCGGGTTTTGCGAGTCGATGAAAAGAGATTCTACTTTCTTGCTGACCAGTCCCTGATTGACGGGCTGCCACGACAATCCTTCATCAACCGTTTTGTAGACTCCTGAATTCTTCATGCCAGCATAGATGATGTTGGGGTCAGTCTTGTCCGTAGCAAAGGCGGCGACCATGTCACGCTCGAAATCTTGCCCGTCGTAGACCTGCGTCCATGCCAGCGGAATGGGAGTGGGCGTGCTGGTTGGTGTCACCGTGGGTGTTGGGGTGGATGTGGATGGAAGCAGCGTAGCAGTCTTTGTCGGTTCGCTGACTGGCGCAGGCGATGGGCTTGCGCAAGCCTGAAGAAGGATCACAACACAAACGGTAACGAAGGCGAGTTTTTTGTTCATCGAGCCCTCCCAGACAAATTTTTAGAAACACACCATTACTTTATATTGTAGGGTGATTTCCTAAAAATACAATCGCCTGCAATGGGAAAACAAAAAGGACTTGCGAGTTGCAAGTCCTTTTCACTCCTCACTTGTTACTTATTTCTTCCTTACCCCACCAAGTCGCTCATCAACTCCATCGGGACAACTGCCGCGCCGATCACCCCCGGTCCCGTATGGACGCCCAGCACAGGCGAGACGCGCACGGTTTCGAATTTGACCACGTTGAGTTTCTCCTGAATTTCTTTCGCCAGAAGTTCCGCCTTCTCGGCGAAGCGTCCGTCCATCACAGCCACCCAGACGGGCGCGTTGCCGTATTTTTCATGCAGGTGATTCACAATCGTCGAAATGGATTTGTTGATCATGCGCTCGCTCTTGACCGTGGTGTATTTACCGTCCGTATCCACGCGGATAATCGGCTTGAGGTTGAGCAATGCCCCCGCGATTGCTTTCACCCGCCCGATGCGCCCGCCGCGCGCCAGGTATTCCAACGTGTCGAGGGTGAAGACAAATTCCGTCTTCTCGCGGATTTTCTCCAGCCGCTCCTGGATGGCGCTCATCTTCCAGCCTGCCTTTGAAGCAAGCGCCGCGGCCATCACCTGAAAGCGTTCCCCACCGGAAAGTGTCAATGTATCCCAGCAATCGACGTTTGCCACATCCTTGACCTGGTCTCTGCCATCGCGGGCGGAGTTGACCGTCCCGCTTAGTCCCGATGAAATATGAACCGAAAAGATATTCTTCTCGGTCTCGGCGAGTTTGCGGTACAACTCCGCAAAGATGCCGGCGGAAGGCTGCGACGTGGTCGGAATCTGCGGGCGCATTGCCTCGAGGCGGTTGTAGAAATCGTCGGCTGAAATATCCGCAGAACTGATCTCCCCTTCGGGGAAATGAATAAAAAGCGGGGCTTGAATAATTCCAAATCTCTCCAACTCTTCCGGGGTCATATCTGCTGCGCAGTCTGTTACTATCTTCATGTCTGTCTCCTTGATGAATTTTGGCTCTCCCGTTTCTAGCGGGATTAAGCGCCAAGGTTAAAAATCTCTGCCGCGAACTTCACGAATTTTCGCTAATTTGTAAAAGAAATTCGCGGAATTGGCGTAATTCGCGGCTAATCTTTTGAGGTTCCCGTTAATTACGGGAGAGCCTGAATTTTCAAACGAAATGGCGGAGGAGATGCCCAGCAACCCACTCCGCCAGCCGTCAATCTAAAATCGTCAATCCAAAATCGTTATGTCAAATCGCTCATCAAATCCATCGGCACCACAGCCGCGCCGACGATGCCCGGTCCCGTGTGGACGCCCAGCACCGGCGAAATGCGCATGACCTCCAGCCTGGCAATGTTGAGTTTCTCCTGTAACTCCTTTGCCAGCATGTCGGCTTTTTCGGCAAAACGTCCGTGCAGCACGTTGACCCACAGGGGGGTGTTGCCGTATTTTTCCTTTACGTGATCCGCAATCGTGGTAATGGACTTGTTGATCGTCCGTTCGGTCTTGACCGTGGTGTACTTGCCGTCTGTGTCCACGCGGATGATGGGTTTGAGGTTGAGCAAGGCTCCCGCGATTGCCTTCACCCGCCCGATGCGTCCGCCGCGCGCCAGGTATTCCAGCGTGTCGAGAGTGTAGATCAACTCGGTCTTCTCGCGGATTTGCGCCAGCCGCTCGTGAATGGCATCCATCGCCCAGCCTGCCTTCGAGGCGAGAGCCGCCGCCATCACCTGAAAGCGTTCCCCGCCGGAGAGGGTCAGCGTGTCCCAAAAATGGACATTCGCCTCAGCCTTGACCTGCTCGCCGCCGTCGCGGGCAGAGTTGATGGTCCCGCTCAGCCCCGACGAAATGTGAACCGAGAAAATATTCTTTTCGGTTTCGGAAAGTCTGCGGTACAACTCGGCGAAGATGCCCGCCGAAGGCTGCGCCGTGGTGGGAATCTTCGGGCGCATCGCCTCGAGTCGGTTGTAGAAATCATCTGCTGAAATATCCGCCGAATTCACCTCTCCTTCGGGGAATTGGATGAAAAGCGGGGCTTGTACAATGTCCAGCCTTTCCAACTCTTCATTGGGCATATCCGCCGCGCAGTCGGTCACGATTTTCATGTTTACTCCTCTTTTTTTATGTTTGATATTGCCTTTGACGAAAACTCGTTTCTCGTCACTCGTTACTTTCTTTTTTCCAGAAACCACTTCACCGTATCCTTCAGGCTTTCATACAGCGAACGCGGCGAGTAGCCCAATTCCCGTGTTGCCTTGGCATGGCTGATATTGGAATTGCTCTGCAAAACCTCCAGCGAATATGGCGTGAAGCGCGGGGTGGCATTTGCCATGTGGTAATACATTGGCGTGAATAATGCCGCAAACCGCGCCAGGTCGAACGGGATTTTCATCTGGAAGAAATTCCTGCCCGTAATCTCGCGCACGGTTTCGAGCAGGTAGCGCACGCTGATTTTCTGCCCCGATAAAATGTAACTCTCACCGCGCCTGCCGTTTTCCGCCGCCGCAACCAATCCCTCGGCAACGTCGCGCACATCCACAAAGTCATAGGCGCCATCCACGTACAAGGTCGGCTTGGCAGTTGCCGCATCGTGGATCAGCGACCCCATCATCGAGCGGCGAAAATCAAAGGGGCCGATGACCCCAGTGGGGCAGGCGACCACCGCTTCCAGCCCGGACTTGCCCGCGTTCAACACTTCCAGCGTCGCTTCCGCCTTCGAGCGGTCATACGCCCCGTAGGGATTGTTCATGTCGTATGGGACGCTCTCGTCGATGGTGCCCTCTTCCACCCGCCGTATGGCATGAATCGAAGAGGTGTAAACCAGTTTTCCAATTCCGTTTTCCATGGCAGCGCGCAAAACGTTTTTGGTGCCTTCCACGTTGACTTTTCGCACGAACGGATTTTTACCCGGCATGATCGAGATCACTCCCGCCAGGTGGAAGACCCCGCGGACGCCGCGCATGGATTGGAAAACTGAATCCAAATCGAGGACATCACCCTCGATCGATTCGACCTCCAAGCCCGAAATGGATTCGCGGCATTCGCCGGGCAGAATCATCGCCCGAACCTTTTCACCGCGTTCCAAAAGTTTTCGCACCAGCACATTCCCCACATGCCCTGTTGCGCCAGTTACCAGCCACACATCAGCCTCACTTCTTCAACAGACTATTGACCAGCATATCGGAACTTTCCTTTGCCACTTTTTCCCAGTCTGCGCCTTTCGGGTCGAGCAGGCTTTGGAGCAGCAACCCCATTGCCGTGGAGACAATCAGCCGCGAAGCGGTTTCGGGGTCGACTTCTACAAAGGAACCTTCTTCGACGCCTTTTTTGATGAGTGCGGTGAAATCCCTGTGGTAACGACGGTAGGGGGTGATGCTCGCCTGCCAGATTTTCTTGTCGCGGCTGGCTTGCAGCCAGAATTCCAAAAACATCGGCAAGCCTTCATTGGCGGTCTTGATGATGTAGGGATAGGCATCGGCAATTTGCAGGAACATCTGCGGCACGGTTTTGTCCTGAGATGCTTCGATGCTCTGGTCGATGGTATTCAGCCACCCATCCAGCAGGGCAAGGAAAAGCGCCTGCTTGCTTTTGAAGTGATGATAGAACGCGCCCTTGCTGATGCCCGCGTCCTTGCAAATCATGTCGACGCTGGCGGCGGTAAAGCCGCGCGTCGAAAATAACTTGATGGCAGAGTGGATAATTTGAGTTCGTGTCTCTTCACTGCGTTGCTGCATATTGCCTCTGAAGCAAACCGACTAGTCGGTTTGTTTTTACCCCGAAAAGAAACCCCTGTCAAGATGGCAGGGGCTTTTGTGGGTTGCCTGCAAACAGGCGGCTACTTCCTGACCGTCGCGAACCCCACCCCGTTGGGACCAAGGTGTGTGCCAATGACCGCCGTGACGTTGGAGAACAAAATCTCGCGCGGCATTGCCTTGGGGTTGCGAGCCATGGCTCCATCCAGCAGAAGCCTCGCACGGCGCTCTGCGTTGGTATGCATGATTGCCAATCGTTCCAGGTCTCCCTGCTGAAGCAGAAGGTCCAACATGCGTTCGTCCGCTTGATGGGTGGTGCGGACCGCTCCCAGCGGCTTGACGACGCCTTCGATCAACTCAACCACTGGTTTGATGGAAAGCATCCCGCCAAGCCTGGCAACCACCGCAGGAACCCGCCCGCCACGACGGAGATATTCCATCGTATCCAGCGAGGCAGTGACTTGTAATCGCTTGCGTGTGGATTGAATCGCGTCCAGCGTGGCTTGCAAATCATGTGTCGCGTCCGCAGTTTCAGCTGCAGCCAGTGCCTGAAAACCAATCCCCAGCGAAAGCGAGCCGCTATCCACGCAGGTGACTTTGCCGTCGAATTCCTTCGCAGCCTGCCGCGCCACGTTGAGCATGGTGGTCAGAGTCCCTGCAATGTGAATCGACAGGACGTGTTCGCAGCCTTCCGAGAACAAAGCATCATAGGCAGTGGCAAAATCCACAATGGAGGGGGCGGCAGTGGTCGGCGAGTTTTTGAGCGTGGGCAGGCGGTTGTAGAATTCCTCGCGGGTAATGGTGATGCCGTCCACATATTCTTTTCCGTCCAAAACGATGATAACGGGGACGACGCGAATCCGGTGTTCTTCGAGAAGCCAGGCGGGGAGGTCTGCGGTAGAGTCTGTGACGATTCCGATTTTCATGGTTAATCCAAATTTGTGATGTGGGAATTGGCAGTATAGCATGAAAACAAAATGCCCAACCAATTGGGAAGGGCATTTTGAGTTTGTCACCCTGAGCGAAAGCGAAGGGTCTCTACAATCGATATGGAGGTTCTTCGCTGCGCTCAGAACGACATTGCATCAAACATCTTACTCAATCGAAATCAAAAACTGGTAGTGCGGCTGGCCGCCTTCCTGCACTTCGATTTCGAGATTGGGATATTTTTGCCCGATGACATCCTTCATGCGGTTGGCTTCGGCGTGAGACATATCTTCGCCATAGAACAGTGTCACCAATTCGTGCTCGGCGGCATCCGCTTTTTCGAGCAGATCCATCACGCCTTGTTCCACTGACTCAGCCGAGACGACCAGCTTGCCGTCGAGCAGGGCAATCACCTGACCATCTTTCACGTTCACGCCGTCA
>Ga0233425_10011120_pt1 | contig 10632 bp, 5 predicted proteins | sample Watercolumn_Towu_2_FD_181712 | JGI IMG/M metagenome (GOLD analysis project Ga0233425, IMG submission 181712) | Freshwater microbial communities from Lake Towuti, South Sulawesi, Indonesia - Watercolumn_Towuti2014_140_MG | ecosystem: Environmental > Aquatic > Freshwater > Lake | place: Indonesia... | reverse complement strand
CTCGGTTTTCTCGTGAACGTCGGTCTCGATTATCTCACGCTCGACCGGAGCGCGGGCACGTTGAGCGGCGGCGAAGCGCAACGCATCCGGCTCGCGACGCAAATCGGTTCGCAATTGATGGGCGTGTTGTACATTTTGGACGAACCCAGCATCGGCTTGCATCCGCGCGATAACGCGCGCCTGATCGAAACGCTGTTGCGTTTGCGCGATCTCGGCAACACCGTCCTGGTGGTCGAACACGACGAGGAAACGATTCGCACCGCCGACTTTGTTATTGATCTCGGACCGGGCGCGGGCGAACACGGTGGCAAAGTTGTTTGCGCGGGCACGCCGCAACAAGTGATGGCATGCTCCGATTCGATCACCGGCGCGTTTCTCAAAGGCACGCGCGCCATCGCGATTCCGCAACATCGCCGCGCGGGCAGTGGAAAATTTTTGATCGTCAAAGGCGCGGAAGAAAACAATCTCAAAAAAATTGACGTGAAAATTCCGCTCGGCAAATTTGTCTGCATCACCGGCGTTAGCGGCTCCGGCAAGTCGTCGCTGATCGTGGACATTTTGTACCGTCGTCTCGCGCAAGCGTTGTGGGGCGCGAAAGATAAACCGGGCAAACACGATGCGATTGCCGGGATTGACCATCTCGACAAAGTGATTGACATTGATCAATCGCCGATTGGTCGCACGCCGCGTTCGAATCCCGCAACCTACGTCGGCTTGTTCACCGACATTCGCGATCTCTTCGCGACGACGAACGAAGCGAAAATGCGCGGCTACAAAGCCGGGCGATTTTCGTTCAACGTGAAAGGCGGACGGTGCGAAGCGTGCCAGGGCGACGGCATCATCAAAATCGAAATGCAATTTTTGCCGGATGTGTACGTGCCGTGCGAAATTTGTCACGGCAAGCGTTACAATCGCGAAGCGTTGGAAATTTTATACAAGGGCAAAAACATTTCCGACGTTCTCGATCTGACGGTCGAAGAAGCGGTCGCGTTTTTTGAAAACATTCCGCCGATCAAAAAGAAACTCGAAACCTTGCGCGATGTCGGACTCGGTTACGTGCATCTGGGACAACCCGCGACGACGTTGAGCGGCGGCGAAGCGCAACGCGTGAAACTGTCGAAAGAATTGTCGCGCCGCGCGACCGGGCGCACGCTGTACATCCTCGACGAGCCGACGGTTGGCTTGCATATGGCGGATGTCGAAAAACTTTTGGAAGTGTTGACGCGACTGGTGGACGCGGGCAATTCGGTGATCGTGATCGAACACAATCTCGACGTGATCAAAACCGCGGACTGGCTGATTGACCTTGGACCCGAAGGCGGCGACAACGGCGGACGCGTGATCGCGGAAGGCGCGCCGGAAGAAATCGCGAAAATCAAAGCGTCGTACACCGGGCAATTCTTGAAACCAATCCTGGGTTGAGTCGAGCGGCAAGTTGCAGTGCGTCGAATAAAAATGTCAAATGGGTGGTTTGATCCGTAGGGGCGACCCTTGCGGTCGCCCGATGTGTGGTCGCCCGGTGGATGATCGCGCGATATCTTCGTTCCAATCAGTGCCGGATTTTTGCGAGGGAACAATGAATCGTCAAACACCTTCAATCGAACAGCAAGCCACGACACTCCGCGCACGCGCGGAAAAAATCTTGCGCCAGAATCCGCCGCCGCGCGAATTGCCACGCGCCAAATTGCAAGAACTGATCCACGAACTCCAAGTCCATCAGATCGAATTGGAAATGCAGAACGAAACCCTGCGCCAGACGACGATCGAACTTGAAGGCACGCGCAATCGCTTTAGCGATTTGTACGATTTCGCGCCGGTTGGTTACCTCACATTGGACGATCACAACCTCATTCGCGAAGCCAATCTGACCGCGGCGGCGATGCTGGGCGTTGATCGCGCACAACTCATCAAAACCCGGCTGTCCCGTTTCATCGTTCCAGCGGACCAAGACGCGTTTTATTTGTTCCACAAAAATCTGGTCGAAAAACAAACGCGCCAGGTGTGCGAATTGCGAATGAATCGCGCGAACGCTTCCCCGATTGATGTTTCGCTCGAAGGAATTGCGGCGCAGGATGTTGATGACACGCCAATTCTGCGCGTTACATTGAGCGACATCACCGAACGCAACCGCGCGAAAGCCGAGTTGCGCGCGAGCGAGGCGCGGTATCACCAATTGGTTGAGACGATCAATGAAGGTATGGCGATTGTGAACGCGAACAATCTCACCACCTTCATCAACACGCACGGTGCGGCAATCCTGGGTTACGCGCCCGATGAAATTATCGGTCATTCGTTTATGGATTTCCTCTTTCCCGAAGAGATCGCTCTGGGCGAGCAGGAGATCGAACTGCGGCGACGCGGCATCGCGAATCAAATGGATTTTCGGGCGCGCCACAAGGACGGCATGCCGCGCTGGGTGCTGGCGTCCGCCTCGCCGATTTACGATTCGCACGGCAAGTACGTCGGCGCGCTGAGCATATTTTCGGACATCACCGAACGCAAACACGCGGAACACGAACGCGAAAATTTATTGCACCAAGTCAAGCGCGCGCGCGAACAACTGCAAACGCTCTCGCGCCAACTGATTGACGCGCAAGAACATGAACGCCGCCACATCGCGCGCGAATTGCACGACGAGGTCGGGCAAGTGATGTCCGCCGTCAAAGCCAATCTCGAAACGATTCAACTCGCGCCCGACCCGGCGACGCTCGCCGCCGATCTCACCGAAAGTATTCACATCGTGGATCGCGCGCTCGAACAAATTCGCGCGATCGCGCTCGATCTGCGCCCCTCGCTCCTCGACGATTTCGGTCTCGCGCCCACGCTCGATTGGTACTTGCAACGACAAATGAAACGCGCGCACCTCGCGATCGCGTTCGAATCCGATTTGAACGACGCGCGCTTTGCGCCGGAGATCGAGACGACCGCGTTTCGATTCATCCAAGCCGCGCTGACGAACGTCGAACGCCACGCGCGCGCGACCCAGGTTCAGGTTTGCGCGCGGCGCACGAATGACGCGCTCGAACTGAGCGTGCGCGATGACGGCGTCGGGTTCGATGTCGCGACCGCGCGCGCACACGCCCGGCACGGTGTTACGCTCGGCTTGCTCGCGCTGGAAGAACGCGTGCAGTTGGTCGGCGGCGCGCTGACGCTCACTTCGACGCCGGGACAAGGCGCGGAAATTCGCGCGACCATTCCGATTAGGTAGAAAAAGAGAAACCCGTTTTCTTTGGAGAAAACGGGTTTCTAAATTTGGAGAACTCGATGTATCCCCTGCGTGTTTTACTCGCGGACGACCACGCGCTCGTGCGCGCCGGGTTTCGTTCGCTGTTGGAAAAACTGGGCGCGTCCGTCGTCGGCGAAGCCGACAACGGCACCGCGGTCCTTCAACTGGTCGAGTCGCTCAAGCCCGACCTGGTGTTGATGGATATCGCGATGCCCGAGTTGAACGGCTTGGAAGCGACCGCGCGGCTCGCGCAGAATTTTCCACGCGTGCGCGTGATCATTCTTTCGATGCACGCGACCGCCGAGTACGCGCGGCGCGCGGTGCGCGCGGGCGCGGCGGGCTATTTGCTCAAGGATTCGAGCGTGGCGGAACTCGCGCTCGCGCTCCAAGCCGTCGCGCGCGGCGAAACGTATTTGTGTTCGCGCGTCGCGCAATTCATCGTCAGCGATTACACACGCGCGCCCGACCCGGCATCGCCACTCGATCGGTTGACCACGCGCCAGCGCGAAATTTTGCAATTGATCGGCGAAGGATTTGCGCGCCAAGCCATCGCGCAAAAATTGAACATTAGCGTCAAAACCTTCGACACCTATCGCGCGCAATTGATGGAGACACTCGACATTCACGATAATGCCGGGCTGGTGCGCTTTGCCGCGCGCGCCGGGCTGATCGCGCGCGACGAATAAGATGCGGTAGGGGCGACCCTTGTGGTCGCCCAATGTCCGCATCCCGTTCAGGCGACCACACATCCGGGCAACCACAAGGGTCGCACCCTGCGGATCAAACCGGGCATTGTCAACATCGGGGCGACCACGTTCAGCATTTTTTCGCGCGGTTGATCGGAAATGTTCCGATTGCCGCGCGGTCTATTTTGCTCCATCCTTAGGGTCGGTAAAAGAATAACTTCCCGACCGTCACCCTGAGCGAAGCGAAGGGTCTCGCACGACGAACAGGGGATTCTTCACTTCGTTCAGAATGACAACTTGGGTGGCGCGCCGATGCACACGGTAAGTTGTTTTTTTACGAACCCTTAGCGTAGGAGGCGTTCGCGCAGAACGCGTCCTACGTTTTATTTTTGGGTTCAGGAGTTGGGAATGGCACCGATCCGCGTTTTGCTCGTGGACGATAACCCGGAATTTTTGCACGCCGCGCGCCGCTTTATTCAGACGCAAGCGCTGTTCGAATGGATTGGCGACGCGACGCGCGGCGCGGACGCGTTGCGGCAAGTCGAGCAACTCGCGCCCGACCTGGTATTGCTCGATTGGATGATGCCGGAAATGACCGGCGCGCAAGTAACGCAACAGATCAAAGCGCACCCGCGCGCGCCGCGCGTGATCATTTGCTCGCTCCACGATGAGCCGCCCTATCACCTTGCCGCGCGCGCCTTTGGCGCGGATGGCTTGATCGCCAAAGATCACTGGAGCGCGCAACTTCTCGCGCGCGTGCGCGAATTGTTTTCCACCCCGACGATCGAGCACGCGCGCGGAACGTGTTCAACGCCGAATCCGATTGGGTAACTACGTATGAATCTCTTCGATATTCGCACCATCCTGTTCAGCTACGTCATCACGAACGCGATTTGTTTGAGCGTCGTCCTCGCGTTGTGGTGGCACAATCGCCTACGTGCGGCGGGCGTGAACTTTTGGCTCGCCGATTTCGGCGCGCAATTTGTCGCCGTCTTCTTGATCGCCCTGCGTGGCATTGTGCCGGCTTGGGCGTCCGAATTTTTCGGCGCGCCCTTGATCCTTGCCGGGACATTGCTTTTGTTGATCGGCTTGGAACGGTACATCGGCAAAACGCGCGCGCACGTTTTCAACTGGCTGATCGTCGGCGCGTTCACGCTCCTCCACGCGTATTTCGTTTTCGCGCAACCCAGTTTGCAAGCGCGCAACCTGGTTTTTTCCGCCGGACGGTTGATCCTCTGCGCGCAGTGCGCGTGGTTGCTCGCGCGCCGGGCAGACGCCGCGTGGTTGCCGAGCACGCGCCCGGTCGGCGCGATTTTCGGTCTCTACGGCGTGGTTAGCATCGCGCGTTTTATCGCCGATTGGCAAAGCCCGCCCAACAATGATCTGCTACAAATCGGTTGGTTCGATACGCTCACGATTCTCGCGTATCAAATGTTGTTCATCGCATTGACTTTTGGCTTGTTCTGGCTGGTCAATCGCCGGTTGCGCGCAGACCTGGTGCGCGATATGGCGGAACGCCATCGCGCAGAAGCGGCATTGCGCGTGGATCAAGCCAACATCACCGCGCTAATCGAGAACACCGATTCGAGTATATGGTCGGTGGATGTGAATTATCGGCTGATCATTGGCAATTCAACTTTTCATCGCGACGTGCGCGCCGCGCTAGGTCGCGAACTCGCGCCGGGCGAATCCGTTTTGCACGAGCATTTTCCGCGCGCGGCATTGGAGGAATGGCGCGGGCATTATGATCGCGCGTTGCGCGGCGAAATTTTTGCGCTCGAAACCGAAACGCGTTTTCGTGCCGCGCCGCGCAACATCGAATACCGCTTTCATCCGATCCACGCGGACGACGGACAAATCGTCGGCGCGACCGTGTTGGGGCGCGACATTACCGCGCGCAAACGCGCGCAAGCCGCGCTCGCCGACGCCGAAAGCAACGCCAAGTTGGAATTGCTTTTTGATATTTTACCGGTCGGCGTTTCGATTTTGGATCGCGACCGCCGCATCGTCAAACAAAATCGCGCGTTGGAAAAAATTATGGACCTATCGAAAGAAGGTTTGGCGCGCGGAGATTATCGCGCGCGCACGTACCTGCGCGCGGACGGCACGCCAATGCCGCCGGAAGAATTTGCGAGCGCGCGCGTAATGCGCGGCGAACCCAGCGCGTTGAATGTTGAAACCGGGATCATCAAAGAGGATGGCACAACGATTTGGGTGAACGTCAGCGCGGTCGCCGGACCATTCGCGGATTGGAACACGATCCTGGTCACGGCGGACATCAACGACCGCGTGCGCGCGGAGCAAGCATTGCGCGCGAGCGAAGTATTGATGCGAACGATTGCCGAGAATTATCCCAACTCGTACATCTCGATCATCGAAAAAGATTTGACGATTGGGTTTACCTCCGGGCAGGAATTTAAAAAACAAAATTTGGATCCGCATCAGTTTGTAGGCTTGCCGCTCGAGCCGGTGTTTGGCGAACACGCTCCATTCGTCCGGGAAAAATATCTCGAAACGTTTGGCGGCGCGGAAACACAATTCGAATTGTTCATCAACGCGCAACATCAACTTTATCGCACCGTGCCGTTGCGGGATTCCAATGGCGACATCCAGCGGATTCTGGTCGTGGTCGAAAACATCACCGAACGCAAACGCGCGGAAGAACATTTGCTCCAACGCACGGCGCAACTTGCCGCCTTACACGAAATTGATCTGGCGATCAGCAACACGTTCGATTTACGAATCACGCTCGACATTTTACTGCGCCAGGTCGTCGCGCAACTTCAAGTGGACGCCGCCACGGTGTTGTTGGTCAATCCGCATTTGCATCTCTTGGAGTATGCGGCAGGATTTGGCTTTCGCTATCCAACGATCCAAAAAAGCCGGGTGCATTTGGGCGAAGGATGCGCGGGGCGCGCGGCATTGGAACGCCAAATCATCAGCGGCACGATCGGCGCGCCGGATCGCGCGGACTGTCAACGCTTGCGCGTCGAACTCGCCGATGAAAATTTCGTCACGCATCACATCGCGCCGCTCATCGTCAAAGGTCAGGTCAAAGGCGTGCTAGAAATTTTCCAACGCACGCGCCGCGAGCCCGCCAACGAGTGGCTCGATTTTTTCCAGGTGCTTGCCGGGCAAGCCGCCATCGGCGTTGACAGCGCGCTGTTGTTCGAAGGGTTGCAACGTTCGAACGCGGAGCTCGCGCTCTCGTACGACGCGACGCTGGAAGGATGGTCGCGCGCGCTCGATCTGCGCGATCAAGAAACCGAAGGTCATTCGCAACGCGTCACCGAAATGGCGGTGCGGCTCGCGCGCGCGATGGGAATGAACGATGCGGAACTCGTCCACGTTCGCCGCGGCGCGTTGTTGCACGACATTGGCAAACTCGGCGTGCCGGATTCAATTCTCTTCAAGCCCGGCGCGCTGACCGACGCCGAGTGGCAAGTGATGCGCCGCCATCCCAAACTCGCGTTCGATCTGATCGCGCCGATTGTGTTCTTGCGACCCGCGTTGGATATTCCGTACTGCCATCACGAAAAATGGGACGGCTCGGGTTATCCGCGGCGTTTGCGGGGCGAACACATTCCGCTCGCCGCGCGCGTCTTTGCGGTCGTGGATGTGTGGGACGCGTTGCGGTCGAATCGCGCGTATCGCCAGGCGTGGAGCGCGGAACAAACGCGCGCGTATTTGCGCGAACAAGCCGACAAACATTTCGATCCGCGCGTCGTGCACGCGTTTCTCGAATTGGTGGCGGACGTGGGCTAGATCAGAACCCCGTTTTCTCAAAAAGAAAACGGGGTTCTGCAATTGCCGGTTGCATTTTCGATTTTTTCAAATTATACTTGTCGCCAATTGACTATGGCGAACGAATCTCCACTCGTAACGAAATTGCACGCGCCGCCCGCGCGCGCGAAACGCGTGCTCCGCCCGCGCCTCACCGCGCGGTTGAACGAAGGACTCGCGCGCCAACTCACGGTGATCTCCGCGACGGCAGGCGCGGGCAAGACCACGCTCTTGACCGAGTGGCAATTGACGCTCGATCCACAACACGCGCTCGTGTGGGTCTCGCTCGACGAACGCGATAGCGACCTCGCGCGTTTTTGGTCGTACATCATCTCCGCGCTCCAACCGTTTCATCCTGGGATTGGCGCGCGCGCGCGTGTGTCGCTCGATTCAATGTCTCTGCCGGATTTGTCCGCCGCGCGCGACGAACGCGCCGGGATCGAATCCACCTTGACCGCGCTCATCAACGATCTCGCGCGCACGCCGCGCAACCTCGCGCTCGTCCTTGACGATTATCACGTCATCCAAACGCGCGCGATTCACCATTCCGTTGCATTCCTCCTCGAGCATCTCCCGGCAAATTTGCATCTCATCATCGCGAGTCGCGAAGACCCGCCCTTGCCGCTCGCGCGATTGCGCGCGCGCGATCAACTCGTCGAACTTCGCAACGCGGATTTGCGTTTCACGCCCGACGAAGTGCGCGCGTTCTTCGATGAGGTGATGGGCGTGTCGCTCGCCTCGCGCGATTGCGTCGCGCTCGAAACGCGCACCGAAGGATGGATCGCCGGCTTGCAAATGGCGGCGTTGGCTTTGCGCGGACAATCCGACCCAGCCCAATTCATTGCATCATTCACTGGCAGTCATCATTTTGTGTTGGATTATTTGATCGGCGAAGTTCTGCAACGCCAAAGCGCGGACATCCAAAATTTTCTTTTGCAAACGTCGGTGTTGGATCGTTTGAACAGCGCGCTGTGCGATGCCGTCACCAATCGCGCAGACAGTCAAACGCTGATCGAAAAATTGGACGCGTCGAATTTATTCATCGTGCCATTGGACACCGAGCGCCACTGGTATCGCTATCATCATCTCTTTGCCGATTTACTGCGAAACCGGCTCGCGCGCGCGCATCCCGATCAAATCATCGAACTGCATCGCCGCGCGAGCGATTGGTACGCGCGCAGCGATTTACCAATCGAAGCGGTTACACACGCGCTCGCGATTCGCGATTGGATGCGCGCGGCTGAAATCATTGAGCGGTTTACCACCGATGAGCTGGTGCGGCGTGGTGAAATCAACATTCTGCTCGGCTGGCTCGAAGCATTTCCCGCGGAGATTCTACATGAGCGGATCAAACTGGGATTGGTTTATGCGTGGGCGCTCAATTTGGCGAATCAATTGGATCGCGCTGAACAATTGTTGAATCAATTGATGCCGCGCGTTCAAACGATGCCCGGCTTACTTGGCGAAGCGCTCGCGATTCGCGTGACGATTGCGGCGTACCGTTCGAATATGCCGGCGGTGATCGAGCTCGCCCAGTCCGCTTTGTCTCAAGTGCCGATGGAAGAAGCAAGGTCGCGCAGTCGAATTTTACTTTGTCTGGGTGTCGCGTATGACGATACGGGGAGCGATCTCGCCGCCGCCAAGCGCGCCTACCGCGAGGCGTTTGAATTGAGCCGCGTATCCGCCCCGGGCAGTCCGGCGGGCAGACCGCTCCCGGCATTGAACGCCTTCGCGCAAATCCCAGAAATTGAATGGCTTCAAGGCAACCTGAACGCCGCATCACAAATGTACGCGCAAGCGCTTGACCTCGCCGAGCAGGTGGGCGGGCAATTTTCTCTCGGACTGTGTCGCGTGCATTGGGGCAGAGCCAGCTTGTTCTACGAATGGAACGATTTGGATAATGCGGTGCGCGCGTTGCAAGAAAGCATTCGCGTGGGCGAACCGTGGAAAAATCCGCGCTTGCTTGTCCATTCGTACGGTTTGTCGGCGTTGGTAATGCAAGCGCGCGGCCAAGTGGATGATGCGCGCGCGATGATTCGCCGCGCGGAACACATCACGCGCGATTCGTATTCGCCGCCGCCGACCCTGGGTTCGCTCGCGCTGTATCAAATTGTGTTGTGGATCGCGCAAAACGATTTTCACGCCATCGCGCAGTGGGAGCAAACGCACGATGCCGCGTGGCAAGCGCAAATCGGGCGCGTGCGCGAAATTCTCGCGATTGTGCTCACGCGCGTGTGGATCGCGCGTTATCATCAAAACCGCGATGATCGCGCGTTGAGTCAAGCGCGCGCGTTGATCGCGCCGGCGTTGGAACAATCGCAAGCGAGCGGCTTGATGTTCAACGTCGCGCGCCTCCTGATTCTTGACGCGCTCGCGTTGTACGCGCAGAGAGATACCGCGTCCGCGATTGCGACACTCGAACGCGCGTTATTGCTTACCGAACCGGAAAATTATGTGCGGAGTTTTCTCGATCTCGGCAAACCGATGGAAGAATTTTTGTTGTGGAGTTTGGCGAGCCAATCGTTGCGCGAGCCGCATCTGCGCGCGTATGTCAGTCAAGTGTTATCGCACTTTGGCGTCAACTATCCGGTCGAACCGATCGCGGCCACAACCAGCGAACGACTCATCGAACCGCTCACCGAACGCGAGCTCGACGTGTTGCGGCTTGTCGCGTCGGGCGCGACCGATCAAGACATTGCGGATCAACTCGTCGTGTCCAAAGCCACGGTGAAAACACATCTGCGAAATATCTATGGCAAGTTGCAAGTCGGCAATCGCACGCAAGCCATCGTCCGCGCGCGCGCGTTGCGCTTGTTGGCGTAACGCATTGCACACATCGGTTATGCGCGCTTGCGCGCGAACCAATCCGACCACACGAACAATGCCCCGACCAATCCAAACGGGACAAAGTAGGCGGCGATCAAAATCGGCATCACC